>Ga0310694_10001006_pt1 | contig 33745 bp, 31 predicted proteins | sample 174DNAGHGhighgp2_FD_203884 | JGI IMG/M metagenome (GOLD analysis project Ga0310694, IMG submission 203884) | Sheep rumen microbial communities from Palmerston North, Manawatu-Wanganui, New Zealand - 1742 DNA GHGhigh gp2 (v2) (version 2) | ecosystem: Host-associated > Mammals > Digestive system... | reverse complement strand
GCTACATCGACTCCGAGAACCCCTCCGTTCAGTTCTCCGACCAATCCATCAACGCCACCACCTCGCTCTGGAACTTCGGCAACGGCGAGACATCCACTGTCCGCACCGTCGTACACACCTTCACCGACCTCAGCCAGGATTCGATTGAGATAGGACTCACCTCCAGCACCGCCGCAGTACCCGGTCACCCCAACGGATGCGCCGTCGACACCACATTCTTCATCCCCGTAGGTCTCTTCGCCGTATGGTTCCCCAACGCCTTCACTCCAAGCCTTGAAACCAACAACTACTTCGCTCCCTTCACAGCCAACGACTTGTTAGACTACAACCTCTACATCTACGACCGCGCCGGTGTACAGGTGTTCCACTCCAACCAGGTCGAGAAAGGATGGAACGGTACCTACAAAGGCCACAACTGCAAGCAAGGCACCTACGTCTACATCGTCTCCTACCGCCGCGAAGGTGTCGAACGACTCATCTCGCAAAAAGGCACCGTCACTCTACTGAGATAATTCCCTTTAGAAAAGAATTAATCTGATTTAAAGTTTCAGGTCTGGTATACGGTACACCAAACCTGAAACTTTTTTACGTGAGAATATAGAATGAATGGAGCGGCACGGTGATTGCAACAAAACGACTTGTGACAAACTAAAACCGCAACAACTCTCCACTATCCGCTAAACGATGACACCACACGAAGCACTGCGACACTACTGGCATTACGACACCTTCCGCCCCATGCAGGAAGAGATCATCAACGCCGTGCTCGAAGGTCACGACACCCTTGCACTGCTGCCCACCGGTGGCGGCAAGTCGCTGTGCTACCAGATACCCACCATGACGCGCGACGGAATGACGCTGGTGGTGTCGCCACTGATAGCGCTGATGAGAGACCAGGTGCAGCACCTGCGGCAACGGCACATCCCCGCGGCATGCATCATCTCAGGCATGCACACCACCGAGAAGGAAGCGGTGCTGAACAACTGCGTCTTCGGCAAGATAAAAATGCTCTACGTCTCGCCCGAACGCCTCAAGAGCAGACTCTTTCTGGAACACTTCAAGCAGATGCCCATAAGGCTCATAGCCGTCGATGAGGCTCACTGCATCTCACAATGGGGCTACGACTTCCGCCCTCCCTATCTGGAGATAGCGCGCATACGGCAGTACCACAGCTCCGCGCCGGTGATAGCCCTCACAGCTACCGCAACCCCCGAGGTGGTGGCCGACATACAGCACCAGCTGGAGTTCCGCAATGCACGGCTGTTCCAGAACAGTTTCGCACGTCCCAACCTGTCGTACAGCGTCATCAAGTGCGACGACAAGCAGAGCCGCCTGTTGCGCATAGCCAAGAATGTGGGGGGCAGCGGCATAGTCTACGTCCGCAACCGGAGGCTCACCGCCGAAATTGCCAATCTGCTCAACGACAACGGCATTGCCGCCACCCACTACCACGCCGGCCTGACGCAGAAGGAACGCGACGAGCGCCAACGCCAGTGGCAGAAGTCGCGACAAGGAGTGATGGTGGCCACCAACGCTTTCGGCATGGGCATCGACAAATCCGACGTGCGCTTCATCGTACATCTGGACCTGCCAGACGCGCCGGAAGCCTACTTCCAAGAAGCCGGACGCGCCGGACGCGACGGCAAGCGGGCCTACGCCGTGCTGCTCTACGACAACAGCGACATAGCACGGCTGCGCGAAGGGCTGGAACGCGACTTCCCACCGCTCAGCCACATTAAGAACGTTTACCGCGCCATCTGCAACTACTACCAGATACCCGTAGGCGCAGGCACTGACAGCCGTTTCGACTTCAACATCGAGGAACTCTGCAAAGCCTACAGCCTCGACCTCTACACCTGCTTCGTGGCGACGAAATTCCTGGAGAGGGAGGGACTGATAGAACTGCCCGAGCACAACGAGCTGCAGTCGCACCTGCGCATACTTACAGGCAAAGAGGAGCTGATGCGTGTGCAGGAGTCTCATCGGCAGGCCGGCGACCTGCTGGCCACCACCCTGCGGCTTTACGGAGGCCTTTTCACCGACTATGTGGCCATCAGCGAACAGCAGATAGCGCAACGCACGGGCTTGACGGAAACCAACGTCGCCAACATACTCACCGAACTCGACCGCCTGGACATAGTGGCTTACCGCAAACGCACTCTGAAACCACAAATCATCTTCACCTCGCCGCGCATCAACATCAACGACCTGCATATCAGCGACCGCAACTACAAGGAGCTGAAAAAGGCCTCGCAGGCACGCCGTGAAGCCATGATAGCCTACGCCCTGAACGACAGCGAATGCCGCAGCCGGCAGCTGCTGCGCTATTTCGGAGAGGAGAACAGCAGCGAATGTGGCATCTGCGACGCCTGCATCGCCATACGACACAGCGCACAATGCGACCCGACAGACGAAATACTGGAAATACTGAACGGCGAGGAAATGACTATAAAACAGCTCGTCGCCCGACTACAAGAAAGACCGCAGGAGCATGTTGTCGAGACTGTACGCCGACTGCTCGACAAAGGGGTTCTGGCACAGGACGACGACTTCAGGCTCAGTGTCCGAAAGTCTTGAGCTCAGAGTAGAGACGCGACACCGGAAGCCCCATGACGTTGTAGAAACAGCCTTCGATGCGCTCCACTCCTACCATTCCTATCCATTCCTGTATGCCATACGCGCCGGCCTTGTCCATACAGGTGCCCTGGGCGACGTAGTGTTCTATCTCATCCTCGCTGAGAGGCCTGAAAATGACGGAGGTGGACTCGGTGAAAGACTTGCTGAGGGTGGCGCTACGGAGACACACGCCTGTATAGACCGTATGCCTGTCGCCCGAGAGTGAACGCAGCATCGCCACGGCCTCCTCGCGGCTGTGCGGCTTGCCGATAATGGCATCGCCATGAACTACCACAGTGTCGGCGGTGACAAGTATCTCGTCGTCGGCCAACGGTGCTGTGTAGCCTCTCGACTTGGCAAGGGCCAGTTCCTCAGCCACCTTATTGACAGGAATGCCACCATTCAAGACCTCCTCGACATCGATGTCCACAAAACGCACATCGACGCCCAGTTGCGTAAGCAGTTGCCTGCGACGTGGCGACTTCGACGCCAGCAACAACCGTATGTCAGAAATCGCCATCACGTCCGTGTCCCACAGGTTTACGGTTGTCGGTGGTCTGCTTGCCGGCGGAGAAGGTCATCTCCATCTCCACCTTGCCCTGAGCATTGTAGAGCACCCAGCGGCCCTCCTTCTCGCCATTGGCAAAAGAGCCCTGTTCTTCAATCTTTCCGGCGCTGTTGTAGCGCTCGTATTTGCCGTGCCACTGCCCGTTGCGGTAGTTGGCGCGCGACTCTATCTTGCCGTTGGGGAAATAGCGCACCTCCTCGCCGTCCTTGTCGTCGGCGGAGTAGTGCATCACGTAGCGCGGGCGTCCGTCGTCGTAGTAGCCTTTCCATTCGCCGTCGCGCATGCCTTTGTGGAACGAGCCGGTGTAGTCGGTGTGCCCATCCTCGTACCAGGCAGTCCACACGCCCTCTTCCTTGCCGCCCACATAGTTGCCCTCGTGCAACTTGCGGCCCGACTCATACCATGTCGTCCAACGTCCGCTCTTGTAGCCGTTGACGTAGAGGCCCTCGCGCCATTTCTCGCCCGTCTCGTAATAGTATGTCCATACGCCTGTCTCGACGCCTTTGTCGTAGTTGCCACGTATTCCCAGTTTGCCGTTGGTGCGCCAGTAGAAGAGCCATTCGCCCTGCTGTTCGCCGTCGACGAGGTTGCCCTTCATGTCGACGGTGCCATTCTCTGTCCACCACGTGGCGGGGCCGTTGAGCTCATTGTTGACGTATGTGCCTTGAAATTTCTTCTTTCCGTTGGGGTGCCACTCGGTGGTTGCCTTCTGCTTGACGCCGCCGACGAAGACTATCTCGTCGCGCTGCTGACCGTTCTCGTACCATGACTTGTAGGTGCCCTGCTTGTGGCCGTCGACCACATTCACCTCGCTCTTCAGCTGCCCGTTGCGGTACCACTCGCGCGAGGTGCCGTTGCCATGGCATTCGACGGCGCACTTGGAGCCGTCGTCGTAGAACACCTGCCAGTCGCCCGTCTTCCTGCCATGCTCGTCGTATGTGCCTTGTTGATAGACCTTGCCATTCTTGTGCCACCATGTCCAGCGCCCTATGCGGACGCTGTCATCGTTCATCATACCCTCGACGGCGGTATGCTTCTTGTCGTCGTCATAGAACTTCTGGTAACGCACCTGCGCCGTGAGTTGCAATGAGGCGAGGCACATGGAGAGGAAAAAAATCTTTTTCAGCATAACAAGCAAATAAAAAAACGAGGACTATAAATGTGTAAATCAACGAGCTGCAGCTCTGACTACTCTGTATAGACAAAACGAATAAGCACAGGGCTTCCAGCCGTAGCCGTGGCGTCGCAGCCATTGACGACGGTATGCTCGGCCGCCGAGCGCCGGCCGCTGAGGAGGAGCAGAGTGCCGTAGTCGACGCCCTGTTTCATCAGCTTCTGCAAATGCTGAGTGATGCGCATGCGGTAGCCTCCGCGCTCTTCAGAGTAGGTGCCGTCGAAACCGGAATAGGTGAACTGGTCGTACATGTCGGGTATGCTCGAGGTGACGCCCTCGCTGTCGTATTTCAGCGCGGCGATGAGCGACGGCTTGGCGTCAGGGGCTATGTCGGCGAGTGGCAGCACCAGCTCGGCGTAGTGGATTACGGCGAAGGGGTGCTGACGGCTGAACTGCGTGACGAAAGCGTTGAAATCGAGCTTGACATTGGTGCCGCCCATAGGGCTGAGGTATAGGTAGCGCGAGCCGTCGACCGAGTCTGTGCGGTTGGTGTTGAAGGTGGAGAGGACGCCGTTGTAGTTGTTCTTGAACTGGCTGTAGCGCGGCGACGAGTGCCCCACGGAGAAGTCGAAGGTGCGTGAGATGGTGTCCTCGCCGACGATATAGCGGTAGTAGGTCGTCAGTGTTGTCGCCGCCGAGGCGAGGTTGACGGTGGCCATGATGGGTGTGCCGTCGTTCAGCAGGCGGATGCGCAGTCCCTTGGAGGCTTCGACGAAGGCGGCTGAGTTGTCATACTTCTTGTTGACCAGCAACGGCAGGAAGTTGTCGTTGAGGCGCATCTTGACGACCATGCTGTCGCTCGTCGCCAGATTGACAACGCCGTTGAAGTACTCCACATTGCTGACTTCCAGCTCTTCTGTCGAATAGTGCGTGGTGTCGGTCAGGTTGTTCTCCGCCAGCTGGCGCACCTCGAAATGCAGGTTGTGCGACGTGGCCTCGTCGTCGGGGAAAAGCGACGCGATGTACAGCGAGAGGACGACGGAGTCGATGACGCAGTTCTCGTCAAACTCGACGCCGCCGTTGCTGAAGGTGGTGATTTGCGAATAGAAGATGGCCTCGGCGGTGCCGAAGACAGGGTCGCTGTAGTTGCCCAGGAGGGTGTTGCTCTGCCCACTGGTGACCAGCGAGTCGTCGAGGACGGTGACGGCGCGGCAGTAAGCGGTGTCGATGATGCCATCATACAATGTTGCCTGATCCTGCAGTGCTACGCCAATCTCCGACTCCTCCTCGTCGCACGAGGCGAAACAGAAAAGGAGCGTCAGTGCAGCCATGCAGCTGAAGAAGCGTTTAGAAAAAAAGAAATTCATTGCTGACAAATCAATTGTTGATATTGCTACCTATTATATGGTCGTATAGTTTGTTGATCTGCTCGAAGAACAGGTCGCGGTCTGGGTTGTATTCCACGATGTTACGCTTGTTCTCGCGTGCGAAGGCCAACAGCTCGGAGTCGACATCCGGCGATGCCACGACGACCCCGTGGGCGTAGGTGATGGCGGCCTTGGTGAGCGTCTTGTAGTCGAGGTTCTCGAACATGCGCAGATCCTTTGCGGTGGCGCCGTCGGTCTTGAGCTTGCGCTCAATGTCGGGGCCGAAGTCACCCTTGAAGCCGTCGGCCGTGAGGGTGAAGACCGTCTTGGTGCCTGAGAAGAAGGCGTTCTCCTTGTTGATGCGCCTCAGATAGAAGGGCACCATGCACGAGAACCAGCCAGTGAAATGTATCAGATGAGGCTGCCATGCCAGTTTGCGGACGGCCTCGAGGGTGCCGCGACCGAAGAAGAGCATGCGCTCGTCATTGTCGGCATAGAAGTTGCCTTTCTCGTCCACAAAGCCTTTATGACGGGTGAAATATTCCTCGTTATCAATAAAGTAGACCTGCATACGGGCTGTAGGGATGGAGCCCACCTTGATGATGAGCTGGTGGTCGACATTGTTAACAATGAGATTCATACCCGAGAGTCTGATGACCTCGTGCAACTGGTTCTTGCGTTCGTTGACATGACTGAAACGAGGCATAAAGACGCGTATCTCGCGTCCTTTCTCCTGAGCGTAAGCAGGCAGGTAACGGCAGAAATGAGATATTTCAGATTCCGGCACAAAAGGCATAATCTCCTGACTGACAAAAAGTATTCTTCCTTTTCCCATAATAATAGTATAAACTTTAGCGAATGCAAATTTACAAATTTTTTTTGACTTAGCATGAAAAAAGATGACAAGGAGTGATAGCGTAGAGAATACGACAATTTATTTTTTTTTGTATCTTTGCATTTCGAACAAATTGTGTCAAAATTAGGCAATTTACATAATACCATATAATTACACCACATATATGCCACACGAAAACACACCAACAGAAGCCGAGATGGCTTACCGTTCAAAAGCCGAGCAATATTGCGCCAGCGCAGAGCAATGCCGCTCGTCGGTGAAAGACAAACTGATGACATGGGGAGCAGGCAGAGACATGGCACAGCGCATAGTGGACAGCCTGGTGGAAGACGATTTCATCAACGAGGAGCGCTACTGCAACATCTACTGCGACTCGAAACTGCGCCTGCAGAAATGGGGACGAATAAAAATAGGCTACCAGCTGCGCAACAAACGCATCGACAGCAAAATAATCGACAAGGTGCTGCAAAACATCGACCCCGAGCTATACAGCGCCACGCTCTACGAGTTGGCGGAAAAGAAATGGGCTCTCCTCAACGAGCCAGACCCCAACAAACGGACGGCCAAACTGGTGGCCTTTCTGGCTTCGCACGGGTTCGAATCAGATGAAATACAGGCAACAATAAAAGAACTAACTCAATCGATATGAAGAAAAACATACTTTTACTTTCTTTAGCGGCACTATTATCGGCCAACGTGGCCGTTGCCGACGAAATCAAGACCACCGACAACCAACAGACAGCGGCACTCAACGACGACGAGCCGGAGAAAAAGCCTGCGGGACAATGGACTACACTGTCGACTCCGGCACTGAAAATAGGCGAATTCCTGTACCACAACTGGTCGGCAACGGGCAACTCGCAGATTGACATCACCGGGACATTCTTCGGCAACTACAAGTACACGCATCCTAAGTTCGTATGGGATAACGTCGTCGACCTTGCCTACGGCTACGCATGGCAGGACCTCGACAACTCGGCAGCCGACTCGGTGGGAGGACGCTTCGAGACACGCCGCAAAAGCAACGACAAGATAGACCTCACCAGCGCGCTCTCGTGGAACGCCTACAAGGGCTGGGGCGCCAGCTTCACGGCCAACTTCAAGTCGCAGTTCGGCAAAGGCTACACCTACGAAGGCATAGGCTACAACGCCATAGCCACTCAGGTGTCGGGCTTCCTCGCCCCTGGCTACCTCACCACGGCACTCTCGTTCGAGCATAAAGAGGCCAACTGGTCGGTCTCCTTCTCTTTCCTGACCGGCAAGACCACCTTCGTTATCGACGACTCGCTCATCGCCAGTGGCCAGACCTACGGCGTCATCCAGGGCGACGACTTCAACGCCGCCGACCCCTCCACCTTCACCCACGCATATTTCGCGCTCGGTTCGTATGTCAAGGCCATGTACCTCAAGAAGGACATACTGCCTAACCTCGACCTCTACGCCCGCGCAGAGCTCTTCTACGACTACAAGAAGCCCAAGAACATGGGGTGGGACGACATCAACGCCTACGACGGCGTGAACGACCCCGCGTCGAGCAAATATGTCCTCGCCAACGAAGAGACATGGAACGACCTGAAAGACAAGAACTGGTTCGGCAAGCGTTTCTTCGAGACGGACATCGACCTCGAACTCAAGCTCGACTACCGTTTCTCGAAACATATCTCCGCCAATTTCACCACTAACTTCAAGTGGGACACCGACTTCAGCGGCATGGGCAACTGGGGACACTGGCAGATATACCAGATGGCCGGCGTGCAGGTATTCTTCAGCTGGAAGACACCCAACAGCTGATAACCTGCCACACTGCAACAGCAGATACAAGCTGGGTGGCTTTGACCGGCCACCCAACTTCTAACACCAAATAAAAATGAATTACCCCATTCTGAGTTTCACCATATTCTGCATCGAAAACGTCGCACATTCGCTTGGCAGAAAACCTAAGGAGATATATCATCGCATGCAAGACTCCGGCATAATCGACGGCTATATCGTTCCCTGCTTCGACGTTCTGCATTCGTTCTCAAAAGAATACATCGTCGACGACCTTGTCTCGCTGATGAAAAAGAAAGGAGCAATCTGATGATAATATATCACACCTCCACACTTCAGATTGAGAGACCCGACATACTCCATTCACGCCAGCATCTCGACTTCGGCGCAGGCTTCTACACAACCATATTACTCGAACAAGCAACAAAATACGGCGACCGTTTTCTGCGTCGTGGCGAGCCTGCCGTGCTCAACACCTACAGTCTTGATGATGACCTGGACGGATACAGCCACCACCTATTCAACTCATACGATGAGGAGTGGCTGGACTTTGTAACGGCCTGTCGCAAAGGGCAGCAACACCCCACATACGACATAATAGAAGGTGGTATTGCCGACGATCAAGTATTCAACACCGTAGACCTATATTTCTCTGGTATCTACACCAAAGAGCAAGCACTTGCTCAACTACAGTACAAGCAACCGAACCACCAAATCTGCATCACCTCGCAGAAACTGCTTGACAGTCACCTGCACTATATCGAATCACGCAACCTGTAGCAGATGGAAGCAAATCCCGCCATACTACAAATGAAATATGCCCGCATCGTAAAGATGTTTGCCGAAAAGAGCGGACTATCCTACGAGGCGGCACTCGCCAAATTCTACGATTCAACGACATTCGAGCTCATCAGCAACGGAGTTGCCGACCTGCACTGCATGAGCGACGAATACCTTGTCGACGAACTGTTGATAGAATACGGTCTTCTCGAATATCCAAATACCTGAGGAAGACCACACTAAACAACAAACCCTGAAAGTCTATTCTATTGCTGACTTTCGGGGTTTTATTACTTGATGTGTGTTTTTTGTGTGTCTGTGTGCCTTAAGAACTGGTGGTGCTATGTGAAGACGAAGCGGCAACGCGAGTTGACGCCGAGGCCGACGAGCCTTGCCGCGGAGCCTTTGTTGATGGCCAGCTGCAGGTTGCCTGTGGCCGAGACGGTGAGGAGCAGCTCACCCATGCGGACGTCGCTGTAGTGGCGGCTGATGCCTGTGATGGAGACCAGCCGTTCACCGCGGCCGTTGGCGTCCCTGCCGTCGCGTCGCAGGATGAGGTCGATGCGGAAACGGCGTCCGGCGGCGAAGTCGCGGAACTCAGAATATGAGATGTTGAGATTGGCGTTGCCGTAGCTGTCGATGTTCATCACCGCAGCTTCGATGACATCGTCGTAGCAGTAGGCAAGAGCATAGTTGCGGTGGACGACAGGGTTCGTGGGAGTGCCCAGCTGTTCGATGGAGATTCCCTCGAACAGGGCGGCCACGATGCCGCAGTACTGCTGTACGGCGAGGAAGGTGGCGGCGACACCGCCAGTAGGCATGGGCAGTTCGACGACGGCGTCGCATTGCTCCTCGAAGGCGTTCTCCAGTATCTGGCGGTTGCTACAGATGAAATAGTGTCCGCGGTAGACGGCCAGCACGGACTTCTGCACCACCGAGCGGTCGTCCTCGTCGATGGCACACTCGTCATAACCCACATCGATGACATGCACTGTCCCCTGCGGAAACGATAGGCATCCGTAGCGGACAATATAGACGGTGCGCAGAATGTCGTTCCACAACTGACTATGGCTGAGGTCGACGATGCGCAAGGCGGGGACGCGTGACGTCAGCAGCCCCTTTACCATGGAGGCAAAGTAGTCGCGGTCGCCCCAATCGGTAGTCAAAGTGACTATTGGTGTTTCCATATTTTGAAGGGTCATGAAGGTCGATTGTTTGAGTTTTAGAATGGGCTTCTCGGCAAAAGGAGTGATTCAAGAGTATGCCAGACACGCCCTAATGTGCTATTGCACAAAAGAGAAAAGGCATACGAAACCGTTGCGAGAAACAGTGCAAATGTACACATTTTTTTTCAATTGCAGAGTTAAGGCATCAAGAATGCCAGATAATTACAAAAAAAATCGTAAATTTGCTATTCTGAACGAAGCGTTCTATTCTTTTCAATAATAACAAAATCAAACAAATATATAATCCATGTCACTACTTTCGATACGCAATTTGCACGCCAGCATAGGCGAAAGAGAGATACTGAAAGGTGTAAACCTTGAAATAAACCGTGGCGAGGTTCATTCCATCATGGGACCCAACGGCAACGGCAAAAGCACATTGGCCGGCATCATCGCAGGCAACCCCAAATACACAGTCACCGAGGGCGAGGTGATATACAACGGCAAGAACATACTGGACTTGCCCGTCGACGTGCGCGCCAACGAAGGCATCTTCCTCGGTTTCCAGTACCCCGTTGAGATTCCTGGCGTGTCCATCACCAACTTCATGCGCACCGCCGTGAACGAGCAGCGCAAATACCGCGGACTTGACCCGCTGAGCGGCAGCGAGTTCCTGAAGCTGATGGAAGAGAAAAAGAAGGTGGTTGAGATGACCACCAATCTTGCCAACCGCTCAGTGAATGAAGGCTTCAGCGGTGGCGAGAAGAAGAAGAACGAGATATTCCAGATGGCCATGCTCAACCCCACGCTGGCCATACTCGACGAGACTGACTCGGGACTCGACATCGACGCGCTGCGCATCGTAGCAAACGGCGTCAACCAACTGCGCTCGCCCGAGAACGCCACCATCGTCATCACCCACTACCAGCGCCTGCTGGACTACATAGTGCCAGACTTCGTGCATGTGCTCTACGAGGGACGCATCGTCAAGACCGGCCCCAAGGAGCTGGCTCTGGAGCTGGAAGAAAAAGGATATGAATGGATTAAGGAAGAACTGAAAGCACAAAAGTGAACGCCATGGAATCCATCATACAACAATTCCGCGACATAAAAGCCACCATGCGCAAAAACGAGGTCTGGCGCGGCGTGGACTTCGACGCCATGCTGCCTGAGGGCCTCACGATGCCAGGCGACGAGATGCCGCAAGCCAAGAGCTACCAGTGCAACATCCCCGACCTCAACGCCAAGCGGCTCACCATAGTCAACGGACGCTGCGTCACCCCCTACCACAGAGAGGCCGACGGCATAGGCTATGGCAGCCTGCGCGACGCCATGAGCAAGGCTCACGAACTGACGGACAAGATGATAGGCAAATGCGACAAAAGTGACAACCCCTACGAGAAAATCAACCTTGAGCATTTCCTGGACGGCGCCTTCATCTATATCCCCGAGGGCGTAAAGACAGCGCCGGTGTTCCAGATAATGTCAGTGACCGACAGCGAGCGTCCCCTCTTCCTGCAGACCCGCAACCTGATAGTATGTGGCAAAGGCAGTGCGCTGACGCTCATACAGTGCGACGACAGCATAGGCAATAACCGCAGCATGTCGAACAACGTCACCGAGATGTTCTGCGAGGCAGAAAGCAGGGTGCATCACTATAAGTTGCAGAATATGAACGACAACAGTGGCCTGCTCAACCACAACTACGTAGTGTGCGGTGCGGGTTGCGAGTTCCAGTCGCACGTCATCTCTCTCAACGGCGGTCACATACGCAACCATACGGAGGTGCGCCTGCATGGCGAGCACAGCGACGTGGAGGTCAACGGGCTCTACCTGACCGACAAGGAGCAGGAGGTGGACAACTACGTCTTTGTGGATCATGCGTCGCCCAAGTGCAACAGCCATGAGCTCTTCAAAGGCATCATCGACGATGCCGGGCACGCCACCTTCAACGGTCACGTGCTGGTTGGCGAAGGGTCGGTGAAGACGGAAGCCTACCAGAGCAACCGCAACATACTGCTTACCGACAAGGCGACCATACAGAGCAAGCCGTTTCTGGAGATATACAACGACGACGTGAAATGCTCGCACGGAAGCACCACCGGCCAGATTGACGAGCAGGCGATGTTCTACCTGCGCAGCCGAGGCATCAGCGAGCGCACGGCACGGACGCTGATGCTCTACGCCTTCTGCGACGAGGTGATAGAGAAGATAGGCATAGTCGAGTTGCGCGAACGCCTCAGCGACATGGTGAAGAAACGCCTTCACGGCGAGCTGACCCCCTGTTCCGAATGCGCGCTGCACTGCTCGAACACCTGCGGATGCAACGACGCACCGGCATTCGAGATAGCCCCTGAGAAACTATAAGATGTAGCGGATATGAGTGTCCGGAAAGCATTTGTTGCATGCCTGATACTGGCAGTCGCCATTGTCCTCCCGACGAGAGTGATGATGGCACAGGACGACTGCCACTACCAGTTCAAGGGGAGCGACAAGGCGGATTTTGAGAAAGGGGTGGAGGCATACAACAACAAGCGCTACCAGCAGTGCATCACGCTGATGCGCAAGGTGTCGCAGAAGAACCGTACCGCCGCCGACCCTTATTTCTACATGGGCATAGCCGGCGTGAAGGCCGGCGAGAAACCCGCGACCATACGCAACAACTTCAACCGTCTGTTCAAGTTGTGTCCAGACTACCCTAACGCGCTGGCATACTACTACATGGGGGTTGTACACTACAGCTACAAACAGTATGAGGAGGCCACGGTGCAGCTGCAACGCTATTTCGACATAGCCAACCAGCAGCCCAACCCTGCCTATGACGCTGTGTATGAGGAGGCTTCGACCTACCTGTACTGGTCTGAGTTCCTTGCCGAGGCGCAGCAGAACCAGGTGCCCTTCTACCCCACTGTGCTGCGCGGGGCGTCGTCGCGCACAGACGAATACCTGCCCTATATCACCCTCGACGGCAAAGAGATATACTACCTGAGGCAGGTGTCGGCATCCAAGCAGAAGACCTTCTACAACAAAGAGTTGGACGACAAGATACTGCAACTGTTTTGCAGCCAGTGGAAAGATACGGCATATACCGCTGGCAGAGCACTGCCAGCGCCCTTCAACGAGGAGGGCGACGAGGGTATGGTGACGATGACCGCCGATAACTGCACGCTCTACTATTCGTCGATGCGTCATGACAAAGGCTACGACAACTGCGACATCTGGTACAGCGAGCGGCGCAACGGCGTGTGGCAGCCATTGCAGAACGCCGGGCGCAACGTCAACGGCGAACGCACGTGGGAATCGCAACCCAGCATAACGGCCGACGGGCAGTACCTCTACTTCGCCAGCAACCGCAGTGGCGGGTTTGGTGGCACCGACATCTGGGTGTGCCGCAGGCTTGCCAACGGCGACTGGAGCCGCGCGGAGAACCTCGGTCCGGCGGTGAACACTCCCGGCAACGAGAAATGCCCGTTCATCCACGCCGACGGCAAGACGCTGTACTTCGCCAGCAACGGGTGGCAGGGCTTCGGCGGATACGACCTCTACTTCATAAACATCAACGATACCTACCTTCAGCGGCCCACCAATCTGGGGTTGCCCATCAACGGTGAGGGCGACGACATCTGTCTGGGAGTCACCGCAGACGGCAAGCGAGGCTACTTCGCCAACAAGTCGACAGAATGGCCCGGGGTGGGTGGCACCGACATCTTCACCTTCGAGCTGTACCCCTCGGCGCAGCCCGAGGAGATGGCCATAGTGCGCTGCCAGCTGAAAGACGCCGGTGGCAAAACGCTGGAAGGCAGCATAGAGGTGTTGCGCAACAAGAGCGAGGCCGACCGCTACACCGTAGACGCCGACGGTCAAGCGTCGCTGGCGCTGTCGGCGAGAGGCACTAACACCGTCATCGTCAACGCCGAGGGATATATGCCACGCACGTTGTGCGGCAACGCGGCGCAGATACGCCGCGACATCACGTCGGCGGACTTCATGCTGATGCCTGCCAAAGCCTTCGGGCGCTATCCGCTGCACCTGCCCGAACGGGGAGAGAAACATATCACATCGACCCTGTGCAAGGAGGCCACCGAGGCGCTGGACGCCTACGTCGACTTCATGCTGAAGCACCCCTCCATGCAAATCCGCATCGAGGCGACGAGCATGGAGCAGGCGAAAGCGATATACGACTACATGCTGTCGCGACAGCTGAGGGGTGAACGACTGGAATACAAGCCCAACGCCACATTGTCGGCTCCGGTGATAGTCATCACACAATATTGACAATCAGAGAGAAGCCATGAGAAACGAAAAAGCGGACATCAAGAAGAAAAGACCGATATGGCGTGTGCTGGGCTATCTGCGCTATTTCCCTAAGCAAATCACGCTGAACATCGCTTTCAACGTGCTGTCCATCTTCTTCAACCTCTTCTCGTTCGTGCTGATAGTGCCTGTGGTGGAGCTCTTCTTCGGCATGACGGAGCCGCCAACCGTCGAGCCAGCCTTTTCGCTGAGCCAAAGTGCCGTGACCGACTGGACGATGTACCACCTGTACCACTACAAAGAAAGCGTAGGGCTGTGGCGTTGCCTGCTCACCTTTGGCGGTGGCTATCTGGCCTGCTCGTTGCTGTACAACCTGACGCGCTATCTGGCGCTCTATTTCCTGAGTCCTATCCGCAACGGCGTGATACAGAGGCTTCGCGACGACCTGTACCGCCGGATTACCATACTGCCCATCTCCTACTTTGCCGGCAAACGCAAAGGCGACATCATCAGCCGCCTGTCGTCGGACCTTGCCGACATCGAGTGGAGCGTGGTGAACACGTTGCAGTCGCTGGTCAAAGACCCCTTCAACATAGTTGTTTTCGCCTCTGCGCTCATCTTCATCAGTCCACGGCTCTTCCTGCTATTCCTACTGGTGTTGCCGCCAGCCGTGCTGATAATCGGGAAGATAGGCCAAAGCCTGAAGCGCAACGCCACCAAAGGGCAGTCCAAGCTGGGCGAGATGATGGCGGCCTACAAGGAGACGCTCGACAATCTGGAGGTGGTGAAGGCCTACCGCCAGGAGCGCAGCCGTCAGGAACATTTCGAGAGGCTCAACAAAGACTACAGCCGCCGCATGATGCGCGTGGCACGTCGCCGCGAGGCCGGGAGCCCGCTGTCGGAGGTGCTGGGAACCATCGGCCTGTCGTTCATCCTGGTGCTGGGTGGCAACGCCGTGCTGGGTGGCGAGATACAGGCGGCGGTGTTCGTCCTTTTCGTCATCGTCTTTGCGCGCCTGATACCGCCGGTACAAGCCATGGTGAGGGCCTACAGCAGCCTGCAGAAAGGGAGTGCCTCGGCTGCGCGCATATTCGAAATCATCGACGCCGACGAGCAAATTACCGAGAAAGAGAACGCCACAGTACTCGGCGGCTTCGAGGGCGCCATCGAATACCACGATGTCTGCTTTGCATACAACGACAGCAACAACGAGCGCCAGCCGGTGCTCAGCGGCATCAGCCTGAAGATAGCCAAGGGACAGAAGGTGGCCATTGTGGGGCCGTCGGGCTCGGGCAAGACGACGATGATGGACCTCCTGCCACGCTTCTACGACCCCACAGGTGGTGTCATCACGATAGACGGCGTCGACCTTCGCGACCTGAACATCGACTCGCTGCGCCGCAACATCGGCGTGGTGTCGCAGAACTGCATACTCTTCAACGACACGATAGCCAACAACATAGCCTTTGGCTTGAAGGATGTGAGCATGGAGGAACTCCGTCGAGCGGCGAGGATAGCCAATGCCGACGGTTTCATCAGCGAGTTGCCGCAGGGCTACGACACCCCCGTTGGCGACCACGGCAGCGCCCTCAGTGGCGGACAGCGCCAACGCATCAGCATAGCGCGCGCGGTGCTGCGCAATCCGCCGATAATGATTCTCGACGAGGCGACATCGGCACTGGACAACGAGTCGCAACAGGCGGTGCAGCAGGCGCTTGACAACCTGATGCAGGACAGGACGACTATAGTGATAGCCCACCGGCTTTCCACAATAGCGAATGCCGACAAGATAGTGGTACTAGACCACGGAAAAATTATCGAGGAGGGCAGCCATTCTGAACTTTTGGCTCTCGGCGGCACTTACAAAACGCTGGTGGAGATGCAGAATGCCGGCAAAATCATCAGCATATAAAACCCTAACAACCAATCAATAGCACAAGAAATATATTTGGGGCATCAAAAAAAATTTTGCCATATTGCAAAAAGTTGGTACTTTTGCAAACTCAAAACGAGAGGGAGTTTAGCTCAGCTGGTTCAGAGCACTTGCCTTACAAGCAAGGGGTCACTGGTTCGAATCCAGTAACTCCCACTAAAAAAAGCAACACTTAGCGTGTTGCTTTTTTTCGTTTTGAACGGAACTGTTTTGGGGAACAGCAATGAATGTGATTTTTAGAACTGTAATACCCGAGTATTACAGTTTTCTCATAATTTTACATTTTACCCATGGTTGCATTGATTACTCTAAATGATGCTGTCCAACGGCATCCTTTATCATCTGTCGGGTCAACTGCCTGGCAGAAACCTAAAACCTAATTCATCAAAAAACTATAGCCTATACCGACACTGAATGGACAGTATGATTTCAGATTGCCCGCAGGTCCAGGACCATAGCCCCAGTGATTGGGGTATGGCATTTCGTGGTCATCGCGCAGATGAAATCCCCCGGCCACCTGGAGATACAATCGGTGCTGGTCGGTGATGCAATATGAAAATGTCAGTGGAAACTGCAGGTTGACACCCGTGGTTTGCCCGATGTCGGGATTTTCCAGAGTGGTGCCGTTTGAAGAATAGAGATAACGCGTTATCCACCCCAACTCAAGCGATGGGCCCAGAAGAATCTGTATTTTCTTTTTCTTCAAAAGAAAGAACTGGAGCGATAATGATGTGCGCAAATAGTCGGCATCGAATGATTGCTCGTAAGAATCGTAACCAAGGTAGTCCCGCAACATCGCGAGTTTCAATTTCACAACGTTGGTCTCTGCGGCCGCTGCGACAGTCCATTGGTAATGGTGGAAGTAACCGTAGTTGTTATTCCTGCTGGGGAACACTACGCCGTAATGTATTCCGTCGTCGAAATCCGAGACACTCGGAATGAGGTAGTTGCAACCTGCCTCCACGGAGAGATGGAATTGTGAGAAAAACATCCTCAATGTGTCGGGAGATCCTTGTGCGTAAAGGCGCGAGAAAGATAACGCCATTACAATAAATAGCATTACGCGTTTCATTTTACAACAATTTCGAATGAAGTTACTTTGTTGTTTTTCAAATTACTTGATAAAAAAGGCTTCCCGAACGAGGGGAAGCCTGAACGTCAGATGACAAGAGAGCTGGCTTAGAACTTCTTGCTGGCTTTGAACTTGAAGACCTTCTTTGCGGGGATGGTGATCTTCTTGCCGGTGCGGGGGTTCTTGCCGGTGCGTTTAGCACGCTGCTGCATGTAGAAGGTGCCGAAGCCGATGATGGCTACTTTACCGTCCTTCTTGCCCATTTCTTCTTTGGTGACTTCCAACAGAGCGTTGAAAGCTTTAGCGGTATCGACTTTGGTCATACCAGCCTTTGCAGCGACAGCTGCGATGAGTTCTGTTTTATTCATATTGCAATGAATTTGAGGGTTAAACAAACATTTTGACGGTGCAAATTTATAGATTATTTTTTTATTTGCAACATTTTTTTTACTTTTTTTTGCAAATTTTTCGTTAAATAAATCTATATCTGTAATTTCCAATCACTTACATTATAGCCTCTCAAAAATTCATCGACGGATATTTTCTTTTTTCCGTTGACTTGAAGCGATAAAATTCTGATAATTCCACCTTTTACGGCGATTTCGAAACGCTTTTTTTGGTCGGAAAAAATGGTTCCGAGCTGATGGTCGTCGTCGGAGGGTATGAACTCGGTGTTGAAAATCTTCATGCCGATGGTCTTTCCGGCGTGGTCGGTGAAGGAGGCTGTGGCGGCCGGATAGGGCGAGAGGCCGCGGACGAGGTCGTGAATTTCCTGTCCGTGTCGTTCCCAGCGGATGGCGCAGTCGGGCTTGAAGATTTTCGGTGCGGGTCTAAGGTTGAGTTCGCGGGCTTGCTGCCGTGGAGTGATGGTGCCTGAGAAGAGGGCGTCGGCGGTACGCACGACGAGGTCGGCGCCCATGACGGCGAGTCGGTCGTGTAGAGTGCCGGCGTTGTCGTCTGGGGCGATGGGTGTGGACTCCTGCATGAGGAGCATGCCTTCGTCGATGCGTTCGTTGAGGAGGAAGGTGGTGACGCCAGTGTCTTTCTCGCCGTCGATGATGGCCCAGTTGATGGGGGCGGCGCCACGGTACTGCGGCAGCAGCGAGGCGTGAAGGTTGAAGGTGCCGAGGCGCGGCATGGACCATACGACCTGCGGGAGCATACGGAAGGCGACGACGACGAAGAGGTCGGCATCGATGCGCTGTAGTGAGCTGATGAAGGCAGGGTCGCGCAACTTGTCGGGCTGAAGGAGCGGGAGGCGATGCTGGAGTGCATATTCCTTGACGGCTGATGGTGTCGGCTTGAGGCCACGTCCGCTCTGGCGGTCGGGGACGGTGACGACGGCGGCGATGTCGAAGCCTGCGACGAGGAGGGCGTTGAGCGAGTGTACGGCGAACTCGGGAGTGCCCATGAAGACTATCTTTTTGGTCATTTTTTCTGAGGGTGCTGTCACCGCACTGCGCTGTGCCTGTGCGGTGTTGTTAGAGTTTCGGTAATGTGGGTGGTGTTAATGGTTCTGCATGAGAGTTTTGTGGAGGTGTATCATCTTGAGGGCAGTGACGGCGCCTTCGACGCCCTTGTTGCCATGCTTGCCGCCGGCGCGGTCGAGAGCCTGTTGCATGTCGTTGGTGGTGAGGAGGCTGAAGATGACTGGCTTCTCGTGCTTGAGAGAGACGTTTGTTATGCCTTGTGAGACGGCCTGGCAAATGAAGTCGAAATGGCGAGTCTCGCCCTGAATGACGCATCCGATGCAGATGACGGCATCGATGGAGGGGTCGTTGCGGAGCAGCATGTCGGCTCCGGAGGTGAGCTCGAAGCTGCCCGGGACGTGGACGAGGCAGATGTTGTGCTCGTTGACGTTGTTTTGCCTGAGGGTGGCGAGAGCGCCGTCGGCCAGAGCGTTGGTTATTTCAGCGTTCCACTCGGCTACGACGATGGCTATCTTGTAGTTGGCGCCGTCGGGGACAGTGGAGGGGTCGTGTTGAGAGAGGTTGACTTTTTTTTCCATGGTTTCTATAGGATGGGGTTAATAGGGTTACAGTACTTAAAGGACTAATTATGACTTATAGTTCAGGATGACGAAGTGGTCATCGGACGCGGATGCGTTGGCCTGGTTTAATCTTCTTGATTTTGGGGTTGAGTTCGCGTAGCTTGTCGGCGGTGGTGCTGTGCATCAAGGCGATGCGGTCGAAGGTGTCGCCGCGTCGTGCCTCGTACCATGCTTCGCGTGGTTGCTGCCTGAGGGGTTGTTCCTTGACGATGCTTTTGTCGGCCTTGAAGATGGGTGGTTTCTTGCCCTTGGGGCGGCTGATGCCGAAATAGGTTTTGTCGAGATGTAGTCGTCGGGTGCGCAGATGGTAGGTGGTGAAGTCGAGCAGCCACTCGGGGTCGAAGGGTTCGTACATGAAGCGGACTTCGAAATGGAGGTGTGGCCCTGTGGAGCGTCCGGTGCTGCCGCCGAGGCCGATGATGTCGCCTGCGCGGACGACCTGACGAGGCTTGACGAGAATCTTGGAGAGATGGCCGTAGAGAGTTTCGAGACCATTGGCGTGGCGTATGACGACGAGGTTGCCGTAGCCGCCCATTGGTCGTGCGATGCGGACGACGCCTGAGAAACAAGCCCTGACGGGGTCGCCGGTGCGGAGGAGGATGTCGACGCCACGGTGAGGGCGTCCCCACTTCTCGCGCCAGCCGTAGGGCGATGTGATGATGTTGCGCATGGGGAAGCAGAAGTCGTCGCTGTCGCGCACGGTGCGCAGGTTTATCTCGTCGGGAAGTGAGTCGAGCGGGAGAGTGCGGACCCGGACGAGGTTGCCGGCGAGGTTGTCGTGGTAGAAGAGGTGCCACATGATGCACTCGTGCCCGTCGCCGCTGTAGATGTTGCCCTGAATCAAGGACGTGTCGAGCTGTGCCCGCGACGGAACAGCGAGGAGGAGGGCGAGGAGGAGTAGATAATATGGAAGGGCGGGACGCTTGATAGGGCTTAGGAGGCTTATAAGGAATTAGAGTTCGCGGCGAAGACGGCCTGTGGGGATGTCCATGGCCTCGCGGTATTTGGTGACGGTACGTCGGGAGATGGAGTAGCCTTTCTTCTGGAGTTCGGTGGCGAGGGCCTCGTCGGTGAAGGGGGCGTGCTTGTCTTCGTTGTCGATGATAGAGCGCAGTTCTTCCTTAACGTGCTGAATTGCCGCCACATCGCCGTTGTCAGCCACAACGGCTTTGGAGAAGAGTTCTTTGAGGAGGAAGGTGCCGAACTCGCACTGCACATATTTCTGGTTGACGACGCGCGAGACTGTGGACTCGTCGAGGTCTGTCTGGGCGGCTATATCCTTGAGGCGCATGGGCTTGAGGTCGGCGCTGGCACCCGAGAGGAAGTAGGCTTTCTGATACCGAAGGATTGCCGCCATGGTGGATGAGAGAGTGTGCTGTCGTTGCTTCAGAGTGTCGATGAACCACTGCGCGGAGTCGGTTTTGGACTTGATGAACTGTAGTGTGTCGCGGTCGGCCGGCGAGAGCTGTGACTTGGCGTTGAGTTGCTGCAGCATGGAGGCATAGCCTGCATTGAGGTGCAGTTGTGGGTTGTTGCGTTCGTTGAGGGCGAAGGAGAGTTCGTTGCCTTCGCGGTAGACGATGAAGTCGGGCACGATATACTGTGCGCCCTGATGCTCGTCGTCGCGTCCCCAGCCGGGCTTTGGGTTGAGTCGGCGTATGACGGCGAGAGCGCGTTGCAGCTGGCTGTCGTCGACGCCGAGGGTGGCTGCCAGTGCGGCGTAGCGCTTGTTGGAGAGCATGTCGAAATGGTTGTCGACGATGGTGGTAGCCAGCGCGGTGTCGGGATGGTCATCGGAGGAGCGGAGGCGATGCAGCTGGAGGGAGAGGCACTCCTGTAGGCTGCGTGCGGCGACGCCAGCAGGGTCGAGCGACTGTACGACGGCGAGGAGGCGCTGCATCTCGTCGTTCTGGGGGTCGATGCCGGAGCGGAAGGCCAAGTCGTTGGCTATCATATCGAGAGAGCGGCTGAGGTAGCCTGAGCCGTCGATGCTGCCGATAATCTCGTTGCCGATGGCGAGCTCGCGGTCGGAGAGCCGCCGGAGGGAGAGCTGGTTGACGAGCGACTCGGCGAAAGAGGAGCCGGAGGCGAAGTCGACGCTGCGCTGCTCGTAGTTGGCGTCGCGCTCCTGCCGCTCGCGGTAGGCATAATCGTCGTCATCGTCGTCGGAATAGCGGAGGAAGTCGCTGGCCTCGAAGTCGTTGTCGGCGTCGTCATCGTTGTCGGTGGCGGGCTCGATGGACTCGGTCTGTGACGATTGCTCGACTTCGAGCATGGGATTTTTCTCGACCTCGTCCTTTATGCGCTGTTCCAGAGCCGTCACAGGCAGCTGGAGCAACTTCATCAGCAGCAGTTGCTGTGGTGTGAGCCTCTGCTGCATCTTCATTTTCTGCTTCTGGGAAATCATATCACAAGTGTATTTTCAGGTATAACTCCAAAAAAGGGGAATTATTATGTGACGTGTGTTTTTTGGAGGTTCAGAAAGGAAATCCTTATAATATAGGACGTCGGGACGACGTGGCGGAAGGTGGAGTTTGCGACCTTGAAAAAAATGCGTATTTTTGCAAACCATGAAGAAGAAAAATATATTTAGCATATCGTTGATAATCTGTGTATTATTCGTTTTTGCAGGATGCCGTCATGAGAGAATACCTGACGACGTGATAGATACGTCAAAGATGGCGGAGATAATCACAGGAATACATCTGATAGACAGCTACGACTATGTGGTGGTGAAAAAAGAGAGCGACTCGCTGTGGATACAGACGGACGCGGCCTACGACAGCCTGCTGTGCAAGTTCGGCGTCACGAAGAGCGACTACGACAGCAGCATGGCGTACTATGTGCGGCATCCGAGGTTGCTGGAGGGAATATATGAGCATGTGCTGCAGAACCTGCGAGAGATGAAGCCGACAGAAACGGACACTAACAACAGCGCGAGATGAGACACAACGGAAACAGGAGCCCGTGGCGGCAGATGGTGGTTGCACTGATGGTGATGGTGGCGACGGCGTGGCAGACGCAGGCGCAATGGGTTGACGCGATGTGCGGCGAGAGCAGGGAGGCGATGTGCGGCGAGGGGTGGCGTCTAGCCTTCGAGGACAACTTCGACGGCGACGAGCTGGACCAGAAGAAATGGAGCATATACAACGGAGTGCCGCGCGACTATGAATTCCGCCTGCAGAAGGCGTGGCATGGGGCAGAGAATGTGAGCGTGGCGGACGGGACACTGCGGATTACGGCACGACACGACATGCCGGGCAGAAAGGAATACTGGAGCCCCGACGGGACGGCGGCGAGCAGCTTCGAATACAGCACAGGAGAGATATGGTCGCAACAGATGTTCGGCTACGGCAAATATGAGGCGCGGATAAAGATACCGAAGGGCGTGGGGCTGTGGCCCGCCTTCTGGCTGTACGGCGACGGGAGCGACGATGAGGAGATAGACATCTTCGAGTTCTGGAACGAAGGTCGCCGGCCACGGCTGTCGCGCCTGGCGAAAAGGCATCACATGACGGTGCATTTCGACTGGGACAGCACCCACAACGGCGCCGAACATGCGAGCTATGCCTATAAAGGCAAGGACTTCTCGCAGGACTTCCACATATACACGCTGATATATACGGAGGCCTGCATCACGTGGCTTGTGGATGGCGAGGTGGTAGCGGAGCATCACCGCTACCGCGACGCTGCGGGGCAGTTTCAGGACTGCGCTGTGTGGGCTGGCAGCGTATACCGCCAAAACAGGCTGTTCCCCTACCGGCCGATGCATATAGTGCTGAACCTTGCCATACAGAGCGGCAAGCGCGATGCACCGACGGAGCGGACGCCGTTCCCGTCGACGATGGAGGTGGACTGGGTGAGATATTACACAATGGAAACAGAATAGTAGCTAAAAAAGCGATAAAGCCATGTTAGTAAAAACGTACGGCAGTGCCATATATGGCGTGAGTGCCATAACAATAACGATAGAGGTGAGCGTAGAGCAGGGCGTCAGCTTCACCCTTGTTGGTTTGCCCGACAATGCGGTGAAGGAGAGCCAGCAGCGCATCCACTCGGCGCTGTTGCAATGCGAGCACCGCATACCGCAACGACGAGTGATCATCAATATGGCTCCTGCGGACATCCGCAAGGAGGGTGCCGCCTACGACCTGCCACTGGCGATAGGCATCCTTGCCGCCGACGGGCAGATGCGCGCCGACGGGCTGGAGAGCTATGTGATTATGGGCGAGCTGTCGCTTGACGGCAGCCTGCGCCCCATCAAGGGGGCGCTGCCTATGGCGATAGAGGCGCGACGGAAGAAATACAAGGGCATCATCCTGCCCCGAGACAACGCGCGCGAGGCGGCGATAGTGAACAACCTGGAGGTGTATGGCGCCACAAACATCAAGGAGGTCATAGACTTCCTGAACGGCGAGGCGACGATAGAGCCCACCGTGGTGGACACGCGGGCGGAATTTGCGCGGAGCCTTGACCAGTATGAGTTCGACTTTGCCGACGTCAAAGGACAAGAGGAGATAAAACGCGCGCTGGAGATAGCCGCCGCCGGCGGACACAACGTCATCCTCATTGGTCCTCCGGGTAGCGGCAAGACGATGCTGGCAAAGAGACTGCCATCCATACTGCCGCCACTGAGTCTGGAGGAGTCGCTGGAGACCACACAGATACATAGCGTTGCAGGCAAGATGCGACGTGAGGACTCGCTAATAGCCGTGCGTCCTTTCCGTGCGCCCCACCACACCGTCAGCGACGTGGCGCTCGTAGGAGGTGGCGCTAATCCGCAGCCGGGCGAAATCAGTCTGGCGCACAACGGGGTGCTGTTTCTCGACGAGTTGCCAGAATTCAAGCGGTCAGTCCTCGAGGTGTTGCGTCAGCCCATGGAGGAGCGTCGCGTGACCATCAGCCGTGCCAAGATGAGCACCGAATATCCAGCGGCGTTCATGCTTGTGGCTGCCATGAACCCCTGTCCCTGCGGATATTACAACCACCCGACGATAGAATGCACCTGCAGCCCCGGGGCGGTGAACAAATACCTGAACAAAATCAGCGGTCCCCTACTCGACCGCATAGACCTTCATATCGAGGTGACTCCCCTGCCCCACTCCGCGCTTGCCGAGAAGAAGTTGGGCGAGCCGTCGTCAGTCATACGCCAGCGCGTGATAGCGGCGCGCAAGATACAGGAGGAGCGTTTCAAAGGACAGAAAGGCATACACTGCAACGCGCAGATGAACCAGAAGCTATTCCGCCAGTGGTGCGACATCGACTCGGAGTGCCAGCAGCTGATGAAGAACGCGATGGACAGGCTTGGCCTCTCGGCCCGTGCCTACGACCGCATATTGAAGGTGGCGCGCACCATAGCAGACCTTGCCGGCGACGAGCAGATTAACGTGAGCCACCTGAGCGAGGCCATCAACTACCGCAGCCTGGACCGCGACAGCTGGGGGAGATAGCTTTAGGGCGAACACATCAACGAATTAACCATTGAGAGACTTGCATTTGCAACCAGTTGCAGCTGACGTGACCATGAGAACTAAAACTCCGGCGGCTACAGCTAGAGAGAGGAGATAAGAAGCAAAAAAGAAGCCTGAAGAGACAAGAAGCAACAAGAGATGAAAGAGAAAAAAGATACAAGAATGAAATACAGACAGCAACGGTTGTCGCCGTTGGCAGCCACGGCGGTCAATCTGCTGTTGGTCTATGCCGTCTATATGCTGTGCCGCATCGCCTACGTGTGGGAGAACTGGGGGCTCTTTGGCGGTGAATGGCGCCAGCTGAGCCTCTTCGCCCTGCTGCGCGGGAGCCTGCGGTTCGACAGTTCGGCGATATTCTACACCAATGTGCTATATATCATCATGATGCTGTTGCCACTGCGAGTGACGGAACAGCGGTGGTGGCGTGTGACGCGTAAGAGCCTGTTCCTTGTCAGCAACAGCATAGCCGTTGCCGCCAACCTGAGCGACGCAGTCTACTCGCAGTTCACAGGACGTCGCACCACGGCATCGTTCTTCACCGAGTTTGCCGGTGACGACAATCTTGGCAAGATATTCTTCACCGAGATGGCGCGTCACTGGTATCTGGTTCTTGTGACGCTGTTGCTGATGGCCGCCCTGTGGGTGCTATATGCCGAGCCTGCCAAAAGCAGACGCAAGAGCCTGCCCCGGTGGGCATTGTTGCTCGTCGCGCTGGGCATGACCCTTGTTGCCATGCGTGGCGGGATAATCAACACGTACCGTCCCATCGGCGTGGCCGATGCCGGCAGGTACGTCAACCGTCCCACAGAGACGGCCATAGTGCTCAACACGCCCTTCTCGGTCATCCGCACCATGGGCAAGACGACATACGTAAATCCACACTACTTCGACGACGACGAGCTCAGCTCGATCCTCGAGGTGGAGTTCAACAAATCGTCCGCCGGGCAGAGCGTCGACACGTCAAGTTGCCATAAGAATGTCGTGGTCATCATATTGGAGAGTTTCGGGCGCGAATACACAGGCTACTACAACAAGGCGCTGGAGAACGGCAAGTACAAGGGGTACACTCCCTTCCTCGACTCGCTGCTCTCGGTGTCGCTCACGTGGGAGCAGCCCTACGCCAACGGCAGGCGTAGCATCGACGCCATTCCCGCGATAGTATCCGGCATACCGATGTTCGTCGAGCCATTCTTCACCACCGGCTACTCGCTCAACAAAGTCAGCAGCTTCGCCGCGAAGCTCAAAGAGGAGGGCTATTCCACCGCCTTCTTCCATGGAGCCAACAACGGCTCGATGGGATTTGACAACTATGCGCTGGCTGCCGGTTTCGACCGTTACTATGGACGCAACGAGTACAACAGCGACAAGCGTTTCGGTGGTGACGACGACTTTGACGGCATCTGGGCCATCTGGGACGAGCCGTTCCTGCAATACTACGCCACCATGATGAGCGAGATGCAGCAGCCCTTTGCCACCGCGCTTTTCACAGCATCATCACACCACCCCTTCGCCATTCCGGAAGAATATAAAGATGTATATGTCGAGGAGGAGATGCTGATACACAAATGCATACGCTACACCGACAACGCGTTGCGGCAATTCTTCGCTACCGCCAGCCGACAACCGTGGTTTGACAGCACCATATTCGTCATCACCAACGACCACACCAACATGACGAACCACGACGAATACAAGACGCCACAAGGCCTGTTTGCCGGTACACTGCTTATCTACGACCCGTCGGGCGAGTTGCCACGCGGAAAGATGGCCGGCGTGGCCCAGCACACCGACATCATGCCCACCATTCTTGGGCTGCTGGGGTACAGCAAACCCTTCGTAGCCTTCGGCAACGACCTGCTGAACACACCTCCCGAGGAGCGTTGGACGGTAAACTACAGCAACGGCATCTACCAGTTCCTACAGAACGACACCCTCATACAGTTTGACGGCAACAGCGTCGTGGCGACGTACAAACTGAGCACCGACCCACTGATGCAGCACAAGATAGCCTCGCGCCCACGCCTGCACGAGAGGAAGCTGAAGGCACTGATACAACAATACACAAGCCGCATGATAGAAGACCGGCTGGATTGAAAAAAAACTTAAAACCAACCTTATGACAATATTTCTTATCATCCTCTCCGTACTGATGCTTATCCTCGGCCTGCTTGGCTCGGTGGTACCCGGCCTGCCTGGGCCGCCGCTGAGCTGGTTAGGGTTGCTCCTCATGCACCTGAGCGACAAGGCCGACTACAGTCCCACCCTACTGATTGGCACTGCCGCGGCGGCGACAGTAATCACCATACTGGACTACATAGTGCCATCGTGGAGCACCAAACGGCACGGAGGCAGCAAAGCCGGCGTGTGGGGTTGCAACATAGGATTAGTAATCTCGATAGTGGGGTTGCCCTTCGGCCCCACGGGGTTGCTTGGCGTCATCTTCTGGCCGTTCGTCGGCGCATTGGCAGGCGAGTTCATCAGCGGCAAGAAAAGCGGAGAGGCCTTCCGCGCCGCCTGGGGTGCCTTCCTTGGCTTCCTGACAGGCACCGGTTTGAAACTGGCCTACGCCATTGTCGTGGTGGTGATAGTCATCACGCAAACCCTATAGCGACTACATCTTATATCTAAGCATCCGTTCCTCGGCCATGCGCTCATACTTGGTATCCGGGCGCCCGTAGTTGACGAAAGGATGTATGGCGATGCCGCCGCGCGGAGTGAAGAGACCCAACACCTCAATATATCTGGGATCCATCAAACGGATAAGATCCTTCATGATGATGTTGACGCAATCCTCGTGGAAATCGCCGTGGTTGCGGAAGGAGAACAGATAGAGTTTCAGGCTCTTGCTTTCAACCATGCGCTTGTCGGGAATGTAGCGGATGCGGATCTCAGCAAAGTCAGGCTGACCTGTAATGGGGCAGAGCGAAGTGAACTCAGGGCAGAGAAATTCGACCCAGTAGTCGTTGTCTGGATGGCGGTTTTCGAAGGCTTCCAATACCTCTGGTGCATAGTCCGTCCTATAGTCCGTCTTGTGGCCCAGAGCCTTGAGGTTGTCATTATCGCGGTTCATGGTAGAAAGAAATCAATTATAAGGTTTAGATAAACAGAATGATATGATGTGTTACCTTGCTGTCACCGAGGTGCCGTTGCCACTGGTTGTGACGGTGGCGCCAGAGTAGAGACCATGCCAGTTGGTGCCACCCGTGATGGTTGGCGAAGAGTAGTACCTGTAAGTCCCCGTCGAGATGTCGGGAGAGGTGACGAAGACGCCGCTGATGCGTTTGGAGGGTGGCGTATCGGCGAAGCCGCTGTTGCCGCTGGCGATAGTGTTCCACTTGTATGTCATCACCTCGTTGCCATCCGAGTCCTTGATGCAGAAGCCGTTGGCAGCTGTGGATAGCGAGCCGTTGCCGCCACCGCCACCCATTCCGCCGCCGGAGCTGCCGAGGAGCAGATACTTCTGACCCGTCAGTGAGGGAGTGCCTTCGATGGCGCCCATGCGTCCGCCGATGGCTATGACCGTGGCATTGCTGATGAATAGGTGCGTCCCGCCGTTGTCGGCATTGTCGTCGATGGCGCACTCCGAGGCGCCGTAGGCGATGACGGTGCCGCCGTTGATATAGATGTTGCTGCCGTTGCAATCGATGCCGTCATTTCCGCGTGCGTATGCCCAGAGGTGGCCGCCATCGATGCGTATGTGGTTGGTGGCGTTGATGGCGTCGTCGTAGGCGTTGGCCTCCATATAACCGCCGTCCATGAGCAGGCTGTCCTTCGTCTCGATGGCCTCGCCCGTGGGGTCGCCTGAGGTCTGTGCACAGAACGACTGGAGGTGTCCGCTGTGCATGACGATGTTGCCCTGCACCTTGACGCCCTTAGGCAGACCTTTCCACTGGTCGGTGTTGCTGCCGCCACCGCCGGGCCAACCGCCGCCCGACGAGGCGTTGACCGCAGCGCCGCTGGTCTTGACGTAGACCCACAGCGCCGAGTCGGCGATGCCCGTGCCACCCATCGTGAGGAGGCTGTCGCAGACAATGCCACGGCCGCCCTTGCCCGTGCTGACGCCGGAGAAGGTACCACCAGTGAAAGTGATGTTAGCGTCGCTCTTGAGGCATGCCGGGGCGAAGCCGTCGGTGCACGAGGTGCCGGAGCCTATGGTGGTGAAGCCTGCCGCCGTGGTGGAGCAACTCACCGAGCCGCCCGACTGCACATAGTTGCCGTCGGCAGAGATGGCGCGGCCACCCGCATTGGCGATGATGATGCCACCGCTGACATATATGCTGGCGTCGCTCTTCATGCATGTGGAGCTGTAGCTGTCGTAGGTGCCCGTCGCATCGGTGTATTTCGCGCATGGGCCCTCCGCCGTCAAGGTCAGTGTGCCACCGCTGATGTATATGTCGCCATCCGCCGAGACAGCTTTGCCGCCTGCGTTGGAGGAGGAACAGTTCACCGTGATGTCGCCACCGAAGAAACGAGCTATGCCGTCGACCTTAATACCTGTACAGTACGAAGGGTCGTAGCCGTTGCCCGACGCCTCGAGAGCCACGGAGCCGTTGGCATAGACATCGAGAGTGCCACCTGCGATGACCAGGTTTTCTTTAGTCTTTAGCGCCTTAGACTGCAGTCCGGAGACGGTGACGGAGATGTTGCCATCCTCGATGGTCAGCGTGCTGTCGCAGCAAATGCCCTTCACGTCGTCGCTTGTGCAGTTGACAGTCACCACGCCGCCACTAATCAGTATATACCCCTGGTCGCCGTCGATGCCGTCGCCGGTGGCCGTCACCGACACCGTGCCGCCCGTCATAATGAAGTTGTCGACATTCATGCCGTCCTTGACGGCGCCCAGCACATTGAGTGTGCCGCCATTGACCGTCGTCGAGCCGCTGCTCTGTATGCCATGCTTGGCATTGCCCGTGACGTTCAGCGTGCCATCGCCCTGAAAGACGAAGCGTCCTCGGCTTTGCAGGGCGCCCTTTCCGCCGCTTGTCGAGGCGTCGGCAAGGTTGTTCACCGTGCCTGCCGCCAGATGCACCACGCCACGGTAGTCGCTGAGGATGTTGACAGCCTGCGCATCGGCCGAAGAGATGGAGACACCGTCGAGGAGGAGGATGAATTTGCTGTCGGTGGTCAGAGTGAAGTCGCCGGACGAGGTGCTGCCCTCGAGCCAATAGACGATGTCGTCCCTGCCCGCAGAGGCGGAGACATTGACTTTCTCGCCCGTCACGTCGACAGATACGCCGCTGGTGCTGTACGGATTAGAGACACTGACGGTACCGTTGTTCCAGACTATGTGCACAGCCGTGGCAGTGTCGACGTCGCTGGTGTCGGAGCCCTGCCCGATGACAGGGAACGCCAGACTGTCGACGTCAGCAAGGAAGAATGACTGGTTGCCGTCGGCGTAGTAGAGTACGATGCTGCAGCCGACGGTCTTTATGCTGTCCATCTCGTCCACATTCTTCTGAAAAACGACGGCAGAGCCATCATACACCCTAAGCACCTGAGTCTGAGCAGAGAGGAGCGACGGCGAGAGGATGGCAAAAAACGACACGCAAAGAAATCTGATTATGGAATGACCTGTTTTATACATCATTATAAAGCTTAATACAATAAGAGGATATGTTGAATTGTTGATTCAGATACAACGTTTTGCAGTCTACTGATTGTGTCAATAAATGTTGAGCAGTTACATATAGTATAGGCTTATTTCTTGACGAACTTGGCAGTCCTCGTTCCGTCGTGAACCACATAGAGTCCGCGAGGCAGCGAGCTGATGTCCAGACGTCCCTGAGAGCCTGTGAGCATCTTGACGCCACCGATGCTGAAAACCGTGATTTCGCCGGTTGCGCCGTCGACCACAATATAGTCGGAAGAGGGATTAGGGAAGAGCGTCAGCTGCGAGGTGCCCGTCACTGTTGCCACGGCGTTGTCGTGCCTTACGGCGATGCTTCGCAGTGTCGAGAGAGGTTCCGTCGTAGCATTGCCATCCTGGGCTTCCACAATGCGCAGGTTGCCGTTGTCGAAATAGAAGCCGCCGTTGCTGTCGAGAGCGACGCTGTATGCCGTTCCGTCAGTCCTGTTGACAGTGAATGAGCCCTGCGAGCGCAGTCCGCCCAGAGCAAGAAGACAAAAGAATAAAAATATTACCGTTCTTTTCATTTCAAAGATAATTATGTCAAAGTCAAATAACAAAAAAACTCGGCTTTTCTGCCGAGTTCATACTTTTGGAGGTCGCTTCCGGATTTGAACCGGAGTAGCAGGTTTTGCAGACCTGTGCCTAGCCCCTCGGCCAAACGACCTTTCTGTCATAAAAGACTTTGCAAAAGTACAACCATTTTTTCAACTGGCAAAATTTTTGAAGACAAAAAAATCCTAAAATACGATAACTTATTATATCTTAACATATTAGTATTTAATACTAAAAAAGTCTGATTGTACACCCGAGAAGGCAAATCAGTTAAATTCTGCTGGATATAATCAGAAATTAGCTTATTTTTGCCGTCATGAACATCATACATATAGAAACGCTGGAAATAGCTGATTTGTTGCCCTATACGCGGCTAACAGAGGCCCAGTTGCGCAACCGTTTGGAGCCCGAAAAAGGAATATTCATCTGCGAAAGCCTCAAAGTGGTGCGTGTGGCGCTTGAGAGGGGCTATAGGCCATTGTCGTTCCTGTGTGAGGAGCAATACATTGAGCATCAGCTGTCCACGTTGAAATTCGACGAGACGGTACCTGTCTACACCGCCCCGCGCGAGAAGCTGGCGCAGCTCACAGGCTATGAGCTCACGCGCGGTTTTCTGTGTGCCATGCGCCGTCCACAGCTGCCGACGCCCGCGGAACTGTGCGACGGCAAGCGCCGCATAGCCCTTCTTGACGGCGTGGTCAATTCGACAAACACCGGCGCCATCTTCCGTGCCGCCACGGCATTGGGCATCGAGGCGCTGCTACTCACCACCACCTGCTGCGACCCCCTGAACCGTCGGAGTGTGCGCGTCAGCATGGGCACCGTCCTCCAGATGCCCTGGGGCTACATCGAGGGAGAGCATGCCATAGAGGCGCTTCGCTCGATGGGCTTCACCACCATAGCTTTAGCGCTGAGCGACAAAGCGGAGAGCATCGACTCCCCCACCCTACAGCGGCATGAGCGCATAGCGATAGTGATGGGCACCGAGGGCGACGGGCTGCCGGCACAGGTCATCGCGAGTTGCGACCATGTGGCGATGATACCGATGCAAAAAGGAGTGGACTCGCTCAACGTCGCAGCGGCGGCAGCGGTAGCCTTCTGGCAACTGCGGCCGGGGCAAGACAAAAATTGATTTTTGAAATTCAACTTTGACGCTAACCCTGAAATTCGCCTGCTCGCTGGTGCGAGCTAAATCTGGGAAATCAATGCAAACATTTTCTGCCTGACGGCGAGGGAATGGAATGGATTGAATATTCTATAAACAGCGTTTATTCGGCGTTCCAGTAGACGCTTTCGCTGATGCCCATCAGCGAGCCTTTGACGCGGAGGCGCCCGTCGTCAGTGAACTCGGCCTGCATCCGTGCTCGGATGCCCCGTTGCGGGTCATATATCTTCGTGTCGTTCCAGCAGCGCTTCTTCTCGTCATATTTCAGACCCGAGAAGAGGACAATGCGGTCGGCTGGCGTGGTGCGCAGACTCTTGTCAGGGTTCTTGGCGTCGAGAATCTTGTTGCCGTTGGCGTCTTTGTCGTGCTGCAGCCAGATGACCTGTCCACGGTATGTGCCGTTTTTCAGCTTGACGACCTTGACTTTGAAGAGGTCGTCGCCCTGCTTGCCGGAATAGATGCCGACAATATTGTCGGCCTTGTCGTTTCTCGATTTCTGAGCCGCCACGGTGCCAATGCACAAAAGGGCAAGCAATAAAACGATGAATTTCTTCATAAAATCTACTTTTTTTCGACACAATAACGCCACACCTCGCTGTATATTGTACGCCGAAGTGTCAAAAATAATCTTTGGCGCTGCGCCTTTGCGGAAACGGAAATGGACGTGAATATTCTTTTTTTATGTTTCTTTTTTCTTTAGTGTCTTGCAGATTGCAAATCATTATAGTAAGATGTGGCGGATTGCAAATCCGCCACAACGAGTAACTTTTTTATACTTACTTTTTCAGTGCCTTGCAGATTGCAAATCATTATAGTAAGTTGTGGCGGATTGCAAATCCGCCACAACGAGGGTGCTCGAAAAAACTTATAAAAATATCTGAACAAATTGGGAAATGTATAAAAAAAGAAGATAATTATGGCCATTTATTTATCAAAAGTCTGTTCGCCAAAGCCCAAACTCCATTGGGATTTCATTCATAATCAATTTATATATTTTTCGAACCAATCAAAAATATTTTGCCATATCGCGAAATGTTTGTAACTTTGCATCCGCTTTCGAAAGGAAGAAAGCATTAGCAAGAAAAGCATTGTAATATTTGTCCTTTAACAGAAATTTCGCCAAAAGTTCTAAACAGGAGGACGGAGCATTTATGCTTTCGCTTGTTTTGTATGCTTTATAATCCAGCATACAGTCAGGCGTGAGAGAATATGTTTCATTAATCCTGTTCCTGTAAAGGTGTTTGGCGATACCTCTGTTAAGACGGACATGAGCACATAACCTCATGCCTTTTCTTATAAGTATATATGAAACATTCCGTTGGAGGGTCGGGCGAAAGAATAAGAAAATAATGCAAAAGAAAACAAGGTGGTATGTAATGTTG
>Ga0310694_10001005_pt1 | contig 33784 bp, 32 predicted proteins | sample 174DNAGHGhighgp2_FD_203884 | JGI IMG/M metagenome (GOLD analysis project Ga0310694, IMG submission 203884) | Sheep rumen microbial communities from Palmerston North, Manawatu-Wanganui, New Zealand - 1742 DNA GHGhigh gp2 (v2) (version 2) | ecosystem: Host-associated > Mammals > Digestive system... | reverse complement strand
AGTGAAGGAAGTCCGAATAAGTCTATGTCCAAGACTGCTACGTCACAGTTCAGCTGGGGTATATACAATATGCCGTTGGCCGTAGGTGTCGCCGTCATGTCATACGGTGATCATCAGTCGTTCGATTTCGAACAGGTCTAATTATTTGTCATAAAGGGTTTAATATGGATAATATCATTGAACAGTGTAATAGTTTCCTCTCGAAATCTGACGACCGTTACTCGAATACAATCAGACGCGCGGTCGAGGACATGAGACGTTATTCCGGCGACTTCTGGAACAAGGGCACGGTAAAGAAGTACAAGAGGGGCAAGAGGACTAATCTCTCCCTAAATAACTGGAACCCGATGGTCAACGCCATCAGTTCCCCCATTTCCAACAGCCCGTGGCACGTAGAACTTACAGAGAATAATGACGACGACATCCAGAAGAGTATCGACGAGATAGAATCCGATTCCGATACCAAGTCCGCAATCGTAGACGCGTTCCGTAAGGCCGTGCTTACCGGTTACGGTTTCCTCGTGGCTACTACGGTGGCAGACGAGTTTACCGGCGAGCCGAAGTTCATTGTCGAATCCGCTTCGCATATCGACGCGATCGCCGTAGACCCGACATGTACAAACCCGGACTGTTCCGATGCAGAAGAGGGAGCCATCATCAACTATCTCTCCATTCGTAAGGCCAAGAGACTTTACGGTTCCGACGTAGTTCCAATGGCATATCCCGACGTAGAATGCACGATCGCCTTCAGCCAGTTCGAACAGTGGGACATTCCCGACGACTGCGTTGCAATCATTACGTACTACGTGAAGAACGACAACGGTTTCGTGGACATGTACAAGATTTGCGGAGACAAGGTCGTACAGCAGCTGCAGCTCCCAATCAAGTACATCCCGATTATCCGCATGGCCGGTAACGAGATTTACGAGTCTGACCAGATTAACTTCAACGGTATTATCCAGCAGACTTTGAACCTCGAACTCGGCGCGAATATCGCGTATTCTACGTTAATCGAACGTGTAGGTCGTTCCGCAAAGGCCAACTACCTCATCAACATCGATGCCGTACTCCCGAAGAACCTTGCGACCGTTTCCGAAGACGATACCGTGGCGGTATTATGGAAGGGCGAACACCAGCCTGTTCCTCTTACCGAATCCTTCGAGACAGGCGACTTGCAGAATACAATCTCTACATGCCGTACACTCATCGAGGACACATTAGGTGTACCTCTTACTGGTATCGTAGACCAGAAGGAACGTACCGCTACTGAAATTCTCCGCCAGGAAATCTCCAAGGAATCGAATACCGCGAACTACTACAACAACGCGTTCAAGGCTATCCGTACCCTCGGACGTATCATGATCGAGATGCTCAACGGCGGACAGGACCTTCGTTTCACCCTCGAGAACGGACCTTCCGTAATTACCCGCCAGATGAAGCAGAGACAGGAACTCACCGCCCTCGCGACTATCATGCCGGACAACATGAAACCGGTTATCGCGAAGTATTTCGCAGATACGTTGAAGAACGACCTCGGAGACGAACTCTCTCGCAATATCGTGGCCAACCTGCCGCCTGATGTACAGTTCATCGGAGAAACTACGGATCCTACCGCAATCCATATGATGAACCAGATGAAGACACAGATGGAAATGAACATGGAAGAAATCCAGTTGATGAAGCAGGAGAATGAAGACCTGAAGAAACAGTTGTTCCAGGCACAGATGAGCATGCTCGCCGGTCGTGAACAGCGCGAACAGGATTGGCAGAAGTTCGTAATCCAGGAACAGGACAAGATGATGCTCGAAGGCGCAAAGATTGACAACCAGGCCGTAAAGACAGAGAACGAAGCCGTAAAGGCCGATAACGATACTGCTCTCAAGCAGCAGGAACTCGCAATCAAGGCCGCTGAAGCTGACATCGACGCACAGCAGAAGGAAACCGACCAGGTTCTCGACAGCTACAAGATGGCCATCGACGCTTCCAAGTCCTACGGTAACGAATTCTAAGGAGGTTATATGTTATTTGAAGTTCTTTCAGGAGGACATAACAACGGAGGTTCCGGAGTAAAGGACGCCGCATACATGCAGTCCGAGTCGTTACACGAAAGGCTGCTCGAGCCGGAATACTGGCCTGAACTCCGCGAACAGTACGTATTGGCCGAGAAATTACCCGACGGCCCTGTGAAGTCCTCTACTATCGAATATCTCAAGTCCCTGGCCGAAGCCAACGAGGCTCGTTATCCCAAATACTGGTATGACGGTAATACGGAACGTCCAAAGCACGGCCAGACATCTTCATGGGTAGGCAATATCGATTACGACCCTCGTAGCGGTACGGCCAATATCCAGATGGGCGACAAGATATATACCTACATGGGAGTTACCCCGGGAAGGATGGCGGAACTTCTTACCGCTCCTTCTATCGGTAGAATGCTGAACGATGCTAAGGTACCTCACAAGAAGGGTGAAATCATCTATCACGGTATATAATCTTAAATCACTAATTATTCTACAAGAATATTCCAGTATGGCAGAGCGGCGATTGCGCGTGACTGTAGATCACGTCTCTTACTGAGTTAACACCGGTGGTTCGATTCCATCTGCTGGAATTACAGGCATCCGTAGTACAAAGGCGAGTATTGCAGATTACCATTCTGCGGATTTCAGTTCGATTCTGAATGGATGCTCTAGAACTTTACTAATTATTAAATAAACTGAGGGCGGTCATGTACCAAGGAGGCGACCGTGCTTTGCAAGCATAGTGAGTAGGGTCCGATTCCCTAACTGTCCATTAGCGTGCCGGTAACGGTGGCCGGCGTGCGCAAATCAAATTTACACCGGCGAGGCAAGGACTAACCTATATGAGTATGTCAACAGAAGAGGCTCTCAGCTACATGAAGAAAGAAGAGCCGAAGGTCGAAGAGACCAAGGTCGAAGAACCTAAACAAGAGGCGCAGGAACCTGAAACCCCATCAGTGGAAGGTACCAAATCGGAAGAAACAAACGTCGATTCTCCTGAGGATGCCAAGAAAGATGACGGCGAGCAACCGGAAGCCAAGCCCGCGGAAAGTGATGAGTCCAAGGACGATAAACCGAAGGATGCTAAGAAGAAAGAAATGTCTCAGCAAGATTACGCGTTCATGAAGCAGAAAGACAAGAACCGTAAGCTGCAGGACAAATATGACAAGTTGAACACGAAGTTCAACGAAACTACCAAGCAGAAAGACGCACGTATCAAGGAGCTCGAAGAACAGCTCAAGAAATACGAACCGCTCCAGGCTAAGGACTTCCAGAAGCAGGACGGTTCGATGGATATTGACGCGTATACTGACTGGAAACTGAAACAGCGAGACATGCAGAACGAAGTAAGCAATCTCCGTCAGTCCATGCAACAGGATAAGCTTCAACAGGCCATCGAATACGACCGCTACGTTACGGAACGTTGCTTCTCGGGCAAGGAACTTGAAGATTACGATAACTTGATGTCTACAAACGGCCAGATCTTCGCACAGGAAATCCACAAGGTCGACCCGAATAATGTAGTATTCAACTATCTCGAATCTATCAGCGACTACCCGATTGTATTGCGTGAACTCATGGTACATCCTGAAAGATGGTTGGGCCAGATGTTCAGAAGCAAGGACCCAGACATCCTGAAGTTCAATACTGCCAAGATTGCGGACCAGATTCTTGAGGAACACTATCGAAAGCCGGCAACTCCGGCGGTCCAGAATACGCAGCCGGTCCAGACTGCTAAACCAGCTATGCCGGTCATCGGAAAGCAAATCACGAATGCTGGGGCTACGTCGCCAGAACAGGTCTCGTTGCTCGACAGCATGGCATCAATCAACAATTATTTACGGAAAGCCAACAGGCGCCGTTAACAACAAATAACAGGAGAAATTTATCATGGCTATTGAAATGAACAACAAGATGATTACCAACAACCATAAGGAACTCGTCCTTATCCGTTCCGCCGAAGCTGCACCTTACCTCACCGTTGGTTCCAAGTCCTATCTCAAGGACCAGCTCGTTGGCAAGCGCAACGGCACCGAATACGAATTCGTTATTCGTGACGCCGGCGAATATGTCGAAGGCATGGACATTACCGGTCACGTTTCCACGCTCAAGGAACGTCCGGTTAAGCTCTCCGTCGAACTCGGCAACATCGCCATCGACACTAACCTCGTCGAACGCGTAACAGAAATGAAGTGGGACGACGAAGTCGCTAAGCCGAACGGCGAGAAGATCGCAAAGGGCCTCGTCAAGGCTACTATCGCCAAGGACCTCGGTAAGCAGAATACCGCATTCGTTGGCGTGGGCTGGATGCCGCTCTTCAAGGCTTCTAACTTCCTCGAATCCGTCACTTCCGAAGCTCAGTACGCATTCTTGGATCCGATGATTCAGTCCATCTGCCGTTCTACCGGTAAGGACTTCGAACCGGCCGACAAGGAAGGCGTTGATCCGATTTACCGCAAGGGCCTCAAGGGTTCCATTGCTGAAGCTGAAGTCCGTTCTCAACAGGGCTTGCCGACAATCGAAATTTCCGCAGCTCTTGCAGCTGAACTCGCTACGGCAACCGTCAACAGCTACGCAACTGGCGCTAATTACGATACTTTAACACTTAACGGCGTTACTGAAACCATCCCGGCCGGTACTCCGCTCTTCGTCAAGGGTGTCATGGCATGTGACCTCGTCGGTGAAGCTACTTCCGCTCCGAAGGCATTCATCGCAATCGAAGACGCAACCGCAGGTGCCGTAAAGGTTCGCAAGGTTGACTTCGACGGTGTTGGTACTAAGGAAGCTTCCGCTAAGCCTAAGGCAAACGACAAGCTCGTTAACCCGATTGAAGCTGGCGTTTACTTCACCGGTATCTTCCGTGTCAACGGCGCTATGGAATTCGATACTCTTCCGGAACTCGACTGGTCCAATGCTGACAGCCGCGTAACTTCCCCGAACGGTATCACTCTCCACGAAGGTCGTGCAGTCGACGTTATCACCGGTAGCAACAAGACTCGTTGGGCTATCGCTTCCATCGCAGGTATTATCGAACCTCGTGTTTGTACTTACGTCTGCGTTAAGGATGCAACTGCAAACGTCGTTTCCGTTCTCTAATCTATAAGATTAAATAAATACAATAAGGCCGGTAAGTTATAACGCTTACCGGTCTTTCTTTATTTAGTCCCTGGTGAACAACTCGATATATTTATCCGGTTTCAACCACCTGTCCTTCAGCACGTTATACTGGTAGTCAATCAGCATGTCGTAGTTCTTGAGCGCGCGTTCTACGATATACTTGAACGACTGTTCGGTACAGTTAGGCGAGAACTTCTGGTATTCGTGTGCACATTCGTAAGTCGAAATATCTGCACATAGGCATACACGTCCGACCGCGCAGCATTCGATATACTTCAGATCCGACTTGTTCCTGTTCCATTCGTTATCGGCGAGCGGGGCCACTACGAACTTGCTGCGTAAGGCGTTCTTCGCGAACTGTATAGGATAGTCCCTTACCGGAACCCACTGGCCGACCATTTCGGCCTTCGGTAGGAACCACGGGCGTATTCCCTGGATATAGACCCTGTGCTTGGCAAGATAGTTAGCGACTCCCCTGCTGAAGTCACCGTAGTCACGCGTAGTGTTGTCGTAGTGAGTAGGCGAGCCCGCATAGAAGAAGCTCAGCTCGTCTGGGCTGTTATAGCGGTCGAATCTCCAGCGGTTGTAGTCCAAAGCGTTCGGAATAATCGTAATCTTTGATTCGGGAACGAATTCCGACAGGTTCTTCTTGAGGAACTCGTTGGTGCACGTGACCTTGTCCGCCAGCCTGTTCAGGTACTTGCTCATCCCTTCGTAGTTCTCCTTGACGTGTACGGCGCAACGGTTATATCCCGGGAGTTCGTGCCATACGTCGTCGTCGAAGTCCATGGCGATCTTGACTCCTGTCTCAGCCTTCATCTTGATTAACTTCTCCATGCTCGACGGGTGGCAGAGTCTCTGGGTATATATCCAGTCCTGTCCGTGCGAGTTATACTTGCCTACGCCGTTGCACTGCGCGATGCACCTGTCGTAAAGCACCTCGTATGCGTTACGTATTCTGTAAAGGCCGCAAGCCGAGTTGTCCATCGGAACGAAGTCAACTTTCATATCTTTAAATTCTTTCATTATTATCTCCTTGGTACCTTGTGGGTGAAACATGCGTCGTAGTAATCGAGAAGCTCGCGTTCGCAGTGTTCTACAATCGCGTCCTCTTCCATCTTGGCCTGCTGCTTGCCGGTGTAGTAGTGGACCGCCGCGACATAGGCTATCCTGTACGCGTAGCTGAATATCTTGCTTCCCCTGTTCGGGTCGAACGTCGTGATACCCTGCAGCAGCTCGTAATACTGCTGTTCGATTACTTCCTCCTTCTCGATGACCGGTTTCTTCTTGAACTTCGGACCCTCAAGGGTTATAAGACATATTGTCAGAATATACTTGCCGTATCGGTCATTCTCAGATTCTGAGAGTCTTTCCTTGTTCTTCAGTTTCAATACGAGTTCTGTGAAATCTTCGGAATCTAAATCGTAGTAGTCCACGAACATCGGACTCAAATGCGAAATATTCAGCATTCGCTTCCTGTTTACTTTCTTCCATGTTGGTAGTATCATAATATTTCTCCTATATACTGTATGTAGTTTAAATATAGCAACTGTATGCCGTATATTATATATATAACCGGAATTTATTCCGATATTCCATCTAATTATTATGTAACATAGATAATCATTGCCATTATGGTAGCTAGAAACTTGGAGGAAGTCAAATGATTAATTCTGACGAAGAGCTCTCGCTCGAATATTTACTGTCCCCGGAATTCGAAATGATTAATTCCGCGGGCAAGCCGCTAACCGACGGTTGGATCGAAGTTTACATCCACGGTACACGAAACAAATACTATTGCGCATCCGATTTCGACGGTACATTACATCCGTTCAAGATTCCGCTGGATTCCATCGGTTCCAATATCGTGCTCGCCGACCCGGCCAATTCCTACGACGTATACGTTTACAATAAGTTCGGAAGTCTCATCATGAGCCGCTACAACGTCAAGTGCCAGGGCGGCGGAGGTACTTCAACAGTCGAATATCTCGGCGACCGCCTCGAATACGGTCAGTATACGGCTCATGACATCACCACTGTCGCGCACCTCGCACGTCAGAAGGGTAACATCAACACCACGCAGGACGGTTTCCTCAAGCTCAAGGAAGACATGTCGTACCACATCACGGTACGCGGTACCTTCGTATGCGACCATCTCGCCAACGTGGCCACTTCCCTCAACTATATCGAGTATTCCAGCTTCAACCCTATCAAGGTCGACATCGACGAGACAGTTTCCGGCGAGCAGCATTTCGAACTCTCCTATGACATATTCCGTCTCCCCAACGACATGGACTACCAGGTCGGTTTCGACGCGTCCAACGGCCATATTTCGAGCCTCGCGGTCGAAGTACACAGCCTCTCGAATTTGAACACTACCCTCCAGGGCGGCGACCTCTTCGAACAGGGCTGGGGAATCATCATCGAGAACAACGTCATTTCCGTCGATCCTTCCATCTTCGACGAATATCCTACCTTCGACGACCTCCAGGCAGCTGTTACGGGCGTTCACGAGACCATTACCAACGAGACATTCGAGCTAGTAAGTTCCGTAAGTTCCGTACTCCAGGACGAAATCGACAATATCCAGCAAGGCGTACAGTCTGACTGGGAACAGGACGACCCGTCGGAACCTGACTACATCAAGAACAAGCCTGATTTAACAGAATTCGCAACTCACGACGAGGTAATCTCCACGGTTTCCTCGGTTTCCAGCACGTTGCAGCATGAAATCGACGAACTTCCCCGTCCAGTAAACGCCGACTGGAATGCAACATCCGGACTCGCAGAAATCCTCAACAAGCCCGATTTGGATATTTACGCTACGAAGGACGAAGTTTCTGCTGTTACTTCCACTATCGAGAATGAAATCTCGGAAGTAGTCAACACTGTCTGTGCTGTCAGCTCCGTATTGCAGGAAGAAATCGATAACATCCCTGAGCAGGTTCAATCTGACTGGGAACAGGATGACGATACACAGAAAGATTACATCAAGAACAAGCCTGATTTGGACGTCTACGCTACCAAGTCTGACGTTACGGCCGTAAGCTCCGTACTGGATAACAAGATTGATACTGTAGAAACGGAAATAATCAATACAGTATGCGCGGTCTCCAGCGTTCTTCAGGAAGAAATCGACAATATCCCTGAACAGGTACAGTCTGACTGGGACGAATCCGATACCGAATCTCCGGCATATATCCAGAACAAGCCGGACCTCGATATTTACGCTACGAAGGATGAACTCAACACTGCTACGGGCGACATCGTTAATACCGTATGTGCAGTAAGTTCAACTATCGAAACCGAAATCGACAATTCCGTTACGGAAATCGTAAATACGGTATGTGCCGTAAGTTCTGTTCTCCAGGACGAAATCGATAACATTCCTGAACAGGTTCAATCTGACTGGGACGAAAGCGATCCTGACAGCCCTGCATACATCCAGAATAAACCTGATTTGGACATTTACGCTACACACGACGAGGTCAGCGGTGTTTCCGCCGTACTCAAGGAAATCATCGACGAAGTTTCAGCAGCCGTTCCTGAAGCACAGGTACAGAGCGACTGGACTGAAACAGACGATACCAAGAAGTCCTACATTCAGCACAAGCCTGAAGTAAAGGACGTATACGCCGGCGAGAACATCATCCTTACAGATACTGCGTCCGGCCTTGAAATCTCGGCCGTAGGTACCGATACGGAGACCGTAAGCGGTATCGCGAAGGCATACGCCGACGCGGTTTCTGCCGCTATACCTGAAGCTCAGGTTCAATCCGACTGGACTCAGGATGACACTACCAAGAAAGACTATATCAAGCACAAGCCGATTCCTAAGAAACTGGTTGCCGGCGAAGGTATCGTCATCACAGATACCGTTACGGGCGTAGAAATCAGCGCGGCCGTTACCGGTATCGACGGTTACGTTACCGAAGAGGAATTCATCGAGGTAGTTTCCGCGGTCACGGGTACCGGGGATTACGGCCAGTTCTACTGTCTAAGCGCTTCCGGCGCATGCAACATGGGCAAGGTCAAGGGTACTATCGACGTAACTAACGACGGCAAGATTAAACTCAAGAAGGGCAAGTCCTACCACGTGTCCGTACGCGGCTCGTATACCCAGGCGGTCCCTTCCAATATCGACTCGGCCATCTCGTTCATCGAATACGTAACTAACAACAATATCGGAATCAACGTAGACCGTACGACTACCATGCCGCAGTATTTCGATTTGGGATTCGACCTCTACAACCTCTCGGCCGATACCGACTACTACGTGTTCTTTACCAACCTCGCAGGTACGATTTCCAACCTCTTCGTAGAAGTTCATACTATCCTCGGCGGAGGAGGCGGTAACGGTGGCGGAGGCGGTTCGGGTACCGAATACAACCAGGGATGGGGTATCGTAATCACCAACAACACCATTTCCGTAAATCCTTCGATTATTCCGGACGTTTCCAATCTCGCAACGAAGAACGAAGTTACGGCCGCAATCGCTACGGCTACAGGAGCACAGATTAACGCCGACTGGAACAACAGCAACCCGCTCTCCAAGGCTTATATCCAGAACAAGCCTGAAGAACTTACGCTGGTTGGCGGCCAGGGCGTAGACATCGAAGTCGTCGGAAGTTCTGCAATCATCAACGTAACCGGAGGAGGAGCTACCGGCGGAGGTGGTACGACATATACTGCCGGCGAAGGTATCGAAATCGATGGAAATAATGTAATTTCCGTAACTGGCATGGCTACTGAAGTCGAACTTGCAGCTGTAACGGCTACTATTCCGGCTGATAATGTCAGGAAGATCGACTCAGCGTATAGGTTAAGACTCAACTATAACGACTTATATTCATGGTTAAGAGCACGTAAGTTTATATATCTAAGTATACGAACTGGGTCTGACACACCAGTCGAGGACTACTTCTTATGGGATGTATTCCGCGACGGCGGCAATCTTGCATTGACAAATTACACTAACAACAGGGTCACATTCTCTGGAGTATGTCAGGGACGATCTGATTTGAAGTATTACAATATAGTATTTAATTATAACTTCCTCAACAATAGCTGGACATCTGTATATACACAGGTAGTTACTCCTTCTGATATTCCAGATACTTCTAACCTTGCGACAAAGACTGAACTTCAGACCGTCAGCGGCGCTATTCCTGAAATCGAACTCAACGGTAATGACCAGGTAACTGCAATCGACGGACACGAGCTCGCCGGAGGCGGAGGCGGTCAGCAGGTACAGGCAGACTGGACTGAAACCGATACTTCCGATCCTTCGTATATCCAGAACAAGCCTGAAGAACAGATGTTGATTGCCGGTAATAACGTGGAGATTACAATCGACGGTGCCTCGGCTATCATCAGTGCACAGGGTGGCGGCGGAGCTACTTATTCAGCTGGTCAGAACATCAGTATCGACAGCCAGAACGTGATTGCAGTTACAGGTCTTGCACAGGCTGACTGGAATTCTTCATCTGGTGCTTCGCAGATTCTGAATAAGCCTACAGAGAAGAACCTTGTGGCCGGTGCGAACGTTACTATCACCGAGGATAACGACGACGTTATCGTTGAGACTACTGAGATTGCTTCAGGTTTGCAGCTCGTAGCTGGTCCTGGTATCGTATTAACTGTTTCTGGAAATAACCTTGTAGCTAAGACTGACGAGACGGTGCTATGGAGCGGTTCATGGAAACCTGGTACTGGTACTACAGTAACTAACAGTGCTGTTGAAGTTTCGGAATCTGTTTCAAATTTCGAATATATTAAGGTTGTAACTGAAGGTATCTTATGCCAAACTATAACAATGACTCCAAACGATTGTCAAGCGCTTATATGTTATCCTGAATCTGATAGCCGTACTTCTATACTTGGTTTGAAAGTTTCTAAAGACGATAATACACATATTCGATTTAGATGTGGTTATTCTGATAACTTTATACAGTCATATAGAAGTGGTTCAGACTGGGGCTATTTCACACTAAAGAAGATTATAGGTGTAAATCGTATCTCAACGTAAGGAATGAATATGGCAGATTTACATAAACTTCAATTTAACAACAGAACTATCCTTACACCGAGTAAGGATAGCTTTGTTGCTTTCCAGAAACCGTTACCCTATCCGGCGGACATGGATTTCATCTATCAGGCCAAAGATCTTGATAGTTCAAAGATACCGAATAAAGTTCAAGGTTCGACTTTCGGTGATTATTTGAAATCTGGTACATTGACAAGTAATTATACCGGTGCTGCATGTTATTTAACTAATGCAAATAACGGTAGTAATTATTTATACAAAGACCTTACCTCCGCACAGCTTGACGCAATGAAGGCAGTAAGTTCAACATATACATACTTTATCAGGTGTATGCAATTAACTGGCGATACAGGTATGGGCGGTATTCTTTCATGGCGTTATAACGGTGGCAGTAATAATACTTACATCTACATGATTCGTGCATACCAGCAACAGCTTCAAATTCATACAAGTAGTGGTAACCAATGTGGTTCGAACTTCTCTTTGACAATCGACAGGGTATATAAGGTAGTAATCAACGGCAGTTCTTTCAAGGCGTACAATCTTGACAACAATGCCGAATATTCACTGACTTATAGTACAAATAGAAGCATGGGCTCTCAGATGCGTACATTCTGGGCTGGTTCCGATGAATATAATCTTACAAGGTTCTACGCAATCGCCGGTATTCCTCGTGCAACTACAACCGAAGAAGACACCAAGATTAAGAACATATTGATGAACCAGAGCCTATAGGAGTAAATAATGCTTAAATATAACGGCAACATACTGAAAGTAAACAACGGGGCGAGCACTATCGGATATACTGCGCCTGTTTATTCTGTCAATATTACGCAGCCAGAACACGGTATTATTACGGCAAGTCCTACTGAAGGTATTACTGGAACCGAAGTCACACTCAGTAATACTCCGGATTCCGGTTATAAGTTCAGTTCCTATACGGTTACAGGTACAGGTGCTTCGTTGTCAGGTAATACTTTGACTATTGGAACTTCAGATGTCTCTGTTGTCGGTAACTTCACGGCATTAGGTACTGTCATATACAGTAATACAGGTTCAAAGACATCCGGTAGTTTCAGCACCGGAAGTTTATCGACGTCTAGCACGTATATAGCTATAAAGTTTGATTACAGATATAATACAGGCTCTGACGTTGATAACTATATGATTTGGAGAACTGGAAGTACGAACAATATTGCATGGATTGGGCACTCAAGAGGTTACGGTGTACGAAACTTACATAAATTCTTTAGATCTTCTTCAGGCAACAGTTGGAACTGTTTCAATAGTCCGACAATTGGTCCAAGCGGTTTAAATAGTGGAAATAACTACTATTTAAATGCTTCGTCTGACACAGCCAAGCCGTATAAGGTAATATTTGACCGTAGCGCCTATAAATATTATAACTATATCGATGGCGGGCTAATATTCAGCGGTAGCTATACCGGGCTAAATCCGTTAAATTTCACTGTGTATTTACAGCCAGGTAGTTCTTCCAACATGACTTTATCAAACTTTACTATTTATGCTTGTAACTCGTTGGATGACGCCCAAGCTATTTAATCATGTCATGGAGGAATATTACTGATGTCTAACCTTTCTAACGAAAGTCTAATTATATCGTAAAGAGGAATTTATGTTAACACTAAACAGCAAAGCATTGAAGATCGGAAACAAGTGGCTGAACCCTATCAACGGTTCAGGTCCTACTCCTGTTTCGGAGAAATACCTCCTCAGGGTATGGGATTCACATGACACTCAGATTAACTTCCAGAAGCTAACACTTACCGATGTAGACCCTACTACCGTCGACTATTCCGTACTTCCGGCGGGCAAGCGTCCTACAGATACTCCCGTAGACTACTGTCCTCCGTTAGTGAACAGCATTACCCTCCGTTTCGCGTATACGAACGACAGTTACAATTTGAACAGCCAGATTCAGGAATTCGTGAACGGCGGCAACATCAACACAGATCCGGACTATTCCAGTTATCTCCAGGATCACAGTTACGACGCCTATATCGATATGGAATTCGAATGGCCGTATTCGTTCCCGATTCAGTCTTCCGGTTTCATCAAGATCTTCAACGGTTCCCGATTCAATCTCTACAAGATTGTGAACGATACGCACTATGCGGAAATCGGTTCTGGCAAGATGACCGGAGACTACAACATCACTTTCGCCATCGACACTACTGTATACGATGTAAATGCTGACAGTTCTCTCTCGTTATGGCCTTCCGCGGGCGCTCCTGGCGACAAGTTGCAGATTGATTGGACTCCTCCGAGCAACCAGTCCCTTTCAAGTTTCAGTGTCAACGGAGGTACTGTTTCGAACGGCCAGCTTACCGTAGGCAATTCTACAGTTACACTTCAGGCCAACTACGGCTCGTACGCGAGCTACAGTTCCTACGAGCTAGAAATGGAATGTGCAAATCAGACAAACCTCGGTAACCCGGCGTTCTATATCTCAAATATGAGCGTCACTCCAGCTTCCGGAACAGTTACTGCGCAATACGGTACCGAAGCGTTGACTAGCTCACAGATTGCCAGCATTACCGGTGACGGTCCTTACAATATGACCAGCGGTTACGGTTATTGTTATAAGATAAATCTGTTCTTCAGCTCGTTGAGTTCACAGTATATCAGCTGGAATTCCTACCTGGCCAAGAACAACACTCCTTGTACCGGCGGAACTATTACGGCAAGGCTTTACGGTTACAGCAACGGAGTTAAGTACCCGTTGGGTATTACTTCGTACAACCCGAACAATATCTCGTATAACTACAAGGTTTCAAGATGTACGGATCCTAACCAGCCTGTTTATACGGTAACTACTTCGGCATCCAACGGAACTGTCACAGCTACTCCTTCGGGAGGTGTCGCAGGTACTCAGTGTACGTTGACTGCTACCCCTAATTCCGGATATACTTTCGACAGCTTTACTATCACAGGAACAGGAGCTTCCATTTCCGGAAATACTCTGACTATCGGTACTTCGAATGTCACAGTAGTAGGCAATTTCGTTCAAGGCGCAAGTTATGACTCTTATTGGCTTGAAGTCAACTCAAATGCTTCTCAGAACGGTCCGGTCTTTGTAAACAACGGTAAGGTAGACGGTAACACGATGTCAAATGCGCTGTCATGTACTTCTATAGATTCTTGGGGACATTCTGGTTCAGGTCGCTATCTTGCAATCGGTTCTACAAGTACAAACACTTATGAGGCATGTGGTACTGATTACGGCATTAAGATTGTTGTAGAGTTGGATATTTCTTCAATCTATTCGAATATTTCCTTCAGTATACTGCAAAGCCCTGGAAGTGCAAACTCTGCTCGTCTATACGGTAAGATCGGTTCTACCGAATATACGCTTGCTACGGCTTCGAATATTGCTGTTGGTACAACCGTAACATTGAACGTATAAGGAGCTTCTACATGATTAACTACGCAAACGATGACGTGATAGTTGCACCGGACGGTAAGTGGCTGGATTTCGTTCAGCCGCTTCCTGACCCGTTACCCGGCCATATGCTGGTACGTACATACGACGGAAATCCTCCGATTAAAGACGGTGCGACATACGAAACGGCCACCCTGGTTCCGGGCACCACGAACGTATATGACGTGTACAGGAGCGGAACAAGTTTCCGTAGGTTGTTATATGATTCAAACAATGTCATCGAAATCATATCGGCCAATACTTCCAATATTACGGATATGAGTGAAATGTGTTTCAGATGTAGTAACCTGATGAAGACATGCCTGTTCGATACTAGCAACGTTACGAACATGTATCGAATGTTCTGTTGTTACTGGTCCGGCCGTTGGGGAAAGCTACAGGAACTTCCGGCATTCGACATGTCTAGTGCAACAAACGTGCAAGAGTTCATGGCCGGCCAGTGGGAAATAGAAAGTCTCCCTGTATTGAGCATGCCGAACGTTACATCTTTGGAAGCTGCATTCTACTACTGCAAGAACCTCAAGTATGTTCCAGTTTGGAACGTACCGAATTTGACATCCTTGCATCGTGCGTTCGGATGGTGTCATTCCCTTGAAGAATTCCCTGCATGGGACGTAAGCAAGGTTACAAATTTCGAACAGTGCTTCTACGATTGTGAAAGCCTTAAACGTGTATTGTTCACGAATACGAATTCCGCAGAGGACATGAGCCATATGTTTGCCGCATGTTACGAACTGAATACGATGCCAGATTTCGTTGTCGATAACGTCAAAGAAGTAGATACGATGTTCCAGGACTGTACGAAGATACCTTCCGGAATTCTGAACATGTATAACAAGCTGTCCGCTCTAGGCGATCAGGTTACGAATCACGACCGTTGCTTCTACAGGTGCGGCATAGGTACCACTACAGGATATGCGGAATACCAGCAGATTCCGTCAGACTGGAAATAAGGAGAATTTATGTTAGGACATAACGGAGCTATACTCAGACACAATACCAAATGGCTGGGAGAGGTAATATCGCCTCCTCCTAAGCCAGGTCATATGCTCGTAAGGGTCAACGACGGAAACCCGCCTACAGATACGTATTTAGCCTTGCTCGAGCCTAGGTGCACTTACGAGACCGCTACGCTGGTTCCGGGTACTACCGACATTTATGACGTATACAAGAGCGGAAACGACTTCGAGAAACTGCTTTACGGCTGCGAGAACGTCGTCGAAATAATATCTGCCAATACCTCGCATGTAGTAAACATGAAAGAGATGTGCGAATTCTGTTTCAATCTGAGCAAGACCTGCCTGTTCGATACTCACAATGTTACCAGCATGTTCAGGATGTTCGACTGCTACGACGGCGACAACCAGGATTCAAAGCGCGGGCACCTAGAATCGGTTCCGCTGTTCGACACCTCGAACGTTACAAGGATGGCAGGTTTCCTGTCGTCGCAACGCAATATCACATCGCTGCCGCAGTTCGATACGCGCAACGTTACGGAAATGGTGGATATGTGCTATCTCTGTACTTCCCTCGTAAACGTGCCGGTACTGGACATTTCCAGCTGTACGTCGCTGTTCAGGACATTCCGCAGCTGCAGGTCGCTGGTAGAATTCCCTGCATGGGACTGTTCTACGGTACAGGACATGGCCCTGACTTTCGGCGAATGCGACAGCCTACGCAAGGTCAACGTGTACCATACGCAGAATGTAACTACCATGCAGCAGCTGTTCGTAATGGACAGGAATTTCGTAAACATGCCAACTTTCGAGGTAGATAGCCTTACTGACGTCGCCAGTATGTTCGATTACTGTTCTTCGATGCCTTCAGGCATACTGGACATGTATAACAGGCTTGACGCACTCGGAAGCCAGGTTACGAGTCACTTATACTGTTTCCGTAACTGCGGGCATAACAGCTCTACGGGTTCCGCCGAACTCAGCCAGATACCTTCTGACTGGAAGTAACTTCTAATTATTACTCATAGGAGAATTTAAACATGGCAAAGCAGAACAAAGTTGCAACCAATTTGGCCCAGGATTTCGACAATACAGAGAAGAAACAGGCCAGAACCAATATCGACGCGTCCCAGATCCAGTACGTGAACGCCACGCCGGGTCACCAGCCAACCTCTCAGGTCGGTGATCTCTTCGTCGTAGAATACGAATCGGGAAAGCACTTCAACGACGGCAACGGGAATATCGGCGTACTCGTACCCGAACCGGCTTCGGGAACCATCGGCCACGTGTTGCAGAATACGACCACCGGCGCGCGCTGGATGAGCCAGCAGGAACTCCCGGATTCCGTGATGATGGACTGTTACGACCTTTCCAGCTCGCCGAACCCTACCAACCTTATCACCACCCAGTGGTGCAACAACTACGGCTATAACCAGATTATGGGCTGGGTTACACTCTATACCACTAGTTCCGGAAGTTTCTCCATAGTTCCCTGTGACAGTTCCGGCAACTACATGAGCAAGTACAGTAGCCAGTGCGTAAACATCACGTCTATTCCTACGGGCGCCGATTTCTCGTTCCCGTTCTATTTCCGCATGGACGGCACCCACGACATCAAGCGTATCGGTATCAAGGGCGGTTCCAACGGCAACTGCACTATCCGCAACCTCTTCGTTATGGGCAAGACCAACCAGGAAGACGACCGTCAAATAGTATACTAAGGAGCGACCATGAACGCTGAGACCCTTGCATTGATTATATCTTCCGTAAATCCGAGCGCACTGCCACTGATTATTGTCATCGTGGCGGTCGCATACCTGTACTTCAAGTTCAGGAAGGTAGAAACCGATAGAAAGCTTACGAAATCCGCAAGGGACGCCGATTCCAACAACATCCATGACCAGCTCCTGAAGAATACTTGGGATATTTCCAGAATAAAGGAAGACAATAACCACCGCGACGCGCTCCTCGACGACCTAAGGCAGCAGGTTACGATAGTGAACCAGAACCTGGCGGTAGTGGCAAACAAGCTCGACAGCCTGGTTGAGGTCGTAAGGGAGAAGAAATGATTACGCTGATATTCGTGCTCGTGGTCCTGATCGCCGGCTGTATCTGGTTCAACAACAATGATTGGTCAGGTAAATAACATGGTACTGACCCTAATCAGAAACGATAAGTTCGGAATGCTTTATATAGGTTCCGAACTTCTATGCTTTACGCTCGACCCGCACCTGCTGGACGACGGCGTATACAACATAGAAATTAACTGGTCGCCGAAGTTCAAACGGGACCTTCCCTTGATTTATAACGATAAATTTCCTGCAACTCGTGGTATACGCTGCCATTCCGGGAATTCCCTTAAGGACTCGAAAGGATGCGTCCTGGTCGGCGATTCCGTTACCTATAGGTTTACACTAGTCAATTCAAAGAAGGCCCTGGAACGCGTCATACGCGCGATTAAGGACTATAATATACATGAACTCGTAATAATCTAGGAGGTGAGTTATGAAAGTAGTAGGATATTCTCCGACATGCCGTTACCACAAGGTCAACGGGCTTTACGTTCTTGACGAGGACGTATGGATGGATTTCGAACTTCACGGTACGAAGTTCAGGATTAAGGTCGACAAGGGAGCCATGACCGACGGGCTGTCTGTTCCGAAGATCTTCAGGTGGTACCTCCCTGACTGGGACGACTCGAACCCGTTATATAATATTTCCGGAATTTGTCACGACGGAATGTACGGAAGTGAACTGGTATGCAAGGACATGGCTGACCAGATATTCTACCAGGGGCTCATACTCGCACATAAACCGCGTCGTAAGGCCTCCGTTGCACTGTGGGCTGTAGAACACCTTGCCGGTCTTCATTACGGCTCAGAACACGACGATTTCGGAATATCCGAATACGTATCTCTCAACACGTTATAACCGGTGTTACTCAGGTTACTTAGGAGTTACTCAGACTGGGTAGCTCCATTTCTTTATATTTACGTAAATTTGAGCAATTATTTATATAGCTACTCAGTTACTTAGTATTTCTCAATACGTATATGGTCAACTGGTTCGTTAACGTATTGTAGGCGAGCAGACTGTCGTTCTTCAACTCGGTGTAATAGCACCATGACTGGCCGAATACTCTGGCAGTAGCCTGTATGTTCGACATGTTTGTAACTATCGTATTGAACTTGCCTTTCTTGATATGACGCTTGATTCTTTGCTTTATTTCCTTTCTGTCCATGGTTAATCTCCTTGAACTAAATATAGCAAACTTTGACCACTTTGTAAACCTTCGTTTATTACATCCAGTTAAAGGCCGTAGGCCGTTTATACATGTAGTAAAGTTTCAGCGTCCGAAGGACGGCCGTGCGGCCTAGAGCACCTGCCAGCGGCATTTAACTATGGATAGATCTACTGCATTTAACTGAAGTTAAACTGCTTGGCTCAGCTTCTATGCCGCTGGCAGCGCTGACGCGTGTCGAACTCGCAAGCTCGTTAGCCTTCGGCTGTTGTACTCATTTGACTTATTAATTCTGGATAGATCTCAGCTAGGAGCTTGTCCTATTGATTGAAGCTTACTGGGAAGGCTCGGCGAATTCCCCAGGCTACATCTTCAAAGACTGCGAGCGCTGTATGTTGTCATCGCTACTGACAACTCTAATTTGAGGATTATCTACCACGACGAGCTAGTTGCGGCCATGGGTTTGGACTTACGCTTTCGGTCATCGTTCTACATCGTTCACCTGTCTCGAACGACGGTAGCTATAACTTCACGACTATCGGAATTCCGTCAATTACTTTAGACACTTCCTGGGCACGTCTCACGCTATAGTATCGAATTTGCTTTATTATGTCTCTTCGGTGCAACCTTCTAAGTCTCCGCGTCTCTATTATTATTTATGAAATAAATTTAGCAAAGTTCGCAAAGTTCGTAAACTAAGTTTAACGTTTATTTCCGAGATAATAATTAGAGCGGAACTAAAGGTTCCAATTTATGCCCGCGATCACACCCCCGGGTGTGTGTACGTATATAATATATATTTATATAATAGAGGGGGGGCGGCGCCCTTCTGTTTATAACAGAGCGCTATATCGGCCATAATTTACGAAATATCAAATTAAACTCTTATATATAGTATAGTGCAAATTAAACTTTGCTATATTTAGGAGTATTATGAAGATAGACTATGTAACAATCGATTTGGAAGGCGACGCACTGTCGCGAGACATCAACAAGAAGATATTTCCGGAAGGCGGTCACTACGACCCGGAAACGAGGCTCTGGTGCATGACGATGTATAACGGCGACAGGAACATAACGTACGTATGCAAGCTGCCGGAAGAACCCAGGAAACTGCCTAACGGTAGGAAGACCAAGGCCGTACACTATAGCGGAACTAAAGTTCCCAGTATGATTGACAAGTACAACATACATTCGTTCGACGACTATAAGGAATTCATAGAAAGCATTCACAAGCTGATCGGGAACGCCAGGAAATACGGTTTCAAGGTATTCTTCAGGGGTTACGGGAACTACGACTACGACAGGGACATGCTGGAGTTGAAGTTCAAGGAAATGTCGTTAAATACGGACATTCTGGACTGTATGGTCAATATAAATAAACATATGAGAATCGAATGGCCTAAGACGTCCGCGCAGGTAACGACCGGAAAGTGGATGGACAACCAGGAATACATGATTCACGGAATCAGGCATAACATCGAAGACAGTATACAGCTGTATAATTTAATCAAGGAGACGAATAATGACTAATGAAGAATGTATGTGTATTATGCTGACAATAATCGCAATAGCACAGACTGTACGAATGGTAATCGATATATTCAAATAAGGAGAATAAACATGACTGATCAGGAAATAAAGATTAGAGAAATGGAAGAACGAATCAAGAAGCTGGAAGACGTGGTATTCAACCAGTGGCTATCTCAGTACGGCTACGGTAAACCCGTCCTTCCTACCAACTATATCGCAGACGTAGACCCCGGTACGCATACCGTTGTAGATTTCGAACATAACTATACGCAGGAACCGAACTGTTACGGACCGTTCGACGGTCATAACAACGTTCCTGAATGGGAAATAAAGGGTGACATCGGCGAGATTTCTGTCAAGCGCACTTATGTAACCGGAGGAATTTAAATGGAAACAATAAATTTAGTTATAAATGTGTTGCAACTAATATTATTATATGCATTAATCGTTTGGTTGGGTAAATAATTATGAGAGTATTACTAACGAACTTACAACTATGGCCCACGAGAGGCACCGAGAACTGGTGTCTTTCTGTCGGAATGGAACTAATCAGGCGCGGGCACGAAGTATACGTATTCTCGCCTAACCCGAGAAACGGAATTCCTTTCTTCGAGGAACACGGAATCAAGTTCACCGATTCAGGCGATTTCGATTTGGTACTCGAGAACCACAACGTTCTACAGAAGTCGAGATGCAAGGGCAAGTGTGTCATTCATACCTGTCACGGCCGTATAAACGAAGAAAGACCTATGGAAGGCGCGATTAATGTCGGAGTAGCAAAGGCTACGGCTGACTACTGGAAGCTCGATACGTTCATCCCTAACGGCGTAGATTGCGAAAGATTTACTCCGACAACACCGGTAAACAACGAAATAAAGAACGTTCTCAGCCTGTGTTCGTCGGTAAAGGCTGACGGTATGCTGTTCGAAGTATGCAGGAAGCTCGGTTACAAACTGAAGACTACGTATAATGCCGAAGTACCGGATGTAAACTTGCTGATTAACCGGGCGGATCTAGTGTTCGGCGTAGGTCGTTCGGTACTCGACGCCATGGCTTGCGGAAGACCGGTAATATCGTTCGACGCGAGAGGTTATATCGGTCATCCTCACGGATGCGGCTACGTAACTCCAGAAATGGTACGCGACAATTCCGACAATATGACCGGAAAGGACAGTATCGTCGACGAGAACTGGATTATCGGCGAAATCCGAAAGTTCAGACCTGAAGACGGAATCCGTAACAGGAACTATATCGAACATTTCCGTAACGTCAAGGAGACGGTAGACCGTTACCTGCAGATTTACGGAACATTTGGCCGATAAGCGATACATGGCGTGTATAATTTACTATATTATACATGTTACCTGTTGGTGAAACGGTTAACAATAACAACAATAATAAACACAAATTCAATCACAATATATATTTATACATAAGTATTCCTTTAAACTAACAGCTCCCGGAGATTGCATCAATGGGAGCATCCTTTACGGCGCTGCATGGATGGAAATAGCCTTCGCAACCTCTGCAGCAAGACTTCCTATGGACGTTGATGAACGTTATGTGGGTTCGAATCCCACCGGCGCCACTATGAAAGAACCAAAGATTAGATACCTTGAAGAACTATTCGAGGAACAGCTGTATTACAGACTTCCATACGTAAACCAGAAGTTCAACTTGGGCATTACGGAAAGACATGCTACTATGCGTTATAATGACGTGCCTTTCGAAGTAACGGAAGCTTCCGGTGCCGATATGCTTACGGGTGGGTACATAAGCCGTATATGGATTGAAGTACCTAAGAATATCATGAAGGAAGGCGGTATACAGGTTTCATGGCGAACCGGCGATACATGTACTGAAGCAGTAGATTTACGAAAGAAAGCATGTCACCAGCTGGCTCACCTGTTCGTACATGAAGTTCTTCCGAAAGTAGATTTCGAACTCGAGAAACAAGTCTACGCGTACAATATCGACAGAATTCTGTCCGTATTAGATTAAATTTATCATTAGTCAGTCATCATATCCTAAAGGACGACATCGTAAACTCTACGGTGTCGTCTTTCTAATTATTTGGGTATGAACAAGAAGACAACAAATACTACACAGAATACAACAGTCAAACAAGACTTAAACGAAATAAAGATGGTTATCGCCATCATGCAGAAACAGATCGCGGCTCTCGAGGCTAAGCTCAAGGGCAGTCAGCTCTATTCCCAAGAAGAATACAGTGAAATAGCCAAATTCAGAAACAGGGGGTAATATGAAATTATCAGAATGGCTTGACAAGAACTACAAGCATGTAACTCTGTACAAGCAAATCGATACTCTCGTAGTTCCGGAAGTAAATATCGATTTGACTGTCGGATTGATTTCTACGGCTAACAAGGAAGAGTTCAAGAAACTATGTTTCAACTTCGTACCAGTAGGAACTGTCATCGACGACATCGACGACGAATGGTATGAAGTGAAGCTGCTCGCGGTACGTAACTACCTTACGAAACGCCTGCTTGTAGACAGGAATTCCAGACATTATCTGGACATCCTCGAAAGACGTGACAAGGACAGATGGGCAAAGGATCCTAAACAGCTCAAGGTTGAACAGAAAGAAGACAAGAATCTCAGTATTAGTTTCGATATAGTGTAATGAATAAACAGTTATCCAAATGGCAGAAAGCCTTCGCGATTGACAAGTTCGACGATCCTTTACGAATCGCCTGTACGGGTATTTCGGCCGGAAAGTCATACGCATTGTCGTTGTGGATTGTACTACAGTGCGTCAAGAAGCCTGGACTTAGAGGAATCATCATAGCGCAGTCATACCGTGCGTTGACTCTCGTATTGATTCGAGAAATCAAGAACCGCGCCGCCGAGTTCGGTATAATGGTCAAGCACAACAAGGCAAATAACGAAATTGAGTTCGCGAACGGCTCGATACTGTTCGCGTTCTCCGCTGAAAGCCCGGATGCTGTCCTCGGTCTTACCGAAATAGACATGCTGTGTATCGACGAATCGGCATACTGTAACGAGGAAATATACAATAACGCACGCGACCGTATGCGTGGAGGCAAGTACGAACCGATGGTAAGGTTAATAAGTTCGCCGAATTCCACCGAAAGAATTCAGAACTGGTTCTCCGCATTGTGCAAGAAATATCCGGATTGCGTAATCAGGGCCACTGCTTTGGATAACCCGTTCACTTCGGAACAGTTCAAGAACGAACTCAAGGAACGTTACGTAGAAGGAACCAACATATACCGCCAACAGGTACTTGGAGAAATCCTGGATGTAGACGCGGCTTCGCAGATTATATTCAGAAACCAGTTCCCTCCAGAGAAGTCCAGAAAGGATGACAAGCATTATATGGGTTTCGACGCCTCAGGACTCGGTGCCGATACTGACCAGTTCGTAGTTATCGACAAGTTCGGAATGTGTTACGTGGACTTCAGGCAGGAAGCCAATACTTTCGAGAAGGCGAACCTCGTGACCAGCCTATATGACAGGTTTAGCGTAATATACGGAAACTGTGACGGAACCGGCGGATATTCAAACGGAGTATACGACATGGTAGTTGCAAAGGGTTACGAGCTCGGAAGTATCAACTTCTCCCAGAAGGCATACGACCCAGATAAATATCCTAACGCAAGAACAGAAATGTACCTGGAAGCAGCAAAGGCCATAAGGGAAGGTTTCTGGGTCGACGACATGGTAAAGGAAGAAATGCTAGCGCAGTCGGTATTCATCAACAACCGTGGACAGCCGCAGCTTGTACCGAAGGAAGACGTAAAGAAACTCCTAGGTCATTCTCCTGACCGTTGCGACGCCGTAGTACTCGCTATATACGCCATGAACCACGGTATAAACGAGATTATGACCGACAAGAAGATAGAAGATACCGTAAACGAGTATATGGCCAACATGATGATGTACGGGAGTATCTATGGCGATTAGTTGCGGAAACTGTAAGGCATACTGTTGCAGGCAGATGGCCAAGCTGTACCCCGAATACGACAGGGGAGACGGTAACTGTAAATATATAACAGAAGACAACAAGTGCTCGATTTACAACGAAAGACCGGAAGTTTGCAATACTGACATTCTTTACGAGAAATATTTCTATATTCGTTATACGCCGGAAGAATGGCAGCGATTAAACAGCAAGGCATGCGAGGATTTACATGAGCGATATAGAGAAGAAGAAGTCGAAGTTCAGGGCGAGCCAGAAATGGAAGAAGTTCAGAAAGGACCTTAAGAAGAAACAACAGGTTGACCCGATTACCAGTTCGAAGCTTACTCCGAGGGCGGTATGTCATCATCTGGACTTAAACCCCGAGAATTATGAGAAGATTTCTGAAGAAAGACAGGTGATGGTTAACCCTTTGAGCCATGATTTGATCCATTATGTCTACGGCGACGGTAACAAATACTACGACTGGAAGGAAAGATTGGAGAATCTTCGGAAATTATGTGAACGGATGGACGAATTCCGGAACTAATTATTAAGCATATATAAGGAGAATTTATGGACGTTAGAACTATTATCGTCGAGGCGTGCGCTCGAGTAAACCTGGTACCGCGCCGCCAGGCCGTGCCCGGTGACATCATGGAGAACGCATACCGTCTCCTCAAGGGCATCGTTTCCAAGTATAATAATGACAGCCTGCTCGTATGGACACAGAAGTCCGTAGTGGTACCGAAGGCCAACCTGGTACATATCTACGACGAATCGGACGTTCTCGCAGGCGACAACAACCTGTATTTCGACACCGTGGCAGAAATGTCGGCATATCCGTTCGATATTGAACAGGTAGGCAAGGTCTGGTGTATCGTAAAGGAAGTCCCGAATACTTACTACACAGTACAGGTCGAGACCACACATCCGGTTACTTATTCCTATGTACCTCACGAAATTTCGGAACCGTACCCTCAGCGTTACCAGGAAATGCTGGCCTACCAGTCCATGCTTCATTTCCAGGTCAGGGACGTCGCACGTATCAATTCGATTTACGTAGTTTCCGATACCAACCAGCCTTACAAGGAATTCTACAACCTAGAATACGTCAACCATACGGAGTACGACAAGTATTCCAATACTTCCCGTGTATATACGTATACCCAGAAGTCTGAAGGCGAATGGCTAATCCAGTTGAAACCTTACTATCTCGAACGCAACCACAGGCTCAAGATTACATACAATGAGAGCATTCAGTTCGACATAGATTCGGATTTGTTCATTCCAGACAGCTATATCGAACTTCTCATCGTCGCTTTGGCCCATAAGCTCGCGCTCATGTACCCTAGACTCGACGAGGCACAGATGAACAGACTCGAGAAGGAAGTACAGGTTCTAGTAGACAACGTACGTACACCGAAGGTCGAAGACAGAATTCTTACGCGCGAGGAATATTTCGACGACTACGGTAGGATGACACAGGCCGACTTGATGTCGGGAAGATACTTATTCTAAGAGGTAAAGATGGCTAGCCAAGTTAAACTTGTTGAGAACATTGCCGGAACTATTTCCAAATCGAATCTCGCTAAGGTGGGCCTTGGCGAGTCTGTCAATATGTTCGTAGAACAGCAGGAGAACGCCGACGAGAAGTCTACTCGAATCCTCATGCGTACTGTCATGGGAGAAGTAAAGGCCGTAGATATTTCCGGAAGATGCCGCGGCATGTACCGTGTATCTCGCGGCTATGACAACCGTCCTGTACTGTATGCTGTATACGACCATACTTTATACCTTATCAACCAGGACCACACGTATAACGCTATCGCGAACATCAGTTCTACCGGTACGGAATGTCACATGTGCGAAACCGGCGGCTACGGTTCTGCTCACCCTCATCTGATTATTGTCGACGGTACTTCGGTATACGCCGTCAATACCGGACTTTCTGTCGGTGACCAGCAAATGGATTTCAAGAGCATCAAGCTTCCTGCGAGAGTTAACAGCAATAATTCCATCAATCCTACACACTGTGCATACCTTTACGGCTACCTGATTGTCAACGACGCGGGTACGGACGCATTCTATACTTCGTACCAATATCCTTTCGAAATCGAAGATACTCAGGATCCTTCGTTCTATACGGACCGCGAGAACTTCGTGACATGGTGGATGAGCCTGGACGACGCTACCAAGCTTGCATATAAGAACGGCGAGATACAGGACGCATATTACGACCAGTGGAAGGGATTCATCGACGGTACCGCGGACGATACTCCGGAGAAATACGACGTATTCCGAGTAGATACGGTCGAGTTCGCAAAGTACGGTTTCATTACCTATTCCGAATGGTGCCCTGACAATACTATCGCACTCTGCTCGAACGGTTCTAAATTATATACATTCGGCGAACGTTCATGGCAGGTATTCAGCTATAACGACGACCAGAATAACCCGTTCAGCTCGCCTGACAATGCTGCCGGCAATATCGGTATAAAGGCTCCGAACTCGTTATCCATGCTCGGCAATACCGTGTTATGGCTCGGTTCTTCAGACATCGGCGACAACGGCGTGTTCATGATTACAGATACTAATATCGAACGTATCTCAACACAGGACATAGAACGCGAGATTACCCAGATTGTAAATCCGGAGAACGCGTATTCCCAGATTTGGCAGGAACACCAGCACGTGTTCTATTCGATTACTTTCGAAGATTCCAAGAAGACCTTCGTATACGACGTCTCCGAGAAGGCATGGCATTACCGCGCATCCTATGACAAGAACAACAGACTTACGTTCTGGCGTTATAACCATGCTACGTTCGCTTATGGAAAGATTTACGTCGGAACCGATACCGCAATCTGCTATATGGACGAGAATAAGTATACCGAACATGACGGTCGCGTAATCTACAAGATGCGCCGTGGCGGAGTACTTACTTCCAACGATTGCCCGTTCTACATAGATTCCGCTGAATTAATCGTAAATAACGGTCAGCACAGTTTCAACGACCAGTACGACAACCTCGAACTTAATCCCCGTGTGTCCATACGTTATTCCTGGGATGGTTCTACGTTCTCTGACTACGAAGACTATTACCTTGGCAAGATTGGCCGTTACGACTATTCTACTACGGTATGGGGCCTCGGCATGGGCAAGTATTTCACCCTTGAAATCTCGTCTACTGAATCCGTACCTCTCTCGATAGAGAACTTGAAGGTAGCGTTCAGTCCGTGTTCTAACTTCATCTAAGGAGTCACCATGAACAATATAGACGTGAAGATAGTCAGATACGACGAGTCGAACAAGAATATAGAGGCGTTGAAGGGCCAGTACGGACAGCTCGGCCAGAAGAACGCGACGTTTACGGTAATCAAGAATATCCTGATTGTAAACCTTCTTCCGGGAGCCAAATACGAAGACGTAAAGCTTCCCGAGGTTTACGACGGGTTCATACAGTGTTCAAACGGTTCCAGAATACAGGTAAAGAACTCTACGCTTACATGCTCGCTGGCGCAGGATGTCAGCGGTTTCGGCGTATTCGTACTGAAGAAATGGAACTGACAAATCTAATTATTCCAATAAAGTTTAGGAGGAGTTAAACATGGCACCACTTATCGCAGCCGCAATCATCGGCGCCGGCGCATCCCTCGCAAGTTCTGGTATTTCTGCCTATTCGAACTACAAGTCACAACAGGCACAGATGGAGGCTCGCGAGAAGGCTGCAAAGGAACTCAAGGCTCAGGGTCAGATTACTGACGCCGAGTACAATAACATTATAAACCAGATTAACCAGTATTACAATACTCGCAGTTCGCTGGGTACACAGTCCGACGTGAACGCTTACAAGAAGGCGATTGCCGACTATAATCCTGCAGATTTCGTCGCGAAGGATCCGGGTTTCAACTATGGAAAGACTAAAGAAGACTTTATTAATCCTTACTATTCTGCTATTATCGGAGACACAGCCAATCAAATCCAGCACACTGCGGCTGGAGCCGGTCTCGGCCGTGGTACGGGAGCTGCATTGAATATCGCACAGGGCGTGGCATCCAAGTCCGACGAACTCTACCGTACGGCCATGCAGGATTTCCAGAATGACCGCACATTCGAATACCAGAAGTACCAGGATGCAATCAGGAACAACCAGAACGCTCTCAATGCACTCAGGTCCGGTACCGAATACTCGATTGGTCTCCAGGGTAATCTGGCCAGCGACTATTACAATACGCAGGATTCCAGAATGTCCGACGTTCTCAAGGCACAGCAGGATAAGTTGAACGCACAACAGACTTATGCTAACGCTATTAGCGGTCTTTACTAAGGAGAAATTATGGGTATTTATTCAAGCAATACATACAATCCGCTCGGCGCAATCCAGGCAGGTATCAATAACGTAAACGAACGTAACCGTATCAAGAACGAATACTGGAAGAACAAGGGCCAAATCTGGTCCAAGTTCGCCGAGGACATGGGCAAGATGGGTACGAGGCTGATTGACGGTTTAACTGCAGGTTCCGAAGGCTATGACGTAAATAGCCCTGAAGCAAGGCTCGCGGCCCTCGAGGACGAACTCAAGGAGGCACAGGAAGCCGAACGAATCCAGGCTATCCAGGACAAGTATAACGAACAGGTAGCACAGCGTCAGGCTATGGACGAATATCTCAAGAATACTCCTGAAGCCCTCGCAGCCCAGTATGCTGAAGCTATGAAGGGTTATCGTCCTAACTTCGGCGGCTATAACTATAACCAGTTTCAGGGTGGAGTATATCCGGAACAGGAAATGCAAGATTTCTATCGTAGGGGGATTTAATGCCTAGAAGCGTAGCAGATATTCAGGCGGACATCGCCAAGGTCAAACAGGAAATCGCGACACGCGACATGTACAGACAGCCTCAGACACAGGTTGGTTGGGCGAGCTATGTCGGAACCGGTGACCGCGGTCTTCTTGACATGTATCAGAACCGTGAAGACCAGTATAACAAGATGATGAAGCAGCAGGTGTTCCAGGCCGCAGAAGCCGCTCTTAACCGTAAGTTACAGGAACAGGAGAACGAACGTAACCGTAAGAACGCTATCGAAATCGCAAAGCTCAGCAAGGAATCTGCTTCTGACGACAAGCGTAAGGTTGAAGACAGGGAACGCGATAAGAACCTCCTTGCTGCCGAACTTGCACAGGCCGAATACGATGACGCCATAACCAAGGTAGACGTGGACAATCCTTCTACTATTCTGGCCGCACGTAAGGCTGCAATCAAGTTAAACTATGCAAACCGTAATCTTCCGTATTTCACTGACGACCCTCAGTCTTTCACAGTATCTACAGAATTCAAGGAAGACGCGCCAGGCGTAGCAAAGCAGAAGAGAATCAATACTGCCACTTCGTATCTTGACACGTTATCCGGAGTTCCTACAAAGGAATGGACAGATGAACAGCGAGCCGAATATGCAAAGCATATCAAGACTCTTGAACAGGATGCACCAGACTTAGTGCAGAAGTATAAGGTAGATATGGCCAAGAAGGGTGCAACTACTGAAGAGAAGGAACGTGCAGAATATAAGACTCTTCGCGCTAAACGCGACAAGGGCGAGAATATGACTTCTCGTCAACAGAAGAGACTTAAAGTATTAGAAGCAAAGTATAAGTAAGGAGACTTTATGACTATAGAAGATTTCCTTGAAGAAACCGCGGATTCGTGGGACAAGAAGTCGTTTACGGAAGCCAACGACGATTTGGCCAAACTGTCAAACGACGCATGGATTAGGAAGTGGGGACCTGCAATCATGGCCAATAAGGACATGACGGCAGATTTCTACGCTCTTAAGAACTTCAAGCCGTTACCTGAACGTATCTCTGGTGCGTTCAAGGAATTCCAGTTCAATCCTACAGATGCGTGGAAACAACAGATTTATCAGTCCGAATTCAGCGACGTTCCTCGTGAAGAGTTTGAACGTGTTCTTGGCAATATGAAGAAATACTATGACGAGGAAATAGCTCGCCAGGATTCTATTCGTGCAAGGAACGAACGCGAGAAAGAAGTCAAGAAATGGCCGTTCTGGAGAGACTTCCTTGCTTCTGATTACGAGAAGGCACGTTACCTGAATGAACCTCAGAAGGCATTATTCGGTGAACAGGCCCCGGCACTCGGTAAGGCTCCTGAAACACGTTTGGTAGCCGGTGCAGACCTTGCGGCCGGTACTGTAGGTACTGCTGCTGATTTCATCCCGCCTGCTTGGTGGTTAGGTCCGTTAATCAGAACCGGTAGAGATATAGCATATATGGGTTCTCAATATGGTAAGGATTTGGGTGATATTGCAATCAGTAGAGGAGCCGACTGGGGTATCAACAAGATGGCTCGTTTCTTACCTAATGCACGTAGGGAACAAAGAATAGTTCAGAAGGCAACTGATCCGGAAGTAGCCAGAACTCTCGCTGCAGACCAGGTTACAAAGAACGTAAAGGACGCCGTATCTGCTACAAACCCAATGAATGTATGGGCACTTATGGACGATAAGACTATGATTAATACAATCAAGGAATTACCGGAAAGTCCTATGAAGAATGAACTCATGACCGTAGTAAGCGAAGTATATCCAGGTCGTCCGTTGAACAGACAGGCCATTATGGATATTTCTTCCAAGTATCAGTATCTTACTTCTGAAGGCGGTACTGATGCCGCACGTGCTTTCATGAAGGGAGACTGGAAAGCCGGTCAGCCTTTCGCACAGAATGAATACGTAAAGGAAATGTCGTTAGTCACTCCTTATAAGGAACTCAGTAATAAACAGAAAGCCAGCTATTTATATAATAAACTCGTAAATAACATAAATGCTGGTACTGCTGGCCAGCTTGGAGTACAAGGATTAGCTGATATTCACGGTCGTGACCATGGTAATATAGAGTATGACAATTCTGAAGAATTTGAACGTAAGAAAGAATACTATAAGAAGACACGTGGTGAAGACTGGCTCAAGTTTGGACCTGCAATGGCGCCTGATAAGGATAATGAACCGGCATGGGAAGCATACAAGGAAGTAATGGGGATTAAATAATGAGAAATTTCGACAACTGGATTAGATACCAAGACAACGACCGTAACCCGCTTCACGGCTGTATTCAGTTCAACGTGAAGGACGGGAATACCGTCGCCCCGATTTATGACTCTGACGGAACGGCGCTGGCCAACCCTCAGGTCACCGATACGTACGGAAGGACCAAACACCAGGTATTCGTAGATACCGACGTGGTGGCATATTTCTACAAGTATATCGGCCAGGGCGTATGGTCGAACGAAACCGACATAGATACATCCGACGTTTCCAAATGGGCTCTCCAGTATACGTCGGAAAGCATCCTTAACGTTCTCTCGAATATCCAGAGCGATATGGCCGTTGCGATCGCAAATGTAGCCGCATTGCGAGCCGTAGACGTTGAAGATATTCCGGCAGTGAACGAACAGAAAGTAATCACCCTCATGGGCTATTTCGCACAGGGGGACAAGGAACCGATTAACTATATCTGGAATCCTGAATCTACAGAACAGGATAACGGAGGCTCCGTAATCAAGTCCGATAATCTCATTACCGGCCGCTGGATTATGGTACAGCCTACCGAACACGTAGATTCCAGACATTTCGGCGCGTTCCCTTCGAATTCTTCCAATATGGACGACCAGACTTACCAGATCGGCCAGTTGATTACTTACTGCTATAACCACGGTTTACGTCCTTTCTTCAACGGTTCAAACGACTACGCATGGTTCAAGTATAGCAACCTCAACGCCGTTTCTAAGGTTATCGACGTATCTACCGGTACCAAGTTCATGGACCTCGGTAACAACACTATCCAGGGCGAATGGAACGGTAATCCGTTATTCAACAGTTCTAATACTAATCTTGTGGCCAAGGAAGTTAAGACTTCCTGGGGTGCAAGGCTGTTCATAGGTCCGGAACATGTAATCATCGACAGTGACGCTTTACTGTTACAGACTACGTACTCTAACTGTATCGTAGACGTGAACGTCACTACCGGCAAGACAATCAGCTTTACCAACTGTACGGTTAACGTAAACAAGTCGTTGACTGGTGTATGCGCGTTCTCCAACTGTATCATCAATTCCAAGAATATGCTTATGGCCGGTTCCCATTTCGTAAACTGCAAACTTACGGAAGACATGTTCTACGGTTCCCCGATTATTCACGTAGACGGTAACTGTATCGCCGATTTCAACGATTTCGAACACAAGCAGCTGATGTGGCTGAGAATCAAGGACCAGCAGAACCAGATTAACTATGACTGGGAAGGAGTACTGACAGAACAGAATCCTTGGGAAGGCGTGGTTGATTCCGACAGGTGGCTTCTCAATTACAAGTCGGTAAACCCGAACGCCGTACTGAAAGAATCGACCGCAGCACATGTCTATTATATCGAGAACTGTGCAGGTAATATCACTCTCGAAGGCAAGGCTGCGAATACTTACGTATTCAAGAACTGTGAAATGACGGTTAAGTTCGCCGACGGTTTCAATGCAGGTTCTTCAGTTCGTCTACAGAATTCTACAATCAACATCGGGCAGTCAAGAATTAACCTAGAGAACCTGAACTGCCAGGATTCTAGTATCATCGGAAATGGTTCCTTCGATGTAGTTCATGCATATCTCTATAATTCTGTAATTTCGGCACCTGTATATTGCGGTTACTGCGACGTCAAGGACTGTAATATCGCCAATACTATACAGGTTTACGGTATCGACCAGGACAATGAAATCACCGTAGATTCAGACCCTGCCGCTACCGGTACGCACGCAATCTATCACGTTCACAGAATTATTTCCGGTAATTTCGTCAATAACTTCGTCAGCGGCCAGATCGAAATCGGAACTGTCGATTACAACGACCCGCACATAACTACGGCCGATCTTGTCCGTGGAATGAACATAACCGATAACGTAGGGCTCAGTCCCAACCCTATCGTAGTGAACCGTTCGTTCTCCAGCGTATACGACAACTACAATATCTATACATACAAGGGCAATACAGGAACTATGGAGATGAAGACCAACGGAATCGACCTTGTATTAATCGAGGATTCCAACGTGGCAGGTATGCGCCAGATGTATAACCAGTCAGGTCTCTATGTCTATTCTACTGATACTACAGGTCCGTGCTTCGAAATTTCGTTGTTTACAATCGGTACGCGGAACGTAGTTACAAAGGTTATGACTTCTACGGTCAACGACCACGGCGCGGGCCTCGGTTACGTCGGAGGTATCGTAGCCAACCTTGACAGTGAAGGAAGTCCGAATAAGTCTATGTCCAAGACTGCTACGTCACAGTTCAGCTGGGGTATATACAATATGCCGTTGGCCGTAGGTGTCGCTGTCATGTCATACGGTGATCATCAGTCGTTCGATTTCGAACAGGTCTAATTATTTGTCATAAAGGGTTTAATATGG
>Ga0310694_10001001_pt1 | contig 33861 bp, 35 predicted proteins | sample 174DNAGHGhighgp2_FD_203884 | JGI IMG/M metagenome (GOLD analysis project Ga0310694, IMG submission 203884) | Sheep rumen microbial communities from Palmerston North, Manawatu-Wanganui, New Zealand - 1742 DNA GHGhigh gp2 (v2) (version 2) | ecosystem: Host-associated > Mammals > Digestive system... | reverse complement strand
AAAAGTGCTTAAATGATTTTGTTTCTAACATTCCACCTAATGCTTGCAACATAGATATAATAGCATCTATCTTTTCATATTTTGTTCCACCTTTTACTGGTTTTATATTTCCATTCCAGTCTTCTTTTAAAGTAACATTCATTATGCACCATCTGACTGCTTCATTGTCATCTAATACTACTTTTCCTAAACGTATTAGTCGTTCAAATTCTTTTGTTGGTGCATTGAAGTTACCTAAAGACTGAGAATAGGGTATCATATTAATCTTTTGTTGTACTGCATTCTCTGTGAACTGGGTTGCATTCCATTTATCATACATTACCTTGAATATCTTTACTGACTTATTGATTTCTAATATCTTATTCAATATATAATCATAGTCACATGCATTGCCAGGAGTCTTAATCATCTGTCCTGTATTAATCCAATGTTGATATAGATGTTTATTTGGTGACTCTTCTAATGCAACTTCTGGAATAAACAACCATGTCTTAAAATAGAATTTTTCTTCGTAATTAAACAATAAAGATATACAAGTTAAATCAGATGTTGAACCTAAGTCTATTCCCATTATTCCATATATCTTTTCTTTGTCTTTAAAGTCTTCTATATTGAATTTCTTTGTATTCTCTAACAATAGACTATAAGGCAACCAATCATTCTTCATATTTACCCACATATTAAATGTCTTTGTTAATATTGCTCTCTCTTCTGAAGAATTATTTTGTGCCATTTGTAATTGTTGTTTCATATAGTCTTCATTGACAGTAATACCTAAACTTGGACAACATTTATACCAATTATGTGAATCTTTCCAATCATCATTTTTATCCATTTCATAAATCAAAGCAAATATAGTATCATCTTCTTTTACACCTCTCAATATTTCTTCGCACATATCACGATATTTCTTACATGGACATAATAAATCAAAACCTGCTGTTGTAATATATAACATTAATGGTTGTTTTCTATAACCCATACCTGATACTAATACATTTGGAATGTCATTATTTTTCATTGCATGATATTCATCTACAACACAAAAACTTGGTGAGAATCCGTCTCCAAAGGAGGCATCCGAAGACATTATCCTGAATCTAGATTTAGTCTTATCATATCTTATTTCTCCTCTCATAGGTCTAAATAACTTAAACTTATTAATTGATTCAACAAATGCAGATGCCTTTTTAAATGCAATTCTACTTTGTTCTGCTGATGGACTTACACAATCAACTTCTGCACCTGCTTCTCCATCTGCTATTAAAAAATATAGACCTAATGCTGATGCTATACTCGTTTTACCACATTTTCTTGAAATCTGAATATATGCATTTCTTACTAATCTTGAATCATTGTCTTTTCTTATCCATCCACATATTGCATATACTAAGAATTTTTGCCATTCTTGCAATTCAAAATTTTTACCAGCAAAATCTCCTTCAAAATGACGTAAGTGACTTATAAATCTAATTGGTTTTTCTGCTCTATCTGGATCAAAATATATATCATCACGTTCAAAATAACTCATATATCTTTCACAGGCAAGTCTAACTAATTCACCTGCTATGATTTTACCACTTAAAACACCTTCTGCATATTTAGTAAATTTATGATCAATATTGATATTCATCTATTTTTTAATACGACCTTTAATCCAGCCATTATTTAAATATTTTTCTAGTTCTTCTTTTTTAATCATTTTTGAAATAATACATTTTTCTAAAACATATTCAATTTTTTATCAATATTTTTATGAGAGTCATTCTGATACATTCTGAGACACTTAAATTATTTAGATATATAATTTTATTGTTTTTGTATTTGATTACATCCTGATGCATTCCAGATATATCCACATTAATCCTGTTTATATTCTATGATAATTCTATTACCTTTCCATTCACAAATTATGTCAAATTGTTCTTCTGACTCTTCTTGTATCTTTAATAGTTCCTGAAATAGCTTAGACTTACTCATGAACATAACTCCTCTAGATATTCTTCTTCACTTCCTTCAAGATAATCATTCTTAGTTAATGCTTTCATCTTTGCTCTAGAAAGTGGTGTCAATGAAAACGATTTCAATAAGTCTTTTAATTGATTTTGTGCTCCATTCATTATCATTACACATTGATTCTTATATGGTCTTCCATGAGTGTCTTTGCACATTATTCCATTCTTCTTTATATTGTCTTTTGCTTCCAAATATAATGAATAGTTGTCTGCAATTAAATCTAATGACACTCTCCATGACTCTGGTATCTTTCCATAGTCTTGTTCTAGACAGGATATTACATTGCCCATGTATTCCTGCACTCTCTTATTGTATTCTTTATATAGTTTTGTTGAATCCATGTTGTTATGTAGTAGTATATATTTATATCTAAATGTATTTCTGAATATATCACTTTATTTAAAACTGATATAATTTCAATACATCGTGATAACTTTTTGTTAAAAATAGTGTCCTTTTGATATATCTGGTGTACCAGAAATTACGAAAAGTAACAGATTTTTGAAAGGACATTTGCGCGTTATTTAGAACATCTGAACCTCAAAATATCATATAGGCCGCTATAAAGTATTGGTAATCAATCACTTGTGATATAGGGTATATAAATAGTTAATATGTATTGGTAATAAATTATTTATATAAAGTATTAGTAGTCAATTACTTATACTATTGAATTATTGTTTATTCTTTTCAATCATAATGGTCAGCATAATTTAAATGATATTTCTTTGCATAAGCATGTAGTTTACTATGGCATTCTTTACAAACAGAAATTAAATTAGATTTATCAGTTAGTAAGTCAAATCGTTCTGCTTCTGTTGTACCTGATAATATAAACTTCTTATGATGTACCTCTTCAGCTGCTTTTGTTATTCCTTTTGATAAACATATCTCACATAATGGATAGTCTCTTATATATCTATTACGTATTGTTTGCCAAGATTTACTATTATAGTATTTAGCTGAACGATTTTGTTTAGGTTCTTTTTTCTTCTTTAAGTCTCTAAGTCTTATAATTGTTGGCATCTATAGTTAATAATAAATCTTTATATTTCTTAATCAACTTATATTTGAGTCTATTAATCTTGCTAATGCATTTACTGTATTCATTATGTAGATAGTTTGATTGTTCGAATTCCTGTTTATGTTTAAGTGTTGATGCAGTATAACATAGCTTGATAATAGACTCAATATAATATTCTATCTCATTCATTTGTCTTGTATGACTATTGTATCTATCAACCAAATAGGTATTACAATTATCCATAATAAGAATATCAATAGTCTATTAGATAGTTTTGTTATGCGTTCTGTTCTTTTATATTCTAATGTAAGTCTTAGTCCTATTCCAAAATATAGTATAGCTAAGAGTATTAATAGTATTATAATTCCTAAATTCATTGTTGTTTATCATCATTATTTTTATTATCTTCATTATTATTAAATGAGAGCAACCAATTCAATAATACAACTGCTGCTGCAAAATAACATATATACATTGCGAAATCTGACATAATATTATTCTAAGATATATTTATTTTTCTTTTATTATATTTGCTATTAGTATCAATTGGTCATTAATAATTGACATTACATCTACTATTCTTTCTATTGTTTCCTGTTGTTCTTTAGTATCAAACTTTACTGCTGTCAATCTTCCTTTTAATTTGGCTAATTCTAATTCTACCTTATTAAAATATATTGGTTCTATAGATGTAGGTTCAATAGATGACTGTTCTTTTACATCTGCATAATATTTCTGTTGCATAGTTATTATTTATATATATTTTTATTATTTGCTTTATAATTAAAAATAAACATTTTTCAATCAATTGGTTTATTTTTTTCTAAGAAAAGATTGTTTGCTTGTTCAATAGCATTGTTTACTACTTCTTCTGTCCAGCATTCTTTTGTTATCTTTACATTCAATAGCTTATCATACCATTGATGTAATGCTTTCTTTATAGCATTATGTAATATTGATTCTAGTATTCTAAGTTCATTTGGACCTGTACCATATAATAAGTTCTGTTTTCTAGTAGTCCATTCTAAATTATCAAGTCTATTGTTTGTCTTGTCATAGTCTTTATGATGTACATCTAATTTATTTGCATTGTCTTTAGGTTCAAATGCTGTCAATACTAATCTATGTACACATAATGTTTTAGTTATTCCTTTATTTGATAGACATACTGTTGTATATCCTGAATTTTGTATATGTGCAGATATTATTCTTTTTGTTTTCTTGTTTCTTATTCTACCCAAATCTGATGCTTCATAGTTTGGATAATCTTTGATTTGTTTCCATTGTTCTTCCATGTTATTATTATAGTTATTTTTATTATTTCCTTTTATAATTAAAAATAAACATTTTTCAAAGGAACGGTCAAAAAACTCCATATAGATTGGATTTTTTTACCTTTTTTACCTTTTTAAATTTTGACATAAATTATTAGTATTCAATTGCTTAGATTAATATTTTTACTTTTTTTACCTATTTACTGTCATCTGCCTTATATATATATATTTTTATTGTTTTTGTATTTTTTATTTTTCATTTACTTTTTCTAAATATAAGGTAAAAAAGGTAAAAAAGGTAAATACTATTGATTATCAATAACTTAGAACATTGAATTTTTACCTTTTTTTACTTTTTTTTACCTTTTTGCTTTGCTATTTTATTTGCACCAACACTTTAATGTACCTTTTAGATAACCAGCAGTTTTATTTGTCCAACCATTTCTTATCATCATCTTCTTCAATAATGTCATTGTATTTGTTCCATATTTTGATTTTATATAATCACTTAGCCATCTTGCAGGTATTTTATTTATTTTGTTTTCCTGAACAAAGACATTACTATTGAAAAAATCTGGAACATACGATATATTTTTTTCTAATGCTGTATCATTACGTTTAAGCATTTCAGCAAATGAATAGTAGTCTTCAATTTCTCCTTTGTTATTAGTCAAATAAAGTCTTTCAAATATTTCATCATATATTTCTTTAATGTCATCTGTTTTAATCAGCTTAAATTGTTCTTGCAAATTTGCTAATTCATCAAATGTTTCATTAGATAATTCTAAGTCAATATCAGGATTATCAAGATATATTTTATATGCAGTTGCCCATAGAATATCTTTATCTTGTTTCATTTGATTTCTAAGTTTTTCATCACAAGCATTGATTCCTGTTTTACATACTAATAGCCAGTTTCTTCTGTCACCATCACTTATACTTATGTCATTGAATAATACATCATCATTACTTGTTCTGCACATTACAATTCTTGGATAGACAGTTGTTTGTTCATTTTCATATTTCTTTTGATATTTCATTCCCATATTTATTCTGTCAACAAATTCTTTTGCTGCATTTACACTGACTTTTTTAAGGTTTTCACTTTCTCCAAATTGAATCATCCAGTTTTTAGCAATAAGTGGACCAATCTCATTATCTTTTCCATTAGGATCAATTTTATTTAATATATAAGAATGACCATTTATTGTGAACATATTGTTTAAGAAATATGTTTTGCCACAACCTGAAGCACCTTGTAAGAATAACATATGTTGAAATACAAAGCTAGAAGGTTCATCTACGAATATTTTCTTTACTGCTGCTATAAGATATTTTTTACATATTTCTCTTGTGAGTTTTGTATCATCACAATCAAAATATCTAATTGCCCAGGTCTCTAATAATTCTTCATCTATTTTATTTAAGTCTAATGAATTGAAATATTCTTTTATTACATGATAATTGTACCATCTAGCAGCATATTTGTTAACAGCATAAGTCAAATCACTTTTTGATGCTTTATTTGAGAATGTATCATTATTTTTCCAATGTGTCAATTCATCATTATATTTAAATGGATGCCATTGAAATTTATTTGTTTCAGTCCAATAGCCAAATGTTTTGACTTCATCTTCTAAAACATCATATTTTATCATTGTTTCATTGTCACTATTTCTATAATACAAATCAGCATACATTTTATAAGTTACAATATCATCAGGTATTTTATATCCACTTACTAGATATTTGAAATCATCGTTGTTCCAATGTGTCTTATAGTAATCATTTCTAATATTTTCTATTTTGTTTTTGTCTTTGATATGTTTATCCCACCAATTATGAAAAACATTATACTTTGCTTCTTCATCAATATTTTCAATCAAGCATTTGATATTGTCTTCAATATCTGCTTTTTTAGTCAGTTCTTTATTCTTGTTTTCTTCTAAGTATAAATCATTTAATTCTTTAATACAATGTTGTTTCCAGCTTTTTTTAAATTGTTTTATATATATGTATTCATTAGGGTCATTATATTTATATCCAAATGGAATTAACCAATCAACTCTATGTACAATATTAGTATTTTTGAAATATCGTTCATACCATTTATCATTTTTTGGTTCGTTTAAATAGAATTTTGTAGGGTGTCCAACATTGTTATTATCTGATACCGGTAGCAAATTTGCAATATATTTCCATTCTTCATCAACTTTTTCTTTGTCTTTGAATAGTCTAATCAATGCTTCATAAATACAACGTCGATGAGTGTGTGGATAATATCTTAGATTTTCTTTTGATACTTCTTCTTTGCACTTGAATTCTACAGGCAATTCTTTTGATTTGTATTGTATGTTATTGACTTTATATTGTTGTTCAATATTTATGTCTTCTAATTCACAACTGCCATATTTTTCATCATTAATAAATTCTGAAAAATATATGTTATTAACAGTTACATAAGAACCCTGCATAATACTATTAGAACAATGATCTAAAACCTTATGTCCATTATAATTAAAGTCTATGATTTGTCTGCCTTGTTCACCAAATCCATAGAACATTTCTCTTGTATATTTCTCACTCAATATGCAGCATTTTTTGAAATTTTCTTCTGTTCTTTTACAGTTCCAATACCAGAATATTCTATAACCTTGCTTACTATGTGTCAAATGTACAGCATAAAAATTGTAGTTATAGTTATATTGACCTGATTCATGTATAGCATTTAATAATTTCTGTATATCAAATGGTTTACAATACTTATAGAAATACTTACTGTCTACATCGCTAAATGTAATTCCATTCCAGTCATTATAGTCAATTGATTCAGTAACTACTCTATAACCATTTGTAAAATTTTGAATCCAAGGTTGAGCACATTTAGGTTTATTACTGTCTGCATATTTTTTAATTTCACTAAGAGTATCAATATCCATTTTTTCATTACCTCTACATATTGCATACTTGATTTCATTTGTTTCCTTATCCTTATATTCTCTTGGAATACAATAATTGAATTTAATTTCTTGCATAGTTATTTATATGATATTTTTGTATGATTTGTAATTACTCTATTTGATTTTAGTTTTATTATGTCCTTCCATTGTGATTTGTTTTCCCATTCATAATATTCACCAGAAGAATGTTCTGTATCAGGTTTTAAATAGACTATATCGTAGTTGTCATTGTAGTATTTATTTAAATATCTATCATACCAGACTGTAACTTTATTATTCAAAGTTTTATAGATACAGTCAATAATGAATATCAATGTTTTATTTGTTGAACCACAATATTCATCAATTATACATATTATATTTGGTATTGATGTATTAGGAAAAGATATTTCTATATGGTCAACTGTTCCTTTCCAACTATAAAACTCAACATTTGGTTCTCTATTAGTAATTAGTTTTATTGTTTCTTTTATAATCCATGCCGAATATTTTTCTCCTTCTAGACTATCTCTTCTTCCACCTCTATCAAAAGATAATTTATTAAGTGTCAAACCATTTTTTAAAGTAATTTTGCATTCGTTTCTATCTACTTTTGATTTTTCTAGCAATGTTCTATTGTCTTTTGGATAACCATATAAATCAATTATATGTGATCTGACTTGATACATAAAATTGTCTTTGCCTCTTCCTAAATTTGCCCATTCTGACAATGAACAGTAAAAATTTGTATAAACTCTTGGATTATTTTTCCATTCTTGAGTCACTTTATTAAAGTAACTTTTTCCACCTATGTATTTCATAATTGTTTGTTTGATATATTTATTTTTTGTTATTTTCTTTCTGGATTGATATACTTACATATTATATTATCATCTTCTATTTCTTTAACTGTATATCCTTTTGTTTTTGAATTACGTCTTAATGCATACCATACAGCTGGTTCATGTACACCAATATAATGTGCTAATTTATAAACACTTGTAAAATACCATGTAGGTCTTTCACCTTTTGAATCTTCAATCATAAATAGTTTCATAGTTTTAATCTTTTATATATTTATTATTTGTAAAATAGTTATATATTTAATTAATAATAAACATTTTTCAGAAAAAAAGTTAAAAAATAGAGTAAAAAATGAAATAAAATATGTTCTATTTGTACTTAAAATTGTTCCATTATTAACATTTTTTAATTTTTCCTTTTGTCTTTAATTTATCATTTGACTATGTAATTTTACACCAAAAAAGTTTATTTTTATATATAAATGGATTTAAACTACAAACTAAGAAAATGGAGATATTAATCAAGCGAACATATAATTGCAAGACTTATTGTATTAGTCATGTATATATTGATGGAAGTTATATATGTGATGCAATAGAAGATACAGACAGAGGATTAGATGAGTCAATGAGTGTTGCAGAGATAAAGAAGAAGAAGGTCTATGCAAAGACAGCAATTCCAACAGGCAACTACAATATATTGATGGATGTTGTATCACCTAAATTCTACCTAAAACAATATTATAAGAATTTCTGTGGTGGCAAAGTACCCAGATTTGAATATGTAAAGGGATATTCTGGAGTGTTGTTGCATTGTGGAAGTAATGAGAATAGTTCAGCTGGATGCATTATTTTAGGTCAGAACAAAGTGAAGGGCAAAGTGATCAATTCACAAATGTGCTTTGAGAACTTCTACAATAAGCTAAAAGTTGCATATAAGATTGGTGAGAATATTACATGCAAGATTGTAAGAACGTTCCAGAATGTCACAGAATGATTTGAAAACTATATTATAATAGAATATATATAAAACAATTTTCAATACATCTGGAATCATTCTGGATATATAAGAGAATAAATATATAAGATAATAGAAATAAATAAAATAAATAAAATTGAGAATGTTAAAACAAGCAAAGTATAATAATGATTTGTATGTAATAGAAAAAATACCGTATGAAATTACCGAAGACACTGATGCTGAAAAGATATATGTTCCAATGGATAGTGTAGCAGGTTATAAAGAACTTAATCCTAATTTACCTATTGAAGGTTATAAATTTGGCACTATTAAAGTAAACAGAGAACCATTTCAGGATTATTTAGAAGTAATTTGTACAAGTGAATCGAATGCACCGTTAATGACTGTATTACACACAAAAGGATTTGCAGCAAATGAAGACTATATGACACTGGCAGAAGCAAAATCAGTGACGAATGAACAGTTAGATGGTCTTTTAAATGGAAACAATACTGTAGTAACTTTCAATGAATTCCAATACTTTACAGGTGTTACAAAGGTAGGCAGTTCTGATGATGTTGAAGCAAGCAAAACAACCTCACCATTCAGAATGTGCACAAGTTTAAAGCAGATTACATTACCACCAACTGTAAAAGAACTTGGTTCAAGAGCATTCGACCAAACAAGAAACATAGAATATATTAACGGAATTGAAAGAGTTAAGATATATGGTAATGCTTGCTTGCAAGCTACGTGGTCAGCAAACTCCAAGCAGGTAATAAACACCCTTACTATTGACCAATTAAAAGGGAATTACCAAATTAATAATGTTCTAAATGGAAAATATAATATTAAGCATATAATTCTGTATGATGATAATATTGGAATGTCTACTTTAAATGGATTACTTGAATTAGAGACAATTTCAATACCTGACACTGTAACTGTACTTGGTGGTTTGGGACAAAGAGAAGGTAGCAGTTTAACAGGTTTTAAAAACCTTCGAAGAATGAATAGTGATACTGATGGAATTATGAATATTCCAAACCAAGTTACACAAATTGGCTATCAATCATTATATGTTGGTGGTCAGGTTGGGGGTAATACTGAGATTAAAGAAATTAATATACCTGATAGTGTTATTACCATCGGACAATCTGCAATAGGCAGTTATTATGAGTGTGAAAGACTAAATATTGGTAGTGGTATTCAAGAGATTCAAAGTAATGCACTATTTCATATTGGCTTAAATGTTGATAAACTCACAATGACAATTAAAGCAGTAACACCCCCCACATGGGATGGTAAATTAATCGACGTAGAAAAGGTATCTATTTATGTACCATCCGAATCTGTAGAAACATATAAAGCTGCAAGTGGATGGAGTAATTATGCAGACAAAATATATCCAATAAAAAAATGAAGATATGAAAGCAATAATAAGAAATAGTTTATTTATAAATGATACAGAGCCATATTTAATAGAGGATGATTTGTCCAATTATGAATATGTGTTTGTGCCGATAGATAGTTATAAAGGATATAAAGACTTAAATCAATCTATTGACAAATTACAGCCTTACAATTTCAGAAGCATATCAGTTGGAGACAAAGACATATATGATGCTTTCACTTTAATTGCAACTAAGGAAACTAATGCACCATTTCTTAATGTGATGTTTCAACATAATCTTTGTGTAGATGAAAACTATATGACATTGGCAGAAGCGAAAGCAGTAACAAATGAACAAATAGATATATATACGGAAGAAGTCAAAACAGGGTTATTCATGGATAATTTAGAAATACAAAGTCTAAATGAATTACAATATTTTGAGCAAATAACCGCTATACCTTATTACTTTTGCTATGGTGCAGACAACTTAGAAGAAATTCATTTACCAAAGAACTGTACAAAGATTGAAAAATACGGTTTAAGGTCAAAGACTGTTGGTAAACTGAAATATATTAGAGGCGCTGAAAATATAGAGTATATAGGTATATCAGCTTTAAATAATCAGAACAATTTACAATATATTAATCTTACTCAGAAATGTAAAGAAATTGATAATTCTGCATTATATAGAAATACAAATGCACCTGTAGCACCTTGTAGTTATGGAGATTTAAGCGGTATAATTACATTACATAATAATGTGTTTTATGGTGACACCGCTGTTAGTATTTTAAATTTCCCAAATTGCAGTACATTTGGAAAGTGGTGTTTTGGTCAACCTTCAACAGGGGCAAACGCAAAATTACATACAGTTAATTTAGATTGGGAAAACGTAACTACTATACCGGAAAACACTTTTAGATATTGTGTAAACTTAGATATGTATTTACCTGCAATGCCAAAGTTACAAACAATAGATAGTTATGCCTTTCGCTATTGTCGTAAACTCAAAGGTACTGTAGATTATCCTAATCTAACTTCAATTGGTCTTATAGCATTTACAGGTACTAAGATAGATAAAGTTGTTTTGCATGAAGGTGTAACATTAGCGGAAGGTAATGATTTTGATACAGGTGTATTTGCTTACTGTAAACAATTAAAGTATATTAAGTTTCCTGATGATATGGAAGAAATACCAAAGTCAGTTTGTTATAATACACCAAGTTTAAGAACTGTAATCTTACCACCAAATCTTAAAGTAATCAAACAATATGCTTTTCAAATTGCAGGAATAGAAACAATTGAATTACCTGATGGTTTGACAACAATTGGGGGTGCTGCATTTGGTGCTTCTAACTTAAAGAAAATAACAATACCAAGTAGTGTTAGTAGAATTGGTGATTTTGCTTTCAGACAATGTGTAAATCTCAATGAATTTATTTGCTTACCAACAACACCACCTACATTAGATGTTGATGTTTTCTTAGATTCACCAAATGTTATTATTTATGTACCATCCGAAAGTGTTGAAGCATACAAAACAGCGTGGAGTACTTATGCTGATAAAATAAAACCAATAGAATAAAAATATCGATATTTAAAAATTTATGAAACAAGTAAAAGTAAATAACATTTTATATGTAATGGATACAGAAGCATATCAAATTACAGAAGATACTGATGCAAGATTAATTTTAGTTCCAGAAGATAGTTACGAAGATTATGTTGCAGCACAATGGGGTCAACCTGGAGAATTAATAACAGGTGATGAAGTTGCAAGAATTCAAGATGTATTAAGCAAAATGCAAAAATACAATTACAATTGTATTGTTGTAAATGTTCCTGAATATGTTACCGCAATGGAAGAAGCAGAAGAACTTGTCGTATATATTAGTAATGAACAAGAAAAAGTAATATTATTTAATGCATCAGTTATTTATAATAAGAATAAGATTAATTATATAAAGGTAGATGGTGTTAAACTTACTGATGCTGAAATTGATGGTATGATTAATGCATCAGATTGGAATGATAGAGGAGTTTATAATTTATCTATAGGTAATCACATAGTTAAATATTCATTAGTTGAAGCAGAAAGGGAAACCGATTATAATAGATATTTTGATGGTTGTAGAGATTTTGTAAAAGTAATTATTCCATCGAATTGGAAATATACAGGACAATATACTTTTACAAGTAACTACAAACTTGAAGAGGTAATTATTAAATCTACAAATATTACCACAATAAATACAGGTGCATTTTATTATACTCAAATGCTTAATAAAATTACATTACCTAATACAATAACTAAATTCGAAGATTATGCTTTTAAAGATTCAGGTTTTGAAAATTTTGTAGTACCTGAAGGTGTAACCGAAATTGGTACAATGTGTTTTTATCAATGCAGAAAATTAAAAAACATTGTATTACCAAGTACTATTACTAAAATTGGTGGCGCTTGTTTTGCATATTCTACAAAATTAGAAGGTATTACAATTAATGCTACCTCTGTTCCAACACTTGAAAAAGAAAAGATTACTGATGAACAAGGGGATTTATATTATAATAATGCTTTTGATAGTACCAATAATTGTCCTATTTATGTACCTGCAGAATCTGTTGCAGCATATAAAGCAGCAACTAATTGGAGTAAATATGCAAGTAGAATTCAAGCAATTCCTTCTGAATAATTAACCAATCATCTAGAAAATGTTTATTTTTATATATAAAGGAAATGCCATAAAATAATATTCATTTGTAGTTATTTATAACTTATTTATCCATAATTAATTTTTATAATAAGTTAGTATTTTTAAGTTATTATTTATTTGTTATATTTATTGGGTAGGTCATTTGACCTACCCAATTTTATTATTATCTCTTTACTTTATATGGAATGTGTGAGAATATAGTTTTTGATATATCATCTATTGTTCCATCTTCATTATGTCTTTCTAAGTATTTCTTTCCACCTATAGTATAATATATATAATATTCGTGTTGTGGAACTATAGTTCCAGATTTAGGTATTATCTCTATCTTTGTTTTAGCAGTACCTTTCTTAGCATCAGGAAGTCGTGTACATATACATGATTCAATATATTTATGTATTATCTCACTTCTCGCATCATCATCTACAATTGAGTCAACATTGTGAATTGATTGTCTGAATGTTGATGAACCTTTTAATATATCTTCATATTCAAATATTTGTTGATGTTTCTTTGCAAGTTCTTTCTTCCAATTGTCTCTGTCTTTGTTGATGATAGCAATCTGTTCATCAAATATGTTCTCATTGATTTTTCCATTTAAGTAGATATTGAATGCTTTTCTCTCTTTGTCTTCAAGATTGTTCAATATCTTATTTATGTTCTCAATTGCTTTCTTGTTCTCTTTTATTTTATCATTATATTCAACAATCATTTTAGTATCATTAAGACCAGAATCAATGTTCGCAAAGTCTTTAGCATTCTCCCATAGAATAGTGTCAATCACATCCATATTGAGGTAGTTAAGGTGTTTTTCTTCAACTTGTCCTAATTGATTAGTCAAACATCTGTACATGTGTCCAGATATATATGCAGTCATTGCATGACCACAACAACCACATCTTACAATCTTCTTACCATAATATATATATTTAGTCTTGCTTTTAGGTTCAGATTTGTTTTGTGACAGCATTTCAATTGCTTTGTCTTGTAGTTCAGGAGATATGAATCCTGTGTATTTCATCTTCGTCTTATATACATTCTTATGATTCGTCCTTCCTGAATATATTTTGTTCTCAATGATTCTCTTTATCTTGTTACAACCATTTATCATCTTCGTCTCTTTCATCATACCTTTTTGAACTAAGTCATTATACAGAACCCTGAGAGATATTCCACCTTTTGAATAAGTATTGAAGATATATCTTACAACATCTGCTTCAATAGGGTGTTCAACAAGATAAGAGTTCTTGTCTTTCGTATATCCAAACAACGGTTTACCATTAGCGAGTTTGCCTTGTTGTATCATTGCAGTTTTTGCTCTCATGAATCTGTCTCTCTTTATCATCATCTCATTCTCTGCTAATGTTGAGAATAAAGAGAAGACTATTGAAGCAGTGCTGTCTATGTTTCCTTTAGAATCTAATAATCTGACATAAGGATTCAAAATGATAAGTTGAACTTTCTTTTCCACCAAGAAGTCTCTGATAGAGTAGAGTATTTTCTGTTGTCTAGATATACGACTAGGTTCCCAACAGATAACACAGTCAATAGATGAATCGCTATTGATGTTGTTCTTTAGTTTGTTAAGTCCCTGACGTTCTTCCTCACTTAACTTTGTTGCTGACTCAATATCTTCAATGACGATGATATTGTTTTTTGAATAACCAAGACGTTTTGCTTCTTTCAATAAATCATTTGTTTGGTCAGTGAGTTGCTGCTGTGCAGTTGAAACTCTTGATAAAATAATGCACTTTTTCATTGTGGTATGAATTTAAATTACTAATTTTGGTGCAAAATTAATAATAAAATCCTAAACCGTTATATATTTTAGTAATTTTTATTATAAATTAATATACTATTTTATATAAGGATATTTTATTAACACATTTTTATAGATTGTTTGATATATGTAAAACACTCCGTATTGAATTTTAATTACTCAGACAATAGTTTTATCATCCAAGTAATTTCACATCAATACGGAGTGTCCTGTATATCTTAAAACAATCTATTTTATGGTGTCCATTCTAATTCTTCATAATTGGCAAAATCATCTTCATTTTCAAACTGCAAGCACCGACTACTTTCTAAATAAGATTCTCCACCATCATCAGGTTCCCACATTGGACATTCATTCTCTAAAATCTCTTTTGCTTCTTCAAATGAATCTGCTTCAATTTCAACAAACCAACTTTGACTTAATGTTTTTTCAAATTTGTAAATCATAAGTGTGATACTTTTAAGTTAATAAATATAGACATATATATAACGAAAAAGAGGGTCATTTGTAACCCTCTAATTTCTTCATATTTTTCTTTATCTTCTTTTCTACATGTTTTCTCAATATTTCATGAACATCATCGACTATTTCATCAGTAAATATATCAGGATATATACTTAAATATAAATCAATTAGTTTTCTACACTCATTTTCAAGTTTATTTATTTCACTACATTTTAAAACTTTAAAATGAACATTAATTTGAGTCGTCAACATACCTTTAAGTTCATCAATACGTCTTTTAAAGTAATCTTCTACTGTATACATTTTCTTTTTCATAATTTAATACACTTAATTCGTGTCGTGCGCAACTTCTAATTTTTACTCACTTAAAAAAATATTAAAATACAAATCTAACTCTTTTTTACTTCTTTCATCAACTCATTAATTTCTTCTTTATTCTTTCTATTAATAATCTTACTAATTAATTCTTATTTCTTTTTCTTTTCCATATTATTTAAATTTTTAAATTTCATACTCCACTATTGAAGTACATTATTAATATAGTGGATTATAAAAATAGTTCAATTTATTCGTGTTAAGAAAACTTAAAAAGGCAGAGAAATAAATCCCTGCCACTTTTTAAGATTAATTATATGTAAAACACACCGTATTGCTTTGAAATTCTTTAGACAATAGTTTTATCATCCAAGTGATTTCGTGCTAATACAGTGTGTTCTAGATATATTCTGATTTATTCTTCAATAGGTATATATTCTGATATAACATAATAACCTTCTGGATATTGTCCCCAGAATACATTCCTACCTTCATCCATCAGTTTATTATATTCTTTTAGGCATTCTTTCAAAGTTGTGTACTTTCCTAATATAACTTCTTTCTCTTTCTTGTTTACTTTCATGAGTTCATTATTATCTATATGGTTTAATGATTAAGATGCTGCAAATATATAACAAAAAAGTGGCAAGTAAATAATTACATGCCACGTTTTAAGATTAATTAAATGAATTAGTCTGTTGTATCAATATAGTATTTAAGGTCTTTGCCTTTTAAATGATTCAGACACCAGTCTCTTGTCTTGTAGTATAGGTCGTGATACAGTTCATACATTGCCATATTGTTCTTGTTATAGTGCTGCCAGCATTTCCAATTGACTACTAATGCAAGTTCAGTAATATATACTGTGTCTTTCTTCCACTCTTTGAATGCATTGTTGTATGTCTGTTGTACAGCATCAAGTCCAAACAAATCTGCTATTGTGAAGTCCTGCCAGAAGGTGGTCTTCATTTCATATCCATTTTCAAGAATCTGTCCCATTGCTGTTGTTCAATTTGATTAGTAACTCTTTTATTTCTCTTATCTCTTGTACTAAAAGAGGTAGTTGCCTTGCAACCACCTCCATGAATCTCTGTTCTAGTATAGTCATAGGATTGAGTTCTTCATTGCTTGTAACTTAGCAATCTCTGCATCCAGTCTGTCAATCTCTGTCTGCTTGAAGTTGTTGATAAACTCTGTACAATACTTCATGACTTCTTGTGCATCCTGAACAGTTGCATGTCTCTTCTCAAAGAGGTCTTTCACTCTGTTGACCATCTTACTGTGTTCTCTCCACTCTTCAATCTGCTTGTTGCGCTGAATGTAGTGTTTGATCTTAGCAACCTGTTCTTCCACACTGAGGTTCATGAATCTCTTGTACATGATTTTCGGTACAACATTGATGTTCTCATTGATGAACTGTACTGCTTCGTTGTTCTCTACTGTGGTGTTTTCAACTTTGTTGTTAATCACCTGGTTCTTGTTTTCTTTCATTGTTTTGAATTTTAAGTTATTAATAATGTTATGTCAAATCAATTATGTTTGATTGACAATGCAAAATTAATACTTTTCTACAAAACATAACACATTTTAAGATAATCTTTATATTTTGTTAATAAAATCTAATATCAGATTAACAGGTTTTAATTAAAAGCCTATAAATCAGACATTTACAATAAAAAAGAGGAATAACCTGAATTATTCCTCTTCAATTTCTTCTTCATCTTTGGTATTATCATTAGAAAGATATTTGATTGTCTTATATTTATATGTATAATCAATTCCTATTAGTGAACCAGAGAATGTGAATACTTCTCCTAATGCTGTAAGTACAGATGTATCGATTACACCAGTAGGTGGCAAGAAAAGTCCAACCCATAATAAGACAACACCTACAATTGCTAATATTACACCTAACCAAAGTTGAATGTTCATTTTCTCTTTTACTGTTATCTTCTTCATTGTCTTATTGTTATATCTTTCCAATTAAAAATAAACATTTCTATTGTCTATTATCTATTATCCACAATAGAATTGCAACCAGTAATTACCATCATAAATGAACATATTTGCTGTATTGTTTACACTTGCAGATGATTGTGGTGAATTACCATTAGATGCTATTATTTTATTATTGCATCGTACATTGATTGTCTTCTGTGAATAGTCTTTTACATATATTGTCCTTCCTGCATAAGTACTGAATGGCAAGTCTAAATATCTGTCACTTGTCATTGAATTGTTTGCAATAATCAATTCATCATCATCAGTAATAGTATAGTTTGAGTCAGGCATTACTCTTACATTCTTAGCATCAAGTCCAACCCAGTCACCATTAGGATTCATTTTCTTTATTACATTGTCTGTTACTTTGAATCCAGCATTACCATATTTGATATATGTTCCTTCTGCACCAATATATACTGTCTTGTTATTTCCAAAGTTGCTGCCTATTCCATCATATCCTATCAATGTGAATGCATTGTTGATTGGTACATTTACATGATAATTCAATGTTGCTTCAACTATCTTTTCTTCATTGTTTATAATATAGAATCTTATTACTGCATAGTTCTGAATTGATATGATTGAGTCAGATGTTGTAGTATATGTTGCTTCTCCATCAGTGAATGTTATTGTCTGTTTATATACTCCATCTTCATATACAGACCAATTAGTATTAGCAGTCTCTATTATTATGCCAGAAGTAATAGGTCTACCATCATTCATATAAGAATAGCTTACATTATTAAGTGTAATAGTTGTTCCTGACTTTACTTTGCCTATTGTATTGGTAAATCTGAATTGTCCTACATACCATGTTTGTGGTGGGTCTACAGTTGACACTTTAACTAAGCCTGAATTGTATACTGCATTAGCAATATAGTCAATAGCTGTTCTATTTACAAACTCATTATAAGTACCTATACTTTGCGCCGTAATCAAAGTAGTTCCACCTATTCCTTGTAAAGTAAATCCTTGGTCTGTCTGATTCAATGTAAGATTACCATTTATAATAGTATTACCATTCAAAGTAATCTGTCTATTATCAATGTCAATTCCTGTATTTCCAACAGCTAATAAGATTTCATTTGCTGTCTGTACTATTTGTGAAGAAAGCATTTGTGCATTGATGTCAAATTGACTTGGAGTCTCACCTAACTCTAATTGTGGACGATAGAAAGCATCTTCTAATTCTTCATCTTGCATGCTTGCACTTATTACATAATAAGCATCAGCTGTTGCAGTGAATGTGTAGTATATTCTTGGATTGTCCAAATAAGTATCATCACCATCATAATGTCTTACTGTCTGAACATAGTTGGTGAAGTTTACTGGCAACTGATTTGTTGCTGAATATGCTACACTAATATGTGGATTAAATTCTGAATAGAAGCTGAACACATACTTTTCACCCTGTTTTAGTTTTATTACGTTGCTAAATATATCATAATAGTCATGACCATCCCATACAGAGTGTGAAATATCATATCCTTGGTATTCTTCATCATATACTGCTGCTGTATGGTCTGCTTTTGTCCATCCATATAAATTAATCAATTGTACACCACTATAATTAGAAACTGTTGAACTTATTCCATCTGCTCTTATTGTGAGATTAGATATAGCAGTTGTATTCTGGCCGATTGAAGTTGTATGACTTTCTACAGTTGCTTCTATTTCATCATATTGCTGATTCAATGTAGATATAGCATTTGTATTAGAGTCAATGTCTTCTCTGCATCCTTGTACAGTTGAAGTAATCTCATCTGTAATAGTCAATGTTGCTGCAGGTGCTAATTGTGCATATACTATTCTTTGGTCGTATACTGTTCCATTGCTGTCTACTAATTCAATTTCAAGATAAGTCACTCTGTCATTTGAAGTCCACCAATTGTATTGATAATCTGAATTAGTATATGATGGAGTAGTAGTATTGACAGATAGATTAGTCCAAGTGTTTATAATAGATACTGTATAATGTGGTTTGAATCTTACATAATATCCATTCAATGATGCTGTAATTTGTTCTACTGTTGTTCCTACATTATGGATAATATTATATCTAAGACTTACACCTAATGTTGAGTTATGGTCGATTGGTGCGTTCTCAATAATTGGAATCAATTTATAGCTATCTGCATTTATTCCATCATTTCCTTTAAGTCTTGCCCATGTATAGTCTGAATAAGTCAAAGTAGCATCACTTTCTGTATGATTAGAACAAAAACCTATATATAAAGCATTGTTGAAATATGTTTTGCTAAAATTTTGTCTACCATCTGCACTATTTGAATATGCTTGGTGTACATAAGTAATTACACCTTCACCAACATCTGCTATAAGTTGCTCAATATCATCACCGGTATTTGTTGTGAATTTGCCTTTGAATTGATTAAGACCATTAGATATTATATTGATTCTATGACTACTAAGATTATAGTCATTTATTCCATCATATTGAATTAAGAATGGTGCATCAATTGTACTGTCAAGATAAGGATTATTATAAGCACCAATAGTAATAGCTGCTTGTCTTGTTGTATCTGTTCTGTTACCAAGCATTACTATTTCATCACCTACTTCTGGTATGCTATTTGAATGTGATTCTTTGTCTGTGTCTGACAATATTATCCAATGACAATCTACTGTCTGTCCATCTATTTCAACTTGCTCAACTGATTGACTTACATTTGTACATAATCTCCAATAGAATTTATTGTCTACATTATAGCTTACACCTTCTGCAACATTGAATGTCTGGCAGACTATCTGGTCGTTTATCTCAAAATTCTGGTATATCTTTCTGTCTTCATCGGATGCTCTGAAATAGCATTTATAGCCACCATTGTTTTCTAATGTGACTACTTTTGTTAAAGTGGCATTCGCAGGGGTTATGATTATTTGCCCCTGCGCTGCCTTGATTTCATCTATGATTAATTTAAAGAAATGAGCTGCCTTAGTGACAGTCAAATAGTCAGTAGTTATGTTCTCTGACAATAGATTAGTAATTGTTGCGTTTATTGCTTGTAATGTATTTGCATCAACTGTAGTAGCATTTACTAAAGTTGAGTTAATAGTCTCATTGTCTATTGTAGTTATGTCTGCATAAGTTGTTGTGATTGTACCTGCAACAAGTTGTCCATCAATATCTGCTGTATTAGCTTCAATATTGTCAGCAGATAAATTACCAGTTATTGTTGCATTATTTCCTTGTAATGTATTTCCTTTAATTGTTCCAATGCTTTCTAAGTCACCATCTATGTCTTGTGTATGGTCATGATATTGTCCCCAAAGATATACACCTCTAGTTGAGTTTACACTTCCACCACCATTTATAACTGTTATGTTAGCAAATCCATTTGAAGTTGTCTGACTTGAATTGCCACTATTTGTTTTTTTGCTGAATTTCTTTATTGTAATCATATTTCTCTAAGAGTTAAATTTTTAGTTTTATTTCTTACATCAAATTCTTCTGCTAATGTAATGAATTGTTTATTTAATGCTGTACTTGTATATACATTCTTCCAGTCTACATTAGTAATATGCAAGTTTGTGTCTAATCTAATCTTTGGACTTGAATAGTTATTATAATATTGATTTATATAATGCTCTTCTGCTTTGCTATTCTTTTTGCTTGGAACTGTTTCCCATTTATTGTATATTGTAGCAAGTGGAAGATTAGTAGATGTATTTATTACTGCATTCATATTGACTGCTTGCTTTATGCCTAATTCTAAGCATTCTGCACTACTTAGTTGTGTAATGAAGTCAAAGTCAATATCATCTTTCTTGTTTATATAATTATCTGTCTCATCACTCATATAAATCAATTCATTGTCTTCTGTAATATCATTCAATCCACTATCTGTATATATCTTACATTCAAAGTCTTCTATTATGATATTCTCTGTATGTGCTAAAATAAATCTAGCATCTGAACTCCATTGTGTATGTCTCCAAAAACTGGGATGTCTTCTGGTAACTTGATTCCATAATAAGTTGATTGGACCTAATATTCTGAAAATAACAGCTCCACTAATGTTATCACTTTTCTTAATAGGAATTGCTGTACCTTCAGCATCAACATTCATAGTGTAATCTATTGTGTTTTGTATGTCGTATTCCTGACCTATAATAAAATCATTCAATTTTGGGTTTACTCCTAAACTAAATGTTGTAAGTGTGTAATCTTGACCATCCACAGTTATTGTAGGTTCGTGTCCTAATTCATACCATGCAAAAGTAGAATTACCATATTCATCTATATTCTCTTCTACTAATCTTTTATTACCAATTATCAATTCACATTCTAATATAGGTAGTTTTGCATATAAGTCACCTGTCTGTCCTTCTGCACTATATTTGTATTCATATCCTTTTGCTGATTTATCAGAAGTCCATGGTTGAAGATTTGCACTACCATCAGTTAAATATGATGTTGGTTTATCTGTTGGATTTGCTTGTGTCCAAAACTTTCGTGTGTAATATCTACCCTCTCCATTATTATCTGATTTGATGATGTTGCGACGCCCAATAATCGGAATAATCGGATCTTCCAAATAGTTAGGTACAAGTGCTTTACTTCCTTCTGTTTTTTGTGCATGTCCATTTCTTATTGCTTCAAAATTGTTGTTTCTGTTGGCATAGTCAGTGCTGCTTTCATACTGAATTGGCTGAAATAAAAGTCTACCTGAAAAGACTAAATAATTAATAGTATCATCATCAATCGGACTAAATACACCACCACTATTATTTGCAACATATTCAGCCATTCCACTATGTGCCTGTATTGTTGCATCTGACGGTGTGTGTGTACTTTCATTAGATGTTTCATTACCATTAACGGATATAAATAAATAAGGCTTCATATCCACTTTAGAAATAGGTGCGTTATCAGCAACAGTTCCGCCTTTATGTTCAACACTACCAAACTTAAATATATAAGGGACACAACTATGTGTCTTTAAATACTTAGCTAACTTCCATTGGTTAATATATCTACCATTCGACTGTTCGGCTAATGAATCTACTACATTTACTCCATCATAATAAAACTTCCAATTCTTATTATTCATTGCCTGAATAAACCAATCTACTGTTTTACATTCTGAATATTCATCGGACTGACCTTTTACTATTGCATTAAAAGCACTATTAGCATGATTTCCACTACCTTCACTTATATATTCTGTCATATATAGTTGTTTTCCACTATATAAAGAAGTCAATGAGTCTTTTTCTAATGGACTAGTAATTACAGTATCTTGTGAATCTAAATTACACTTAACACTGATTTGGTTATAAACATCATCTATTGTTATTTGTGTTCCATTGTCGGCATGCATATCATTTGTTATGCTAATGTCTACTGCTGCTAATGTAGTTGAAGTATTAGTAGACAGATTCAGCCAAGATGTATTCTTGTTCTTTATGCTGTCCCAATCAAAAATGTATATATTCTTGCCATGTTGTACAATATGCAGATTTAAGTATTTCAATAAGGACTCTAAACATTCTTCGTAAGTCCATATATCATCAAATTCTTCACCTACAATAATCTGTTCTGACACAGAAATATCATTGAAGACAGTATTTAGTTTATTAGATGAAATTCCCTTTGATTTGTCGTAATATAAAGTGACATCTAAACCAGTAAACATCAAATCTAATATTGACTTTATTGTGACATTTGCTGCTGCATTCTTTATTGTAGGATAATTAGTAAGATTTGCATTCTTATAGTTATAATATTGTAAAGTAGACAGAACATCAATACAATTTACTTCAAAATCATCTAATGGTGAAGAATAAGGTTGATTATATGTGTTTGGATCAACATAACCATAGAATAAGTATGAATTGCCCTTCTTTATCTCAACTTTTACACTACGACTATTATCTGCAAAGAAAAGATTACCAACATAAGATGTAGTTAGTAATGCTACTTTTGCAGACTTTCTTATAATAACATTGAATAAGTCATCATTGTTAGTTGTAATTGTAATAGGGTCACCAGCAAATACAATATCTTCACCTATTTCAATTATTTGTTCTGAACCATCATCTTTAGTGAAAATGACTGTAATCAAATCATTGTCTATATCTCTGAATTGTCCTCTTATTATCATATTACTTTATTCCAATGTTTTTGCCTGTCTTCATTTGACCTTTTCCGAAGTTCTTTAGACTACCATATATGTCTGAACCTTTAAGTCTGAAATTGATTGTAGGTGATTCATCCGGTGACGAACCAAAGTCACCGTTTTCTATTGCTCTAAATAGGTTGCTTTGTTGACTTCCATTTAATATCATTTCACCACCATTAAGTCTTGCTAAAACTCTATCACCATGTGTAGAACCACCAGATACTATACCACCACTTGCAAACTTAGGTAATGAAGCAAATACACTTGCGATAGTAGCAACTATAGACAGTATTGCTGCTATATTTCCTGGGAATGGCACTTTTGCACCTTCTGCGGCACCTGATGCTATTGCTTCTGCATTTTTTGCAGTAATAAGTTTCATTATTTCAGGAAGTAATTTTGCTGTAGCATCTAATGCTTGTCCTGTGAAATTCAGCCATTGTCCAGTTGATTCATCTAAAGCACCACCTAAACTACTAAATGTTGAACCTAAATTACCTATTGCTTCTGAATAACCTTCAATTTCTTTTTGTTTATCTGCCCATTTAGTCTGTTTATCTTTTATCTCTTTTGCTTGTTCTGCCAACACATCATTTGATTCTGTTGCTTCTAATATCTTAGCATTAATACTATCATAAGACTCTGTTCCAGTTAAACCTAATTCTTCATATAATTGTTTGATTGTATTTAACTGCTCAATCAAATCATCATTGAAATTCATTTGGTCTTCAATTCCATTCAATTGAGTATCAAATGTGACAGGTTCATCTGCTTTAGTTGCTTTTTCAAAACTACTTTCTTGCTTAGAATAAGTAGTATCAAGTAATTTATCTAAGTCTTTGTCTAATTTGATTCCTTCTGCATTCTTTTGTGCTTCTTTATAAGCATCAGCCATTTCTTTTGTAGCCGTACCTGCTTTAAGGTTTTCAAGATATACATTCTTTAAAGTATCTGCTATTCCTTCAGCATATTCTTCAGAAGTAATGAATCCATGTTGTAATTGTGTATTTAAGTCTTCAATATTGCTTTCATAATTGACTTTGATTGTTGTTTGAGTTAAGTCTATATCTGCTGCATTATATCTGTCAATATCAGCTTGTGTTGCTTTATTAGTCTCAAATAAATATTTTAAATGACTTTCTTCTGCTTCTTTTACTTTTTTCTTATATTCTAATTCAGTAATTAGCTTATCATTATATTGTGACTCTAGATTGTTTATAGTAGTCTGATATTTTGCTTGTTCTTTAGCATCTTTTTCTGCTTGTGTCTCAGTATGACCACCTCCACCACCAGTAGGAACATCATGACCACCTCCACCTGATTTAGGTGAAGTAATCTTGTCACGACCAATAAAATAATCAACTGCTTGTTGTGGATTACCATTTGCTAGTACTACTGCTGTTTGTGCTCTTGCACTACCACCTTCTTGTTGTTGAAATTGTTTATGTTGTTGTTGTTCTCTTGTTCGAGCTTCTACTTTTTGATTTGCTGCTGTTAACTGTTCATTAACATTCTCAAGTCCCTTTGTATTCTTTTTATTAGCTTCTATTGCATCATAAGCAAGTTTGTCGTAGTTAGTAATTGATATATCACGTCCACTTTCTTCATCATGCCATGTTTCTGTTGTTGAATGTCTTTGTATGACTTGATTATTATGCTGTATTGCATTATTATATTTGTTTCTTTGTTGTTGTAATTTAAATTGTTCAAATTTTGCCGCTGTAAGTTCATCTTGTATTTTCTGACCTAATTTGAATGCTGCTAATGCTTTTTGTAAATCATCAAGTGCAGCAATATGTTTTCTTATCTCAACAACTGCATTTCCATGATATGTACCTTCACTTGCAATATATCCATTGACAGAAGGAATAATGCCTTTAAGTTTTTCTAATGCCTTTACTTTATCATCATAAGCAACATTTTCATTTTGTAATACTCCAAGTAATTGTGCTATTTGATATTTCTCTGAATCAATTGATTTTGCTACTTCTTTTGTAGCATCTATTTGCTTTTGTAAGAATGTTGTTCCTTGTTCAACATTAGCATTCATTTCTTTTTGCTTATCTGATGAACTAGATGTAGCAAAAGCATAAGTTGCTAATGCAGCTGCACCAACTATTACTAATCCAGAAAAGTCACCCATCAATGCTTTACTTACTGCTTTTACAACATTCCATGCTTTTGTTGCTATAGTATTTGCTGTGGTTGCAGCGGTATTTGCTGTGGTTGCTACTGTATTTGCACCAGTTGCTGCAGTTGTTGCTACCAACCTTATCTGTTTTAATTTAAGCATCAATGCACTATCTTTATTGAGTGTATTAGCAACTGTCTGAACTCCATTCAATATAGCTAATGCACCTTGTACCTTCTGAATTGCTTTTGCTGCATCTTCATTCTCAGCACCAAATAATGCCATGACACCAGTTGCAACAGTTCCAACAGCTGCTAAACCTTGAAATGCTTGTATGCCTGCTTGAAGTGTTGCAGTATCATTAGAATATCTTCTTACTGCTTCACTTGCATCAGCCATTGCATCTTTTATCTGACCTGCTGCTTGTGCAACTCGCGTGAACTGTTCAGTATTAGACATTCCATCGAAGTTCATTTGCGCCATTAATTGCTGCAAGTCTCTAAGCTGACGTTTCAATGGTGCTGTACTATTGATAATCTTATTGAACTTTGCATCAATTTTTTCTGTAGCGGTCTGTCCTTTGCTGCCTAAATCATTTAGTTCTGTCTTTACTTTATTTATAGTTGATGACAAGTTGTCTTGTCCGCTTAGTCTAACTACATAATCTGCCATATTACTTTTTCTTTAGATAAGTTTGTGCCATTTTATTCATGCGTTCTATGTCTTCTTTTGTTATCTTAGTATCACCTTCATCTTTGAATTCTTCTTCATTATCCCATGGTAGCTTTACTATATCATCATAATGTAGTTTCTTTGTAGATTGTACTTGTGCAGTAACGTAAGATATTAGTCTTGCTTGTTCCCATTGTTGTTTATATGCATAATGACAATATTTCAATGCTGCACTAATTTCATACCATTCCATTTCATCTAAAACATATGATGGGGAATAATGGCATTGCATTACTAAGATAGCATAGACCTCACTAATGCTTAATTTTTTTTTATATTGTCTTCTCCTTCTTCTACTACTTCAAATAATTTGTCTTTCTTTTCTTCATCTGATAATACTTTGCCAAATTCTTCTAATTTTTTTGGATCATTGTCTAATGCATCAATGAATTCATCCCAATCAATTACATTATTGGGATTATTAGCTAAAATAATAGAATAATAGAAGATATAGTTGTCTAAAAGAGTCTCTAATTTAAAACTCTTTCCAGTTATCTGTTCAAAAATAAACAATGCTCTTATAGTATACTTTACTTTGTATACTTTATTGTTAAGTGTAATTTCTTTCATTTCTTTAAATCTAGATGTTTTTAAAAAAGGGAAATGTGTTTGTCACACTTCCCTTGTATAGTTATTCGCCAAAATATGCTTTAAATCTAAATTGGTTATTACCTTCGCCTACACCAACTTGGTCAATATACCCAAATATATAGTCCATTCCAATAGGATATAGAAACGCTTCTTTGGTTTCATCATTTCCTGTAATCTCAGGATGGTCAGCTAAACTCAACATTATACCGTCAACCTGATAGTCTTGCATATCATGTCCATCTGCTGTAAATGAATCCCTTATACGAATTGTGTCTAAGAAAGGATTATCAAGCGAAATAGTAACATGATTATTACTTGGATTTATATTTGTTACATAGCCTGATATATAGCCGATTTCTTCTTCATAGTATTGACTTTTATAAAAAAACACACTGCTTAAATTAATCCTGCTACCAACAGTTAAACCATTGTCAACTTCTGCTGCAACATCTTCAAGTGTAACAATTATGTGCGGATTTGGTTTTCTGACAACTCCGTATTCATAAAATTCATACAAATACGATTGATAATTATAAACATTTCCTCCCTGTGTCAAATCTTCTGATGGGTCGCCTGACACATCATTATTCATTTCCAAATTATAATATTTTGTCAATGGTCCAACACCTGTAAATTGTACTGTAAATGTTGCATATTCTCCATTTGGTGCATTCAATTGTAAATCAGTTATAATTGCTCGGCCTGTATAACCTTGGTCTCTTGTATACCAACCATCTACAGGTGGCTCAGTATATGTTATAGGTGCTTTTAATGATAATACAAGGTCTATTTTAGTGTGATAAACCATCAGTGATTCCAAATCACCATACAATCGACCTCTGCCATCTGCACTACAAAGGTTTTCAGATGATGCAGTCCAACTCAACTTAGTAACATCAATACTATCCCAATCACTATTGATATCTTTATGTCCTTCCTGTTGTGTCTCACCTGATATTTCAATAGTATGATTTGTAGCATAAGCAATAGATTTACCGTTTACAAATAACATTAAGTCACCACCTTTTATCTTGCTCATGTCTTTTAATTAGGATATATTTAAGATATAAGTTTTTGTAATGCACCAACTCCTGTAAATTGAACTGTATATGTTGCATATTCTCCATTAGGTGCATTCAATGACAAGTTACTTATAATAACCTTGCCTTTATATTTAGGTAAACTTGGAGTCCATCCACCAGAAGGAACATCAGCAGTATTCTGTGACTTCTTAGCAAATATTGCATCTACTGGAGTCTTTGCTACCATAATATCAAATAAGTCAGCGAAATTATCACCTTGTCCATCTAATGAATATAAGTTTTCAGAAGTAGCAGACCAGTTAAGTAATCTAACTTCATTTGATGCCCAATCACCACCACCTTCATCTTTATTAGAAGTATCAGCAGTTTCTGCATTTATCTCTAATGTGTGATTTGTTGCGTAAGCAATGCTAGTATCATTTAAGAAAAGCATTAAATCTCCACCTTTAATTTTACTCATAATCTATTATTGTGATATATTTTTCTATTCTTTTAATTCAAAATCAACATCTATAATTTCAACATAACAGTCATCACTGAAATTATAGTCTTCTCTTATGTTCAATATCTTAATGTCTTCAATGATAGTAGTTTCACTATTTGAAATAAGACAATCAGCAACATCATTTGCTAATTCAACCGCATCTTCATATTTCTTTGCTATAATCAGAAATTGTACAGTAACCTTTTCTCCACTATAGTCTTTATTACTTCTTGGAGTGAATCCAGTTCTTGAATATAATATAAATGGGAATGTGGTACCTTTTGAGGCAACTATGGGAAAACACTTATTGTTTGCTTTAGACCTAATTTCTGGGTCTGACAACAGTATTCTTTTTATTTCGGCACCTATTGTGAAATTCTTCATTTAATATATTTGTCTAAAGATATTTTTATTGCTCTTGAAATTGCATCATTAATTACTCCATCACTTGAATTTCTAGCATTTGCGAAGAAATGTTTTGCTTCTACAACTCCACGATTATAGCCCTTCTTAGTATGTCTTTGCTTGATTTGTTTTTCATAGAATCGCATTCTATAGTCACTCATTATACTGACTATTACTTCTGTATATGCTTTGTCTGCTTTTAAAGTGACACCTTCATAAAATGGTCTGTTTATAAATCTGGAATAATGACTTGCTGCTTCACCCATTGCTGCTTTGAAATTACTCTTAGTAGCATCTTGCAACACTTTACCACCGGCACGAAGTCCATCTAATAATACTTTTTTCTTTATCTCATCATCATCTAATATATTCAATAAATCATCTACTTGTCTTGAATCTGTATCTAATTTAATCATGAATCAATTCTGCCTGAATGATAATACCATTGAATCCTCTTCTGTGTTCAATAGACAATATCCTATATTTATTATTTTGCCATTTAATCATGTCCTTCTCTGTGACATCTACATAATATCGAAGTGTAAAGGTCTTTGTATAGTCAAAAACTACTTCATTATGCTCTAATGTTCTTCTTCCACCTGACCACGATACTTGTGCTCTAGTTTTATAATGAAATTGCCATTCATCAGTAACTTCACCATAGTCATTGATTTGCTCTACACTACGCCATATCTCTATTATCTCATTTAATAAACCTGCCTTCATGACTTGAAATTTGTCCTATTTTTATATGTCGCTAATAGATATTCATAAGACTGTGGAATCTTGTTTATAGAACTGAAAGTGACTGACTCTCTATTCATATACATATTACCAATCAATAGCTTACATGCATGAATTATTGGTGCAGGTAATACACCGTCTTCTTCTAAATCACTTAAATCATGGTCTATATGTCTTGCTACCATTGTTTCAGCAACATCACCCAATGCATTAAGATAATCATCATCATCAACAAATTCTGTGTCGATGTTCAAATGTTTTTTTATGTCTTCTAATGTCAAATATTTCATGTCTTATTGTGTGATGTTTTTAAGGAAGTTGGGAGAATTAATCCCCCAACTCTATATGTATTGTTGAATATAAATCTCATTCACCAGTTGTACCAAATGCAAATGCTTCTGGACGAGCAACTTTAGCATCGAAATAGCAATTGATTACTAATCTTACACAACCATTAGTTGCTTGTGTGAATGGGTCTACAGTCAAGTCAATTCCACCCCATTGTCCAATCTTTAAGTCTTTCCAATTACCATAAGCAAGTTTTTCTTGTGGTACATTAGAAGTAACTAAAGCTGCAGTACCATCAATTTCTCCACCTTCCATGACAAGTCTTGTATTGTCTGCAGAACGTGCCATATTACGTAATGCTGCTTTTGCTTTAGGTGAAATAACATACTTTAAGTCACCATATACATTTGCTTCTTCTACACCAGCTTCTAATTCAGTGATGTCTTCAAAATCAGCAATAGTAGCAACAGTAGCACCATTGAAGATACCTGCAGGTTGAGTAGTTGTACCAGCTGCTTCACCTAAGATAGTTGCTTCAAGTTTATTAGAAACTGCATCTATAATGTCTTGACGAATCTTTGCTTCTGCTTGAATATTTTCTGTCTGAATTAAGAATTGTTTTGAAATATCAACATAAGCAGTCAATCTCTTTGGAGAAAGTTCTACATGTGTGAATGTACCAGCACCATCTTGTGCAGGAGCAGTCTCACCTTCCCAGAATACATTGTTTGCAGTCATTACAGGAATCTTAACGTTATTGATAAGACCAGGATAGAAGTCTGCACCTGCTTCAAGTAATACATTCTTAGCACGAAGTGGAGTAAGAATATCAAATACATCTGTAGCAACTACATCTTCACCTTCTACATTTACTGTAACAGCTGAACGTTTTTCATAAGGTAATTGAATTTGTCCTTCATAAGAACGACCTGCATTTCTGAATTCTGCTCTTGCTGTCTCCATTACAGAATTGTCAACTGCATCGAATTGTTTGCCATCTACTACGCTTTTGATAGCACGTAACAAACTGAAATTTTTTGTATTTTCCATATTAAATTTAATATCTATATTTTTTTCTGTTTTTGATTTTTTTTCTTTTTTCTCTTCTTCCTCTTTAGCATCTGAATCATCTTCTAACTCATCATCTTTATCAACAGAATTAGTATTATCATCAGAAGAATTATTATTATCATTATCTCCATCTTTTTCATCCTCTAATTCTTTTTCTTCTTTAGGTTGCTCTTCTGTTGATTCTTCCTCATTTTTAGGTTGCTCTTCTTTTATATCTTCAACCTCTTCTTTCTTTTCTTTTAATTCTTTCATCTCTTCCATAATCTCTAAAGTTCTTTTTGTACAATTAGTTGATAAATAAGCAGGTTCAAAAACAGGACTTACATCAAATAGTCTAGTTATCTTAGTTATAGTTCTATGTATAATTCCCTTTTCATCACGAGTCTTAATATCACCTTCTGGATCAATATAGCAACCAAATGAAGATGCAAATATCTCACCTCTTTTAAGATGTTCAATCAATTCATCACCATATTGGGTCTTTGGTGCTTCAAATTCATAATAAAGTCCTTCATCATCTAATTCTAACTTCAATGAACCTTCACCATATCTAGAACGTGCTAATACTTTATTCTCATCATGATTAAGCAATGCAAATATGTCACATTGTGTAAGCAAATCAGGACTAATAGCACTTCTATCTATCTTTTCATAGAATCCCATATATTGTGACTCAGAATCAAACTTCAAAGCATAACCTGTAATTAAACGTGACTCTTCATCAAATTCACGAATAATTCCATAATTTCTATACTCTTTTTCCATCTAATCTAGTCTCATTTATATATTTAAAAATAAACAAATCTATCTAATTGTATTATTTATCTGATGTATCTTGTTTATCTGATGTATCTTCTTCTGTACTTCCTATAATATTATTTTCTATATTAGTATAGTTTACCATCAATACATCACCTCCATCAATTGGTGCAAGTCCTATCATCTTTCTTGCTTCATTTATTGATATAATACCAGAGTTCTTTAATGAATTGATATAATTAGCAATACTTTGTTTGTCTGTAGTCATTAGATATTGCTCATCTAAATCAATAATCACTTTGTCTTCACCTAGTTTTCTATTCAATTCACACTCAAATAATGAAATATAAGGCAATAATGTATGTGACAGATACTCTAATTGTGATGCTTCTATAGTTGAATAAGAAGAATGTGTCAAATCTTGCAATAATACTGGTGATATTCCAAAGAATCTTGCAACATCTGTAACATTGAATAGTCTTGACTCAATCATTTGTGATTCTGATGCATTCTCTGATACTGGAATGAAATCAACATTATAGTCACATATTGCTAGACCTGAACCATTTGAACCTCCATGTACCTGTTGCCAGTTCTTTCTAATCTCATCTTTGTTCAAGTCTAATACTTGCTCATTGAACTTCAATATGCCTTTTATTCCACAACCTGAACCAAAATAGTCTTTTGCTGCTTCTTCTGTATAGTTTCCAATCTGAATTGAACGATTAGCATAAGACAATATTCCACGTCCTTGTACACCATCATTTGAATTCTTATAGAAATGCAGCATGTCTTCTGGTTTTACTACACTTGGAACATTATTATATCCACTAACTCTATATTTCAATATCTGTGATGAATATTGCCAGTCTATAGTGACTGTTCCATGTTGTAGATAAATCAATTCAATTGGTTTTCTCTTCTGGTCTCTCAATATATATACATACGCATTTCCATATAATAGCATATCTACCATCAATTGCTTTATCAAATTGAATTTGCCTATAATACAACTATTGAATAGTTTTAGCAATGCATGATTTTCAACTATTACATTGTCATCTTTTTTGCTCTTTATCAATATAGGCAATTCTGCTATAGAATTAGAAATAATATCAACAGCTGCAAATACAGATGATAGACTCATTGCAGAACCATTATCATAAGTTCCGAAGAATAATGCACCTGAATTGCTATATAAGTTAATTGGCTGTTGTGTATTGTTTCGTTTATCTATGTTTAGTAAGTGCTTAATAAATTCCATAATATAATTATACTTATCTTATATATAAAAATAAACATTTTCACTTAAAAATATCATTATATAGTGATAAAAAAGTGCTTAAATGATTTTGTTTCTAACATTCCACCTAATGCTTGCAACATAGATATAATAGCATCTATCTTTTCATATTTTGTTCCACCTTTTACTGGTTTTATATTTCCATTCCAGTCTTCTTTCAAAGTTGCATTCATTATGCACCATCTTACCGCTTCATTATCATCCATTATTATCTTATTCAATCTCAATAATCTCTCAAATTCTTTTGTTGGTGCATTGAAATTACCTAAAGACTGCGAATAAGGTATCATATTTATTCTATGCTCTACAGCTTGTTCAGTAAAACTTGTACTATTCCATTTATCATACATTACCTTGAATATCTTTACTGACTTATTGATTTCTAATATCTTATTCAATATGTAATCATAGTCACATGCATTGCCAGGAGTCTTAATCATCTGTCCGGTATTAATCCAATGCTGATATAGATGTTT
>Ga0310694_10001000_pt1 | contig 33917 bp, 26 predicted proteins | sample 174DNAGHGhighgp2_FD_203884 | JGI IMG/M metagenome (GOLD analysis project Ga0310694, IMG submission 203884) | Sheep rumen microbial communities from Palmerston North, Manawatu-Wanganui, New Zealand - 1742 DNA GHGhigh gp2 (v2) (version 2) | ecosystem: Host-associated > Mammals > Digestive system... | reverse complement strand
AACGCCGTTCGTGCCGTATGTTCCGCAGTACGATAGAACGGCCGAGGGCAGCGGTTGGTGGGATACGCTCATGCAGGACAAAGATTCACAGTACCATCAAGACCTCTATCCGCAGACGACGCCGTCCAAGTATAAGTCGGAGCCCTGCGACGACTGTTTCGGCGACGGCGCCGCCGCCATCACCAAGATGGCGCCGGTGATATGGGACGCCAATTTGGCCCCGCCTACATTCGATACTGAAGAGCCGTGGTTTGGACATAAGTATGGGTACAAGGGAGTCATTGTCGTGGCCGCCGCTGTCGACGCGGCGTCCGACGGCAATGGAAACTATTGCGCGGACCTGGCGGAATTCCGGGACGTCACGGGCTGTGCGCTGGCCCCCGGACAGATCGTTATAGCCACCAAGTACAGAGAGACAAGACGGACGACCTATTCCGGGCCGGGCGCCCAGGAGTACGACGACTATTCCAGCTCGCAGACGTTTGAAGAGCTGCGCGTTGGGCCAAACACCGTGTTTAGCTACACCGGCAAGCTAAAGTTAAGCCAGCGTGTAGAGCCATATGACAGGTTTTTGTGCATCACGGTGCCGAATAATTCGCGGATAGAGGTCGACAGCGCCAACCCAAGCGGGCCGTATACGACCACGACGACGACAGAGTATGAAATGATCGAGCCTCCTAAGGCCTACCTTGTCATACGCTCGAAGTGGGACTGCGTTAACCTGCCGGGCTGGGCCGAGGGCATTACAATACCCTGATTACTTTATGTACTGAGGAGCTGTCTCATGTCTTGTGGATGCAAAGCCAAAACAGGCGACCTAGCCGGTGTTCCGTCGCAAGCGCCGTCTACGCCCAGGCCCAGGACGCGCCCCGACGAGGGATGCTTCCTGTGCGCCGACAAGCACGTGTCTTCCGCCTGGCTGGAGGCGTCGACGACTTCCAGGACGTGGTTTGTCCTCGGCGAGCTCGAGCTGGCCAGACGCCACCTGCTGGCGGCGGACGTCACGCTGGCTACGCAGGCGGCGTACGCATTGTTTGCCGCGGCCTCGGCCACCGAAGGGTGGAGAACCGCCGTCGACGAACTGGCCAAGGCGGTGGCGGACCGGCTTAACCACGGCCAGTCCGAAGCCACCGGCAAGTTTGCCGCCCAGGAGAAATACTCCAGCGCCAGGACCGTAAATCCGTTGCTGGGTGTGCTGCATCTTGGCGCGGCCTGCAGGCTGGCGCGCGAGCTGAACTACATGGAGGAGAACAGAGCAATGATAATCGGCGATCTGGTGGCGGCTGCCGAGCAGCTGGTGGACGCCGACGTGTATACCGCTGACTTGATAAGGGAATTGCGCCATTCCGTGCAGACTGCGCCGAGGGCGGACTTGTCCGGTTCCTGGATGGATGCGTGCGCCAGGGCCTGCGCCATTCTGCCTCCATGGCACAGCGACAAGCACAGCGCGCTGCTACCCGGGTTGCGCGCGTATCTCGGGCTGCCGATCGCTTGATTTTATACTCCGGGTATAAAATCATACACGGATACGGGCTAGTTTCTATATACAGAACTTAATCGACATCGACATGATCACCGTACCTAGCAGCAAGAACAGGAGCGGGCTGCCGAACCCGTTCAAGACCTACAGCGCCTTTGTCTACCCCAGGAATTTCAAGGACATCCTGATCTGGGCGGCGTACCTGTGGGAGCGCAACGCGGCCTACCGCACGGCGATCCAGAAGGTAGTGGCGTACTTCCTTTCCGGCGTCACCGTGACCCAGGCCAGCGACAAGGCCGAGTCGGTCGACACCAACGCCATAAACTCGTTCGAGGAGCTGCTCACCGACACCTACGACTTGCTCCCACTGATGCTCAAGTTCGGCCAGGAGCTGGCCGGCATGGGCAACGCGTTCATGTCTTGCGAGTGGGTGTTCTCGCGCGAGCTGCTGTGCCCGAACCCGGGCTGCGGCTGGCAGATGCATCTGAAGGCGCTGCGCAAGAAGCGGGACTACGAATGGGACGGCAAGAACTTCACCGGCATCTGCCCGCACTGCGGCAAGAAGGTCAAGTACAAGATCAAGGACGTGAAGACAGTCGGCCCGGACGGCCGCAAGCTGCGGTTCGTGTTCCGCTCGGCCGAGGACATGCTGGTGCAGTACAACCGGCTGACCGACACCTACAAGTTCCTGTACAAGATCCCGGCCGACGTGCTGGACGGCATCAGGCGCGGCGACACCGTGTACCTGGAGGACTCGCCGAAGGTGTTCATCGACGCCGCCGTCGCGGGCGAGGAGCTGGTCGAGTTCCCGGAGGACATGTTCTTCCATGCCAGGACCACCACGCTGTCCTATTTCGACAAGCTGTACAAGGGCTGGGGCATGCCGCTGTTCATGGTCGGCTTCGACAACATGGTCAGGCTGCAGTTCCTCAACAAGTTCAACGAGTCGATCACAACTACTACCATCGTCCCGACGCACATCATCAGCCCGCAGCCGCAGAACCTGCAGGCAGGCATCGACCCCAACCGCATGCCGCTGTCCGGCGCCCAGTTCCGCAGCTACATGCTAGGCGCGTTCAAGGGCATCCGCAGCAACCCCACCCAGCTCATCGTCTCGCCGGTGCCGGTGCAGGACCAGCGCGTGGGCGGCGACGCCGACGTGATCCCGACCGAGCTGCTTGAATATGAAAAGACGCAGCTGATCGCCGACCTCGGCATTCCGCAGGAGTTCCGGCAGACCACGTTCCAGGTGGTCGCCCCGACCATGGGACTGCGCATGTTCGAGCGGCAGTGGATGCCGTTCACCCAGCCGATCGACAAGTGCGTGCGCTGGGCCGCCGACCTGATCGCCCAGGCCCACCAGTTCGAGGACCTGAGGTGCAAGCTGGACACTACGTCGTTCGTCGAGGACGACATGAACAAGCAGGTTGCGCTGAACCTGATGAGCGGCAACGTCATCGCCAAGACGCCGGTGCTGAAGCGCTTCGGCATCGACTTCGACGAGGACACCAAGCTCAAGATCAAGGAGCAGCAGATGGAGGCAGACGCCGCCATGGAGCAGCAGAAAGACCAGCAGAACACCGAGATGGTGGACTCCGCCCTGCCGCCGGCGGGCGCGGTCGGTCTCGGACAGGCCCAAATGAACATCCAGATGATGCAGCAGCAGGCGCAGGGCGGCGGCGGCGAGGGCATGCCCGCGCAGCCCGGCGCCCCTGCCACTCCAGCGGCGCCCGCCGGTTCCGGCGGTGGCTTGCCGTTCAACCAGGGCGCTTCGCAGTCCGCCGGCATCGAGCAGATGTTCCAGCAGGCGCAGGAAATGGCGCAGCAGCTCTACAACGCGCCGCCGGCCGCCAGACGTGCGCAGCTGGTCAACCTCAAGGCCACCAACCCGCAGCTGCACGCCCAGGTCACGCAGATCCTGGAGGACATGAAGCAGCAGGTGGCGTCGGACGCAGTACAGCAATCACAGGCACCGCAGTAATATGGGCACGATAGAGCTGTTAAGGAAATATGCGGCTGATGGCACGGTGCCGCAGAAATTCAATTTCGAGCATATTCCGCTGCTTGGTGAGCATGCGCGCGACTATGGAACGGTCGACGACCGTTATCTGGACGACTGGTGGCACGCGTACGATGCCGAGCATAAAGACGATCCAGGCAAGCTCAAGCGGGCAGATGTCGACAAGCTGATCAAGGACACCTCGGAGAAATGGAGCAGCGAGCGTGAGAAAAACAGGAACACCATGCTCAGCAGCAAGGAGAAGCCCGCGTCCTGGATAGAGTCGATGCTGTCTCCGTCGTTCGGCCCGAAGGCGCTATTCAACTGGATAAGGAAAGGAACGGTGTCTTCCGACTGGCTGGCAGAGCAGGCAGCAATCGGCAAAAACGACGAAAGTCTTTATTCTCCGGGAATGCGCGACGAGCTCAAGGACGTGGTATGGCGTGTCAGGGATAAGGAGCTATTCAACAAAGACCGCGCCAGGGAGCTCAGGCAAGTGGACCGCCGTGCAACAGGTTCCGCGCACGTTGCCGGACAGGCGCTTAACGGCGCGACGCTTGGGCTCGGGGCCAATCTGTACACCAAAGCGGTTACCGGAGAGAACATAGACGAACTGGCAAGGTCGTATGGCAGGACTTATGCACAGGACTACGGGGAGGACGCCGCGCGAAATATGGAGAACTGGCTGCGGTTTACCGGGCACGGCGCGAAGTTCCTGGCGGAAATGCCGTATATGATGTACGGAGCAGGTCTGACTAAAGGACTGCGGGGCGGACGGTATGGCTACGACGTTGTGTCAAGAGCGGCAAAAGTAACTCACGGACTGGCAAAGCTGAGGCTTGGCGCGCTGGCCGGCCTGGAGCGCGGGGCATTGGGCTATATAGGGGCCGGCAGGTTATGGTTCCCGGCGGCGGACGCGATGAACATGGCAGGCTATGCCCTGGACAACGCTGGCGCCTCGCGAGCCGGCGGCTTGCTGCACACCGGCGCCGGAGTTGCCGAGGCGATTCCGGCGTCCTGGGCGATGAATGTCGGCGCCTCGGAGTTCATGTCGCTGTATAAGATTCCGATGTACAGCACGGCCGCCAAATGGGCACAGCGGATGGAGCAGGCCAGGCTCGCCGGCAACCACGGTAAATTCGTATCGGCCGGCGCATCGCTGGCGCAGTATCTGCTTACCGACTTTGCCGCCGCCCCGGCGTCCGGTCTGGTGCGCTCGGCACAGGACATGTATAACGGCAGGGCGTGGGACCCGTTCGTGTTCGCCGGAGACACCGCCGCCAACATGGTGGAGGCGCTCGAACCTAGTCTTCGCGTATTCGACACCTATGGCAATATAGCCACGCCAAACCGGGGGGCCGAGCTGATGAAGTCAATTCACGACCAGCCGGAAAAGGCCGCTGAAGAGTATTCGGCCATGCAGGCGAGTGCGTGGGGCGTGCCCATTGAGATGGCGCAAGTGTCGCCGGATGAGCTGGACGACAACGCATATAATGCCGTGTTTATGCGCAGGTCATACAGCGAAACCGCACGCACGGTGCTGAACGGCGCACTGAACGAGCTGCTGTCGGACGAGGACAGGCAGCGGCTGGCGGCACTGCCGGTCGGTGTGCAAAATTCCGAACTGACTCGCATGCTTGCCGACATGCCCCAGGACAAGGTGGTCAAGGCGATACTGCCGAAAGCCAAGATGTGCGTGCAGGCCGGGTACGCCATTGATCCTTCCATATGGAAGTGGCTTCCTCAGGAACAGCGCCGAGAGCTTATGCGCATGGCGGTCACCAGGTATGTCACGGCGCAATACGGAGCAGACGAGGCCGCCGGTGAGTTTCATGGTACATGGAGCGGTATCAAGCGGCTAGGACAATCCATGTGGACCAAGGCCACCACCAGCGACCAGCAGCTTTTCTCGGATGCGTTGAAGGATCCTGTGCAGGCTATGAACATATTCAACGGGATGGTGGCGACTACGCGAGGGGCGATGTCGGGTGAGGGCGGCGCCGACGACGAGGCGATGCAATACTACAGGTTGTTCGAGCATAGTCTTGATGCCGACGGCATGGACGCATTCGCCGACCACGTGATCGAGGGCCTTACCGCGGAACAGCTGGGGCAGGCGATGACCAACTCTGCAGGCATAGGGCTGTCTCCTAGAATGGAAAAGTCGCTGGGCAGAGCGCTGGCCGCAAGAGTGCACGAGGAAGACGGCTTCGCCGCCTCGTTCGTTCCCGTGTTTTCACAGGCCATGAGCGCCGGTGCCGGGGTTACCGGGCGTGGAAGAGCCGTTGCGCTGGAGACACTGAAGAATATCGATCCCAGCAAAATGGATATAAAACGAGCGCTTGGTCTGGCCAGGTCTTTGCTGTCGCTGCAGGGCGAGGGCACGGCATTGGATGACGACTTGAAGGCACAGGCCGACAGATTATCCGATGCGCTCCAAAACAGGGTGCAGTCAGCATTTAGCGAGGACCCGATAGGCATGATCGGTATGCTGCCAGAGCTGTCGTCGTTATGGGCCCTGAAGAACGGCTACGGGCAGGTTGCGTCATGGCTGCAGAATCCGCTGGCGTTTTGGACTATTGCCGCTTGTCTGATTACTGGAACTTTGTTTCTTGGTAGCGCGCTGCTGGGCGGGGACGATGACGACGAGGAGGACAACGGCGACGATGAGAAGAGCGCAGAAAAAGAATTCGACGCGATGAGTCTTATGAGGATGCGACGGGAAAGAATGGCAGCCGACATCGGCATGCCTGTGATTTGATGGAGTCAGATGGGCGCAAACGAGGAACAGAATAAGAACTGGCTGGCGCGCGGTGCCGAAGCCGTCAGGGACCTGTCGGGGTCGCCGCTGGGGCTGGCGGCTCTGCTGGGCGGATCCGCATGGCTCGGCACCAGGGCGCTATGGAATCCGGCGATGCGGACTCTTCAAAGCCTTGGCAGGCCTCTGGCCAAGGCCACTGGCTCCGAAAAGGAACTGGACGACTACATACAGGAGCAGACCGAGGGGGACGGCGAGGCGCGCGACAGGGTTTCGGCTGCGGCCGGCCTGGGTACATTGGCCGCAGCGCTGTATCTTATGTACAATCCAAGATACAAGTACGGAGGCCTGGTTTCATGGGACCGTGAGCCGTCCGGCAACCTGAAAGCTTTCTACAAGGACCCGAAGCCGCCAAAACAACAGGCGGGGACGGGCAGGCAGAGCACGGCCGCGCTCGGCGCGCTGGCCGACCTCAGGAAGACTGCGGCGCTGGGGAAAAAGGCCTTTGGCATGGAGAGCTACGTCAATACGCTTGACTGGGGGCGCAGGGTGCCGCTCAGCTCGGCCCAGGGCCTGTTTACCAACGATCCGTTCCTTTCGTCGAATGACAGATACTCGATGAACATGGGCACCGCCATAGTGACAGACGCAGCGATGCGGCAAAACACCGCCAGCCCGACACTCGGCGGCATATTCGACTCGGCTGCCAGCAAGATCTCCAACAAGCTGTCGCTGGGCGGCCTGGCAAGCACCGCTACCAGGGCCATGGTGGCCAACGGCGCGGCGCGTCTGTTCACTGGAGCGGTTGGCGCAATGTTCGATCTCGGGCCCAAGGCAAGAAATACGCTGGTGGACGCGGGCACATGGGCCGGAACGATTTCCTCGATACTGAACTAAAAGGCAAATACAATGAGTATAAGAGCACTATACGGAATGCCGGACAGACGGCCTTTGATCAAGCGCGCGGACGGCGCCATTGCTGGTACCATGCAGCTACTCGGCAACCTGGCCAGCCTTGGCTATGCACAGCTGCTGGCCGCCGCGGTGCTTACCGGCGGTGGACTTGGCTACGTGTCTGCAAAGCTGTCCGCGCATGGCGACGCGGATATCAATACCGCCAGAAAATCATACCAGAATGAGCGCACGCTGGCCGACATCGGCTATGTGAAGACGAAGCTAGACGACGAGTACAACGACAAGAAACGGCTGAACAAGGAAAAGCCGATGCGGATGGTATGATATGGAAAGCGCAAGATACGGAGCAATCTCAACGCTAGGCGATGCGGCCTCCATGAACGCGCCGGACGGAGACGACGCCGCGGCTGTCGGAATAGATCAGACCGGCACGTTGCTGTGGAGCTATCAGAACGAGGGCAGGATAAACGGCGTTCCAGTCGTTGAGGAGGACAGAGGGCTGATGGTGGACAGCGACGACATGATAGCCGCCGCGTTTGTTCTGCAGCGTCATCCCAAGTCCTTGTTGTTATGGCTGTCTCCGGACGAGGACGACAAGGGCAATGCCATTTACTCCGACTTGCTGGCAAAGGCCGCCGACGGCAAGGTGGACATTGTAGACGAGTTCAGGCAATGGGACGCCGAACACTCCAGATTTGTGCTGTGGGTGCGGTATGATGAAGTGGAGTACAGACTGCACCGTAGATTTGAGTTTTTAAGGGAGGGATGACCGACATATGCCTTTGAATCCAAGAAAATACATGGCCGAGCCCGGCAATGGCTGGAACTGGCGCGCTATAGTTCCCGGAGCTTCGTTGTTGAAAGACGGGCTGGCCAAGTATCCAAAGCAGTTTTCAGGCCTTATCCCGGGCAGCGAGTGGGGAGATTATCTGGTGGCGTCCGGCGTAGGCGCCGCATTGCTTGGCGTCGCGCTGATGGGAGGCGCCCGTGGCTTTAAATGGCTGGTGGACGCCGGTCGTGAGGACACCGACAGCGACCCAGCCAAGAAGATGCGAGAGCAGCTTGGCACCACATTTACCTACGGCGAGCAGGCAAACGGCACACGCAAGACAGCGGCCGACGCGACGGTTCCGTACGGCACCGTTGAGCGGCCGTCCGGGGTTGCGGGGATTTTCAAGTCGACGGCGAACGTTGCGGTGCCTGCGCTTGCCTTGATACTGGCCGGCGGCGCGGCGTTCAAGGGGATCGATGCGCTGGCCGACGCTGCATGGACCAGACGCACGGAAAAGAATTTAGCGCGTAACCAGGAGACACTCAGGAAGCTGATCGCCGTGCGTGCAAGGCTGGCAAAGGGCAATGCATCTGACGAGGAGGTGGAGAGCGCCTTGGCTGACGCGGCCTCTTCCGGGTATGTAAAGCGGGCGTTTGACTTGAGTGACTTCAAGTCCGCGCTAGGCAGCGGCGCCGAGCGGCTAGGTGTTGCCGTGCTCCTGCTCACCATCGGTGCCGGCATCACCTCCGGAGTCGGCGCATACCGGTACTTCAAGAAGAGCGACCCTGGCAACATAAAATACAAGGCGTACGAGCGCGGCCTGCAGGACTATGCCAGGCTGAAGACCCAAATGACCCCGCTTACGATTTCGCCGGACCGTGAGCTGCTGGACAGCATCGACGACGGACCGTCCGGCAACGCCGGCACAGGCGATGTCAGAGGCATGTCGGAGGTGGCGCCTACCAGGCGGCCGATAACACTTACTGTTGATTAGTTGGTTTATAGGTAAACAAACAGAATAAAGATAGGAACATGGCAATGGGAAACATCAGAGCGTTGTACGGACTTGACAAGCGTGCCGCTATCTCCTGGGACGACATCACCAAATTTGTGTCCGAGCATCCGAAAGAGTTTGGCGCCGGCGCCGGCGCACTCGGCGGCGGTCTGCTCGGCAGGCTGGTATCCGGAAACTGGAAAGGCGGACTGCTTGGTTCGTTGCTTGGCGGCGGCGCCGGCTACGCCGGCGGCGGCTGGTGGCAGGCCAATCGGCTAGGTGCAGCTCTGCAGGCCCAGAACAAGAGCATGCAGACTCAGCTTCATGGCGCCGGCACCAAAATCGTCGCACTGAACAAGCAGCTGAGTGACGAGAAGGCCCGCGCGCTAACGGCCGCACAGTCCGCGAAGAGCAGACAAGATGAGCTGCAGGCGGCGCGCGACCAGTGGGGCGAGACCGAGACCGGGTACAAGAACATCATCGCCCAGCACGAGGCAAATATCGGCAAGCTCAACACACAGGCCGAGGCCAACGCCAAGACCATCGCAGAGCTGATGGCCAAGGGGCAGCAATTCGATACCGACCGGGCGCAGTGGAGCGCCGACAGGACCAACTACGAGAATACCATAGGCGGGCTTAACGCTCAGATTCAGCAACTGACGGAGGCGGGTGCCCAAAGCGCCAACGAACTTGAGCGCATAAGGGCCCAGGCGGACGCCGCCAACGCCAGGGCCGAGTCTTTGAACAAGCAACTCAACGACGCCAAGGCCTTCAATGCTGGTTTTGCCAAGCTGCCTACTGAATATCAGCAGGAGTTAGCCGACCTTGCGCAATCCGGCGACCTGACTACGCTACTGCGGGGAGGCAGTGGGTATGTGACGCAGGTGCAAAGCGGTCGGCCCACTGACGAGGAGAAAGACAACGCCAGGAACATCATTAACGCCAAGAATGAACTGGAAGAGCTGGAGGCCAAGCAACAGGAAACGCAGGCGCGGATAAAAAAGCTGAAAGACCGAGTGAACGGTAATAAATAGCCGCAGGAGGTTACGCGATGAAAAAGACAGCAGACACCATATCCCCTACCGATGTTCTGGCCATGTACCGCATGGCGCGAATGGACGACGCGGCCGAGCGCAACGACGCAAGAGTCCTGCTGGAGGCCGGCGTAGAAGATCCGATAACCAAAATGCGCATGAAAAAATGGCGCACGTTGGGGCACATTCTTAAAAACACAGGCAAGGCAGCCGGCATCGGCGCGTTGGCACTGGGCGTGCCGGGCGCGATAACAGGCGGACTTACCGAAGGCGCATCGGGTGCCGTGGTCGGAGGAATGGCCGGCGCAACCGGCGGCGCAACCGTCGGGGCTGGCGCATATCTGCTCGCGGCGTGCATATCAGGGCTGGCAGGCGCCATTTCCGGCAGTGTGTCCAAGACCGACATCGGTAAGGTCAAAGACTTCTACAACGGAGACACCAAGCCTTCGCCGTACAACAGCGCATTCGCCAGTTCACAGCTCGGCAAGGCTGTGCAGGAGCGCCAGGCCAGGTACCAGATGGAGGCACCGTACCAGGTGATCAACTAGAGACAGCCATGCCGCTGACAGACAAGCAATACGAAGCGCTGGTGCCGACCGAGCAGCTGGCCTACCGGCAGATGCGTAAGAGCGATCAGGCAGAGGAGCGCAATGACGCCAAGGCACTGATGGGCCTCAAGATAAAAGACCCTGTCACGGCGCTTCGCAGAAAACCTATAGAATATCAGGCCACGCTGGCGACGCGCGCCGCGTTGTCAGCCGGGGCCGGGGCCGTGCTTGGCGCGCTGTACGCCAGAAACAGCGCGGAGGCGGGAGGTCCAGCGCTTGGCGCGCTGGCCGGCGCGGGCCTCGCGGCAGGTGCATACCTGCTCGCCGCGTTATATATGCGTGACGCCGGAAAAGCGGTCGGAGACTGGGACAAGCTGGATAAGAAACGGCTGAAGGCGTTCTATGACGGCAGCAGCCCACGTTGGATATATGACTACGGGTATTCCGAAGCGCAGCTTGAAAAGCTGCGTCAGGAGGCAACAGCCAAGCGGCAGGCAGCCCCGACACAGCTAGTATTCTAGGAACAACAACAAACCGGCCGGCAAAACGTGGGAGGACTGGCGCACATGGGCATCTATAAGCAAGCACAGACAAAGCGTGCATTCGGTCTCGGCATGCCGTATAACATAGACCCCGTGCACCCTAGCCCAGAGCTGCCCATGACGCCAATCGCGCCGGCCGCCGCGGAGCCCGAGGCACCGCGCGATACCAGTATGTATGACGCATATAGGCAATACGGTATGCCGATGGCCGTTCGTCCGGAAAAAGCCGAGCTCATAGCAGGAAAACAACAAATGAGAGACAGGCTTGGCGGCGGTTATCCGGTCGTACGGATCAAGGATGTACTCCCGGCGTTCGGTCCGTACGCGAAGATGCTCGGAGACATCAGAAGGCGTTCCATTAAACCTAACACCGAAGAACTGCCGGAGGAAAAAAGGAATTTCACATACGGTACCTACAAGCCGTTGTCGAATACCAGTTATGAGTACACGCCGCCAGGCGCCGACCAGCCAACCGTAGTGGATGTTAACAGGCATAGGTCACCAGCCGTAACCGGTAATGAAACGACCTACAAGGATGTGTACAATAATTATGTGAACGATCCTAACGGGTGGGAAAGAAGGAAACAATACCTCGACGGCATATCGCAGGATGACTGGGATAAGGTGATGAAGCCGCGTCCAGGACAGCCAAGAGTGCCCGGCAACGGCGCTCACATTACACCTAACTCTATACCTGTGTCGCCGTACTCTTCAGACAAGCTTATTGCGGTCACCGACGTCGGCGTCAACAATAAGCTGGGGCCGCACTACATGGGGACATCTCCGTTTGCGCCGGGCGCCGGCAACGCCCATATTTATCTCGGCAAAGACAGTCCGGCAATGACCGGCCGAACCGAATATCTTCCGCTGTCGGACTTTATAGCCGCCGGCGGGTATTCTGGCGTGGCGAAGCAGATCATGAGTGGTAAACCTATATTGAGGGACGGCGGGATAGGCCAGCATGACTTTACCAGCGGCATGTATCCACTGCCGCTGTCCGAGTACTACTACGGGATTCCCAAGCACGAATGGAACCACGCGCAATACGCGGCAAGACCGGACGCTGTCGGTGACTTGGAGGACAGTACGCCAACGCGCCCGATGGAGCCCATGCAGCAAGCACCGACAGATGTCGCCGCTGCAGCCGCCCCCGGCGTCGACGTGCTTTATAGGCTGGATCCGGGAAAGGCGTACTCTGATGCCGTAAACGGCGACACATACGCACTTAATGACGTCGAAATGGAGCAAGGCATAGCTTCGCTGAACCAAGGCTACACCAGGCTGCTTAACGACATGCGCAATAACCCTGATAAGTACACTGAAGAGGAGCGCTCGGCCGCGCAGCAGTGGCAAGATCTGGGGGACAGGCAAAATTTCATAGATCGCAATAACTGGCTGATTGATAACCCGGCGATGGCTCAGCGTTTGCTGGATGAAGAGGCCATACGCGGGGTCGGCCATATTGACGTTATGCGCCGCGCGGTGCAGAACAATCTAATACCGCAATACATAAGGGACTGGTTGCGCAGGCGTTTGGAACAAGTGAATGATCGCTACTTCCTAACGGACAACACAAGATATATACCGAGAATCTAATGCTCAAGGCCGCATACGCCAATCCAGACTACCGCAGGATAGCCCGTCTAGCCAGGCCCTTCTACCCGGACGACGGGCCCAATTCCTGGCAGCACATCCAGGAGGTCCGCCGGCGTGCGGCCAAGATGATGCGCCGGCTGGAGGGTCGCTCGCTTACGCCCGCTGAATACGCCGCGATCATGATGCATGATAGCACCAAGCGGGATCTCGGCAAGGACAATCACGGCAGGCTGGGCGCGCTCCGGGCGGCCGAGGTGCTGGCTGCGGCGCTGCCAAAGGACCAGCTGGCGGAGGCAGCCGAGGCCATCTCGGTGCATGACGACAATCTGCCGAAGTTCCCGTCGCACACGGCAGAGCTGCTGGCGTCGGCCGACGCCAATCCTCCGGACGCCGACTGGGTGCTCAACAAGAGCTACAACTGGGCGATAACTCACGGGTTGAAGGGCGACGACCGCTACCGTCACATCGTCGAAACGGTTCCGCCTAAATACGGTACCGGCGGCAAGTTCAACGTGCCTGGCATCTTCGCGGCGTACCACGGCGATGCCGTGCGCAGGAACCAGGAGACGCTGGCGAACATGACGGTCGAGGAGGCCAGGCGCCGCCTTGAAAAATACCGGGCGAAATACGGCATCGGGCCGGACGAGCCGAGGGTAATCCACAACAGATGACCAAATATAGCACAGAAAAGCCAATCCTTGAGCCAGGTCCGGATGAGGGCAGTGGGCTTGAGTTGCCGCCGACCTATCAGCAGTCGCGTTTTGATATTGATGACATTAAGGGGCTCTACGGGTCGTCAGTACTTGTCGGTACCAGCAATAAAGGCAAACAGGCCGAGCTGTCTGCGTTGCTTTTGGCCGCCGGATTACGTCCTGTCACACTTGGCAGCGTTCCCGACATACCTGAAACGGGAAGATCGTATCGGGCTAATGCGCTGTTGAAGGCCAGGGCCTTGTCCAAGCTTTACGGCGGCGTGCCGGTATTGTCTGAGGACAGCGGGCTCGGCGTCATGGCACTTCACGGTGCGCCCGGGCTGCACAGCGGCCGGTATTCCGGGTCGGCTGACCACAATAGCGTGGACAATGTGGAAAAGCTGCTGGCTGCGATGAAAGGCGAGCGGGACCGTAGAGCCGCGTTTATCACCGCCGCCGCGCTGGCCTATGCCGGCAAGGCAAAAGCCGTAACCAGACGGGTACCTGGTACCATCACCGACGTGCCGCGCGGGGACAAGGGTTTCTCGTATGACACGGTATTCGTTCCAGAAGGAGACACAAGAACGTACGCTGAATCCGGCGATAAACAGGACAGCTCAAGGGTTCGCGCAGTCCGGGCGCTGCTGGAGAAGAAGGCAGCCGCAGGTAACCTGGGATGGACAGGCAGCATAGACACGACACCAGAGGGCACGGCGTCCTGGATAAAGAACGACGTAATAAAAGGCGGCTCCGGCGACAGGCTGCTGTACGGTGCCGGAACGGCGGCCACGCTGATAGGACTGAACTTGCTGCGAAGAAAGCTGAATGGCAAGAAGATCAGACTGCGCGACTGGCTTGTTCCCGGGGCTTTGGGCTATATGGCCGGTGCCGGCTATCAGATAGGCAGAGATCTGCTGAGGGGACAGGACTACGGCAGGACATACGACACTTCAAAGCTGAAGGACGGTGACACCGTGTTCATTGGGGTGTCCGGTGGCGGCGACGGTCCCGGATCTGAACTTGACAAGGCAATGTACGACAAGCTGGGCGAGGGCAACTACGCCATGTTCAGGCACGGCGACACCGCTAAGCTGGAAGCCTTTATCCGATCGCTGCCGGCCGGAGTGAAGCCGGTGGTCATCGGGCACAGCTACGGCGCAGCCGCACTTCCTAAGCTGAAGGAGCGTCTAGGCAGGGACGACATAGAGTGGCACAGCATAGATCCGGTGTCATGGCGCGGAAAGCTGGGAGGAGCAACACCGGCCGGCACCATGTATCTGCCGGACGACGCAAATGGCAGCATAAAAGACACCGCAAACAACTTCATTGCCACGGTAGGCGGCCGGTGGGGAGACAGAGGCTACAAAAATACCAAGAGGTACCTAGGAGGACACTCCAGGGGCGTCGAGGAGCTGGTAAGAGATCGAATCATTCCTGGATATCTGCAATGAGCGACAATGGTATACAGCTTATATCCGCCGAGGGCATCCCGGACCGCGCCGACCAGGGCGATCTCGCAAAGCTGCGCGAGGGACTGGCCTACCTCGTCAGGCAGCGCCATAACGCCCGGCGAGCCGGCCTTCACGAGGACCTGCGCATCGGCGGGCCCGAGGGCCTCTACAGCTGGGCTGTGCCGAAATTTCTACCTGAGGTAGAAAATGTCAGGCGCCTGGCCATCCGCCAGCCGCTGCACGACTGGAAGTACAAGGACTTCGCCGGCAAGATCGGCGCCGGCTACGGCAAGGGCTCGGTGTCCAAGCTGGAGGAGTCACCGGTCGTCGTGCTAAAGAACACCGGCGACCACCTGATGTTCACCCGCGGCGACCGCCGCGACGCGCCCGTCTACAATATGGTGCGCACCAAAGGCGACAGCTGGCTGCTTTCAATCCAGGCGCCCGGCCAGCCGCCGGTGATTAAGTCGTACCCGAAGGAGCATTTCAAGATGGTGCCGGTGGACAAGCTGCCGGAGCTGATCGCCAACGGCGCCACGGTGACGCGCAAGATCGACGGCGCGGGCACGCTGCTGTACCTCGGCAAGAACGGCGTCAGGGCGTTCGGCATCCGCACCGGCGCCGACGGGCTCAAGCCGGAGTACACCGACGTCATCGGCGGGCTGCGCTCGCTGCGGGTCCCCAAGGAGCTGCAGGGCACGGTGCTGCGCGGCGAGGTCTTCGGCCGCAACGGGAAACGCACTATCAGCCCCAACGCGCTGGCCGGTCTGCTGAACGCCAACCTGCGCAACGCATACTATAAGAAGCAGGGCGACGGCACCAGGCTGCTGGTAGCGGCGCTGGCAGTGCACGACAAGGGCGTCGACACGTACGACCAGGACAAGGTCAACGACATCGTCCGGCGGCTGAACTCGCCTGCGGTCATGGGAATGGAGACGTACCGCGGCGCGCGTGCGCTGAAGGCGCTGGAGCGCATGAAGTCGGGAAACGATCCATTGACCAGCGAGGGCTTCGTCGTACATCAGCAAGGCAAGCGTCCGCTGAAGGCCAAGTTCAGGGACGACGCTGACGTTGTTATTAGAAGGATCTTCAGGGCAGACACCGACGCGGACGAGCGCGCAGGCGGCTTCGAGTACTCGCTGCCGGGCTCCGACAAGGTGGTCGGACGCGTCGGCACCGGCTTCGATCACGCCACGCTGAGGGACATGCTGGCCAATCCGGACAGCTACGTCGGCAGGATGGCGCGGATCCGCTCGCAGGAGCAGTACCCAGGCGGCGCGTACAGGGCGCCCAGTTTCATAGGGATTAAGGAGGACTAGTGATGGGACTTTACAAGCAGGCGCTTAGCTTCAACGAGTTTGTCAGCGATCCTCAGGTGGTAGGCGCCGGGATCGGCACGGTCAGCGGCGCGTTGATCGGATCGCTGCTGGCTGGAAAGGGAAAGCGTGGCAAGGGAGCCCTCATTGGCTCGCTTCTAGGTCTGGGCCCTGGCTGGTATATTGGACGACAGCACGGCCAGTTGGCCAAGGCGGAGGACGCGGCTGTCAATGCGAAGAACGAGGCTGCCAGTGCTCGTAATCTAGCGGACAAAGTCGAGCGCGAGAAGAGAGCTCTAGATGATGACTTGGATATGTTAAAGTCCACAGTTTACACGTACGACGACTTTACTCCGGACGAGAGTAAGACGATCGAGGACCTACTATACGGAGAGGACTCCATACTGTCAAAAATTGATGGCATGAAGAAACTAAGAGATAGAGTACGTAGTATCGAATAGAGCAGTTTTAACAGATACATGTCCAGTTTTTTACACAGAGTGCATTGATGTTTTTAGCTAGACAGTAACACAGGAGACAACAATGGGACTTTACAAGCAGGCATTACTTGCGAAGCGCTCTGGCTGGCTGCACGACCTGTTCAATTCCAAGGATATGGAGGACCAGTTCGATGAGCTGATGCAGCATCGAGACTACTATGAAAGCCTGCAGAAAGGAGATGCCAAGAAGCACGAAGCTCATGCGCCGCTGGATATAGAGGAAGTCTACGACCCCAAAACTTTTGACACTGTTTCAGAGGCTCCAGTTACCGGAAAGTACAAGGTAAACAAAGCCACATTGAAACTTATTCTAAAGGCGATCGAGGACGACAGAAAGCGGGCGATCGAGCTTGGCTGGCTTAAGCCAGAGGATGCCAAACGTAGCTTGTACCTTCATGCAATGCACAGAAATCGTATGAGCGATGAGCAGCCATACGAGGATCCAGAGTTGTACCTAGATATCAGAGATAAGGAAGATCCAAAGTTTAGGTACAGCGACGCTGTGGATCATGCCGTGTCATGGAGTAAAGATAGCGGCGGCTTGATGTATAATGGATAAGCTACCGAGCTCGATAAGGAGGACTAAATGGGACTTTACAAGCAGGCACTTTTAAGAAAGCAGTCCTACGGCGTGGCGGAGGAAGACCCCAAGGGGCTGATACACGACTACGCCAGAACCTATATCGACTACTATCCGCCGGAAGACCTCGAGGAGTTCGGCCCGCCCCGCACCAAGAAAGAGCTCGACGAGCTAAGGCAGGCACTAGAGGACTTCAAGCACAACATCAGGACCGGGCACTACACCAACCGCCAGTACAAGGGCAGGCCGGTGCAGGCCATGGTATACCTGAGCAAATACCCGTACAGCAGGAACGACAATGGCGATGTCGACGAAATCACGCTGGACGAGTGGATGCGCAGGTACAAGGACGCGTCCACCGCAAAGCAGCTGCTGGAGGCCCAGGCGTGGCCGTACATGCACGCTGTGGCGGATGTCTCGGAAAAGCGCTCGTGGCTAAAACGGCTGCTGGGCATGAAGTAGGCACACAGGGGAATCGACAATTGGACGAAGCAAGGAGATAGGACATGAGGACAATGGCTTACAGGGACGTGGCCGCCATGAGGAAGACGGCGTTGTCGGAGGAAACGCGCAACAGCCTGATCGGGGCCGGCATCGGCGGATTGGCTGGCGGCGGCGCCGGCGCGCTGGGCGCCAACATACTGGCCAGGCTGCTCGACACCAGCGACGAGAACCGCAGGAAGGCGACGCTGCTCGCCGGGCTGCTGATGGGCGGCGCGGGCGCCGCGCAGGGCGCATTGGTCGGCAATATAGGAACTCGGATAATCAGCGACGACGAAGCTGCGAAGAAAGCGAAGGAAGACTGGTATGCTACCTGGAGGAATAAGGTACAGGCCGAATTCGACGAAGCCCGTAAAGCGACCGGCGTAGACTACAACAGGCTAATTCAGAATCATAGAAGTAAGTTCTCACAGGGGAAGTAGGACTTCGGCGACGGACATACGCGGAGACTGCGTTATACAAGCGTGCGATGGATATGACGGCGGCCGGCAGGCCACTATATGAGCCAGATAAGCTGGGGATAGTACAATGACTGTGGACAGGCGGCGTATCGCTAAGACGGCGGCGGCGATGGTGAAGCGGGCCGCCGGTCTGGCTGCCGGTAACCATGACGAGCTGGAGCAGCCGCTCGAGGTGGTCGACTATACCGGGCGTAAGCCGGATGGTGTCCTTCTGTTCGGCGATGCGTTTGCCAGACCAGAACCGTGGGATCGGACGCTTCTGCAGGACTTGAAGAACGATGGGCTGGGGCCGCTGGTTTACAGCGGCAACGGCTGGGACGCGTACCAGGACTTGCGCGACGACATGCTGAACAACGGCGACGTGGACTGGCGGTACGGGTTTCCGACGCTGTCTAGGCGTAATGTTCGCAACTCTTCTATGGCAAGTCCGTTGTTCTGGTACAGGTCGCCGGAAGCCACCGACAGCTTACAGAAGGTATACGACAGGCTGGCCGACCGGTCAATACTGGATCGGGGTTCATGGGAGGACGAGTGGGTAGCGGCCAATGACAAATACGGCCACATTGATGTCGACGCCCCGGACTATGCAGAGCACAGGGCGCAGCAGCTAGACGAATATGACAGCCATGACAGGAACGCTTGGCGGGATCCTATGTGGACGTATTTCGCCAATTTCCCCGAACATTCCAGCATATACGAAAGGATACCGGACGACGAGTGGTGGGCGGAGAAGCGTCCGGAAGGTCTGATGAGCTACCGCGCGTTCGGCCGCAACCTGTTCGACAACCCGGAGACCGGAGAGCTGCACTACGACTCGCCCGACGGCCCCGTGTTCATAGACTGGGAGGGAGGCTACTACAATCCGAACGGCGAGCAGATAATGCGGCCGCTGCCGCGCAGCGATTTCTGGAACCCCACGGGGTACCGGCTGGCCATCAACCAGTACATAGCCGACCATCCGGACACCTACGGGGACGACATGTTCGGGCAAGGCTGGCAGGAGATGATGGGCGCCCAGCGTCCTCTGCTGCCGTCCGTTACCGCCGTGCCGCCATCGCGGCCGATGGATTGGACAAAGCAGGTGAACCTGAGCCGCCCGAAGCTGAGCCCACAGCAAAACGCGTTCTACTTGGCCCGTACGGCTCACAGGAAGCAGCCAACTGTCAAGACTTACGACGACATGCAGCGGACCGCCGACGCGCTCGATGACAAGTCCATGGGGCAGGTAGGCATGCGTTACTACCAGGACACACTTGACCAGAAGTACCCGAACTGGCAGACCGACCAGGGACAGGCGAGAGCGTGGATGGATGACTGGAGCAGCGAACGGTCGCGCAGGCGATTCAACGCGAAGAACTGGAAAAAGCAGACCGGGGAATCCGCCGGAAACGAATGGAATATAAGGCCGACCAAATCCTACAGGGCCCCTACCGGCTGGGACGTCTTCATGGGCAGGACGCAGCCGATCGAGATCAACCCGTACGACAAATGAGCACAGGCGTAATGCACAAGCAGGCGCTGAATCACTAACAGCAGCCGCGGATGAATATGCAGGAGGACGTACGCGAACAACGATACATGCGCTATATTAACTGTGCGTAACCGATATATGCGCGGAAAAGGGCAAGTCGCGCAGGTACGCCGCCCCCAGGACGGTTTTGGGATGTGCCGTCCTGGGGGCTTTTCGTTTTCGGCTCGCGGCATATTTTATACCCGGAGTATAAAATTCGGTTACGCACGATGTTTCGTGAAGCGATTACCGCATAGACATACAGCAATATGCCAGAAATCATCAATAACACGCAGCAGATCGGCCCGGCCGACAGTATGGTCGCGGCGCAGGCCGCCCCGCAGCAGCCCCAGGCCAAGCCTAGGAAAACCGTGGACGACTGGGTCCGTGACATGCGGATGTCGGCCGACGTCAACCAGACCAACCTGGGCGTGCCGACCGACCGCGTCACGCCGGAGCTGCTGTTGGCGACGTCGAGCAAGCTGCTCAAGATAAACCGCCGCGAGATCGAGGACGACAAGAAGGACTCGCTCCAGTTCCAGCGCGTGTACGGACCGGCCGACTTCATCGCCGAGCACGTGCTCAGGGACGGTGGCAAGCTGGGGCGCAACCTGCTGTGGAAGGCCACCAACCGCGGCAACCTGGACTTCATGCAGACCAACGCGCTGGACCAGCACGTATCCGACGTGTTCAACGGCAGCAAGCTGGCCAATATGATCGACGGCAGCTCCCCGCTGGAAACGGTCGAGGCGTCGTACAAGGTCTCCCGCATCGGCGAGGGCGGCATCGCGTCGCAGGACACGGCGCCGGTCGAGATGCGTCTGGTGCAGCCGAGCTTCCTGGGGTATATTGACCCCGTGCGTAGCGTGGAAAGCCTCAAGGTCGGTCTGGACGCATATATGACGAAAAACGTGCGCAAGGGCTCCGACGGAAAACTCTACCAGACGTTCATCAACGCCCATACCGGCAAGCCTGAGCTGGTCGACTCGGTTACCGCGGCCAAGTCCGTGGTCACTACGCCGGATATGATGAAGGCCAAGACCAACCACATCTTCGCGCTCGGCGGCGACACCGGCGTGCGCATCGTCAAGAAGTCCGACGTCGACTACTACCTGCCGTACATGGACGACGCGTTCACCAAGGCATCCAACATGGTGCCGGGAATGTCAGGGGTCAAGGAGCTGCGCCTGCTGATGGGCTGCCTGCACCCGCTGACCAGTATGATTACGGTCAGCCAGCGCAACGAGGTGTCTATCGTGCCCGCAAAGGACATCAGCTCGGCCTCTGGCATTCTTCCCGGCATGGACAAGAGCGGTTCGGCGGCATTGTACAAGATAGTGTCCACCTACGCCAAGTTCCCGAAGAACCGGGCCTGGTTCCGCAAGATCGTGCTGTACTCCGGCCGCGCCATGGTGACGTCGCGCGACCACCGCTGGCCGGTGCTGCGCGACGGGGAGCTGCAGCTGGTCGAAGCGGCCAGACTACGCAATGGCGACAAGGTGCTGAGGTCGACGTTCAAGGGCTTGCCGGCCAGGCGCACGTTCCTGAACAAGGTGCTGGTCAACAAGGATACCGCCATCCTTCTCGGCTATGCCGTAAGGTCGCTGCGCAATCCGGACAAGGACAAGCTGACCATCACCTACAACCCGAGACACAAGGCTGAGCTGGAGCGCGCCATTCGGCGCCACGGCATCGAATGCCGCTGGTACGTCACCAACGCGCACCATACGATCGCCTTCGACGGCGGCTGGTTCCACCGGTGGCTGCAGGACGAGATCGGCGTCGAGGAGGAGACCAGGCGTATGCCGTCCTGTGTGCTCAGCGCCAACCTCGACGTGACCACCAGGTTCCTGGACGCGTTCACCGCGGACGAGAACCGCGTTGCGATGGACGCCAGGGAGTTCGTCTGGGTGCTCGACATCAGGTCGACGGTAGTCCGCGACGGCGTTGCGCTGCTGCTGGCGAGGACCGGCACCGACACGCTGTACCGTGACGCCTATGTCGGCGACGGAAGGCGCGAACTGGCGCTAAAGCTGGTAGATATGCCGGAAAAGGTGTTCGGCGACTGCGTCATCGACGAGGTCAAGTCCAATCTGCCCACGGCCAATGCCGCCATCATGGTCGACATCGACATCGACGACAACATGTACGCCGCCGCCAACGGCATCGTCACCCACAACTCCAAGTACCCGCAGCAGGCCATCTCGATAGAAGGCCGCGAGGCGCCGCTGGTGCGGGCCACGGACAGCGCGTCCGGCAAGGACATGGCTACCGCCGTCGGCAAGTTCCTGGGCGCCAAGTTCGCCAGGAAGCCTGGCACGGTGACCGCCGTCAGGCACGACCGCATCGACATGCTGTACGACGACGGCACCAAGGGCTCGGTTCCGCTGTACGTGGACTTCCCGATGAACGCCAAGGGCTACATCAATAATACGGCGCAGGTGAAGGCCGGGCAGCATGTCGGCAAGGGCGATCTGCTGGCCTCGTCCAACTACACGGACAAGAAAGGCGTGTCCGCACTGGGCACCAACTTGCGCACCGGATGGATCAGCTGGCACGGCGGCACCTACGAGGACGCCATCGTGATCTCAGAGTCGGCGGCGAAAAAGCTCACCAGCACGACCATGTACAGTTCCGACCTGGACCTGGACAAGACCATCGCGCTGGGCAAGAAGAACTATTTGTCGTGGAAACCTGGCGAATATTCCAAGGAGCAGCTGTCGACGCTGGATGACGAGGGCGTTGTGAAACCGGGTACGGTGCTGGCCAAGGGCGATCCGATGGTGCTCGCCGTCAGGACATCGGAGCCGTCTCCTGGTACCATGGGCAAGCGGCTGCTTACTGACCTGTCTCAGACCTGGGATCATGAGTACCCTGGCGTGGTTACCGACGTTCTCCGCACCAGAAAGGGCGTAAAGGTGCTGGCAAAGGTCACCGAGCCGGCGCACGTCGGAGACAAGCTATCGGGCGGCTACGGAAACAAAGGAATAATCTCTAAAGTTCTGCCTGATGACTCTATGCCCAAAGACAAGGATGGAAAGCCTTTAGAACTATTATTTTCGCCGCTGGGCCTGGTTTCCCGCACCAATGCAAGCCAGTTGCACGAGGCGTTGCTGGGCAAGGTCGCCCACGCAGCCGGCACGACCGAGAGGCTCGACGCGTTCACCGACGGCAACATCATGGAGCAGGTGATGGCAAAGCTCAGGCAGCACCACCTGAAGCCGGACGACGATTTCTTCGATCCAGACACTGGACGAAAGATCCCCAACGTGGTGAACGGCTATTCCTACATATACAAACTGAAGCATCTAGCCGACTCCAAGCTGGACGAGCGAGGCACGGGCGATTACGCGTCGGATGACACGCCCGGCAGCTCCAGCAAGCGCTTCGGCATGCTTGAGGTGTCCGCCATGGTCGGGCACAAGGCCTTCGACAATCTGATCGACGCGCGCCTGATCCGCGGGCAGGCCAACTCCGACTTCTGGCGGTCGCTCAGGACCGGCGGCATACCGACGATGCCGGGCGAACCACTGGTACAGAAGAAGTTCTTCGCCCATCTGCAAGGATCCGGCATAAATGTCCGCAAGACGCCGAAGGGCATCAGCGTATTCGCGCTGGCGCAGCAGGACGTCGACGACCTGGCCGGCAAGCGGGAGCTCAAGTCGCGGGACACCTATACGGCAAAGACGTTCAGGCCCATCGACGGAGGCTTGTTCGGGCAGGACGTGTTCGGCATGAACGGCGACAAGTGGGGATATATCCAGCTGGATGAACCGGTTCCCAATCCGGTCATGGCGAAGCCGCTGGCCAAGTTGCTGAGAATGTCGGACAAGGATTTCGAAGCGGTGGCTTCCGGCGCGGCCACGGTAAACGGCATGTCGTCTTCCGCTGATCTGAAGGAGCGGCTGTCGCACGTCAATCTGGATGCCGAGGCAGCGCAGGCCAAGCGGGAGTTCAAGGAGGCCACGCCGTCCAAGAAGGACGCCGCGCTCAAGCGCTATGTGGCGATCGAGAACATGAGACGGCAGGGCGTGCAGCCGGCCGGATATATGCTGGACCGCATACCGGTGCTGCCGCCAGTGTTCAGGCCGGTCACGTCGCACAACGGGCTCACCATGGTCGCCGACGCCAACTATCTGTACGCACAGCTGCTGGATGCCAGGGACGACATGCGCGAAGCCAAGGACCTGCCGGACGAGTACCAGGTGAAGGCGCGGCAGAACCTGTACAGGACGTGGCAGGAGCTTACCGGCATGTATGAGCCGGAGGATCCGAAGCTGAAGAACAAGAATGTCGGCGGGCTGCTGTCATGGGCGCTCGGCAAGGGCAGCCCGAAGTTCAGCGCCCTGCAGCGCAAGGTCGTCGGCATGTCGCTGGACACTGTCGGGCGCGGCGTCATCGCGCCGAATGCGAAGCTCACCATCGACCAGGTCGGCGTTCCGGTCGATCTGGCGTTCGGCGTCATGGCGCCGTTCGTGGAGCGCTCGCTGGTAAGACGTGGCTACACGCCGATGGACGCCATGAAGATGGTGAAGAAACGCACCCCGCAGGCGGTCGACGTGCTGCAGGAGGTGATGAAAACGCACCCGGTGCTGATGAACCGCGCGCCGACGCTGCACAAGTTCAACATCATGGCCTTCGAGCCGGTGCTGGTCAAAGGCGACGCCATCCAGATGAACCCCAGCGTATGCCCTGGGTTCGGGGCTGACTACGACGGGGACACCGTGAACATCCACGTGCCGGTGTCGGATGCGGCCAGAAAGGAAGCGATGGACCGGATGCGCCCGTCGCGAAACCTCATCGGCCCGGCCAACAGGACGATCATGAACAAGCCTGAAAAGGAGTACATCCAGGGTTTGTATATCGCCACCCGCATGGGCAGGTCCCCGGACGGACGCGCCCGTTTCTTTAAGAGCCTGCAGGAGGCCAAGGAAGCCTACCGTCAGGGTATAATAGACATAGACACTCCAATCCAACTGCCGGACAACTCCGGCAAATAACAGGGAAACACCACAATGCAGGACATGCGTTATCTCTACGGGATGCCGAAGACGGCATCCGCCCGCCGCGAAGAGTTCGTCGGCAATCTTAGAAACTACTTCGGCTCGTTGCGTGTCGACGGCATGCCGGTCAAGACCGCATCCGAAAAGCGCGCCGTCGTTGCCGGGCTGCTGTCCAAGTACGCCGGCGAGGGCTGTGATAAGCCACGCGTTACCGAGGTCAGGCAGACTACCAACGGCTCGGGCCAAAAGGTCAATAGAAAGGTTACCAAGGTAAGCTTCCCGGACGCGTCTCCTGCCGAAAAAGCCCGTAGACTGGCCTCTGTAAAGGCAAAGCAGGACGCCGCGCAGGCCGCGGCCGACTCGCGGAACAGCAGCGGCAAAGGGAAAAACAAGTCGAGCTGGGATGCCGCAAGTGCTTGGGCGCTCCGCAAAGCTCTTACCAGCAACTAAGCAACCATACCTAATATGAATATAACGCAAAGTCGCTTGAACAGGCTGCGCGCCGCCGTCCTGCGCGCCGGTCAGCTGCGCAAGAGCGCTGCTGCCGTTCTTACTCCAGAGGCGGAGCAGGCGGCCGTGCAGCCGCCGCAGGACCCGGCAATGGCGCAAGCTGCCGGAATGCCGGCACCTGGCGGAATGCCGCCGCAAGATCCGGCGATGGCGCAGGGTGGAGGGCAGCCCGTGCAGGCTGCCGGACCTTCCGGCGGCCAGATTCCGCCGGAGATCCTGCAGGACCAGCAGTTCATCATGTGGCTGCAGCAGCAGGGCGTGGCATTCGATCCGCAGTCGGGCACGTTCATCGATCAAGCGTCCGGGCAGCCGTTGCCTGCCGACGCGATCATGCAGGCCTACCAGATGTACCAGGAGCAGATGTCCGGCGCACAGGGCGGCGCTACGGCGCCCCCCGCGGCTGCCGGCGGCATGCCTCCGCAGGGCGGCGGGCAACTGCCTCCGGAAATCCTGCAGGACCAGGCATTCATTGATTTCATGACGCAGGCTATGGGGGCCCAGTTCGACGGGCAGCAATTCATGGATCCGCAGTCAGGTCAGCCGATTCCTCCGGACCTTATAATGCAAGCCTACCAGCAGTTCCAGCAGCAAATGGCCGGTGCGCAGGGTGGCGCACCGGCCGCCGGAATGCCGCCGCAAGAAGGAGCCCCGGCAGACCCGGCCGCAGGCGGAATGCCACCGCAAGACGGCGGACAGCTGCCTCCGGAGATTCTGGAGCAGCTGCAGTCTACGGTGGACGCATCTCTGCAGAACTACACAGCCCAGCTGGACAAGAAGATCGAAACCTTGCTGGACAAGCTGGAGACAGTGAAGCAGGCGATAGAATCCATGCGCGACACGGATGACGAGCGCGACAATGCAAGCAAGAAGGAAGCGCAGGCGTTGAGGGATGAAATAGCGGCGGAGCTGGCACCGGCAATTCCGGTCAAGACAGCATCAGAAAATTCTACCAAAGGTAGAAAATCTACGGTGCCGCGTCCTATCAACATGCTGGATCTTTTGAGGGGGTAACTTATGGGTGTATACGGTGACATAGTCAAGCGTGCAGCTACCGAGGTAGACGACCTGCTAAAAAACGTGTCGCTAACCGACGAAGGCAAGAGCGCGTTGGGGAAAACCACCGACCAGGAATGGATATATCGAGGACTTGGCGGCCTCGGTGGCGGTGTTCTAGGGTGGTTGATAGGCCGCGCCATCAGCAAGAAGAATGCGATGCCGCGTTGGGCGCTTGCCTTGATAGGCGCCGGCGCCGGCGGCTACGGCGTCGACGCGGCCTTGCGCAACATAGAATCAGGCGGTCTGTCCTTACGCGACCGTATAAGGCTGACCAGCAATGTTGCCGGAATGAAAGAAGCTATACGCGATACCAAAGATAAGCTGAGCGCCATTACAAGCAAGGACAGCATCGGGCTTCTGCCGTGGTACGCGCCGACCGCGGCGGGTATCGGCATAGGTGGTGCTAAGGGATGGCAAAAGGATACGGTGGCGCCAGGGTCGTTTGCGGATACGCACATCAATGCGAAGCACAAGGTAGGGCAGCAGGCAACGCTTGACCAGTCAACCTGGCACAACGCGCTAAACAACGCCAAATATAAGCAAAAAGGCGGCAAAACTCTGAGCGTAGCAAAGCTGAACAGCTCTGATCTTCACAGCATGCTGACGAACCCAGCGTCCGATCCAACGGCCTATGCCGCGCTGCGGCTGCAACTGATAAGCGAAGTGCAGCAAAGACAAGGCCTGACCACACCAGCAGCGACTGCGATGGTTGATAACGAGCTTAAGTTGCTGCAGAACAATGGAAAGAATCTGATTATAGACAATGATTGGAATGGCGCAGGCAGATCGCTTCATATTGATAACCCTGAAGACTACGTGCACAGCGATAACTTCAGGCATTATGCCGCCAAAGGCTACAATGCATTCAAGGATGCTACGCTATGGACGCTCGCGCTCAACGCGGCAAACGTCCTAGGAAAGCAGGGCATACGCTGGTGGAAGGGAGACAGATCGGACGAGGGCGCGCTGTCTAACACGTATTAGTCATGATCACCACGTTTGGCAGGGAAGTACTTCGCAGCCGTCTTCCGGATGCGTACAAGGAATGGGCGGACAAGCCCATGACCAAGAAGAATCTGGAAACCATGACTACGAAGATGGCGGCTGAGGATCCTGACGGGTATGTGGATACCCTGCAGGCGCTCAACAGCCTCGGCGAGGACGTCGTGTCCACTTACGGACGCGACGCCGCCCTGTCGTATCTTGGCGTGCAGCCAGGCAAGGAGATTCAGAAGCTGCGGATGCAGCTGCATGCCTTGGTCGACAAGGTGCTGGACGACGACTCGCTCACCGAGAAGCAGAAGGAGCAGAAGATCCTGGACATCGGCTACAAGTACACGGCCAAGATCCAGGATGCCGTATTCCAGGACCAGGACGCAAGGGGCACCGCGCTGGCGTCGCAGGTCAACTCGGGTTCACGCGGCAACAAGACCCAGCTGATGCAGCTGATGTTCGGCAACATGATGATGAAGGACGCCATGAACCGCGACATACCTTACCTGCACATGGACCCTTTCATGTACGGAACGTCGCCAATGGCGTACTGGGTGGCGGCGTCGTCTGGGCGCAAGGGCATGTACGACGTGCAGGCGGCCACCGGGCAGGCCGGCTCCTTGAGCAAGCAAGTCACCAGCGTTACCCACGATATCGTCGTGTCGGAGGACGACTGCGGCACCGACGATACCGGGGTGCCGTTCAAGGCCGCCGACCCGCAGAACATTGGCCGGGTGCTGCTGCGCCCGTTCCACAACCACCCTGCCGGCGAAGTGGTGACCGCGGATATGGTGGCAGAGGCCGACGATGACGAAGAAATGATCTTGCGTACTCCGGCCACGTGCAAGTGCGCGGACGGCGTATGCGCGAAGTGCTGCGGGCTGCAGGGCGACGGCCGGTTTCCCGGCAAGGGCGACTACATCGCGCTTAACGCGGCCAGAAGCTTTACCGAAAAGATCACCCAGGCCGGCATCTCGTGCCTGCACGAGGATACGCTGGTGCGCATGGCCGACAACTCGGCCAAGCCCATCAAGGAGATTTCCGTCGGGGACCGGGTATTCGGTGTGGACATCGAAACCATGCAGCGGATGCCGGCCGATGTGCTGCACGTGTTCCGAAACGGCATCCAGCCAGTGTACGCGACTGTGCTCACCGAGCCGCAAGGTAGGACGATAACGCTGCTGTCCACGCTGGAGCACAAGGTGCTGAAGCATATCGGCAACGGCTTCGTAGAGGAGCCGGTCGGCGGCCGCTGCATCGGCGAGGAATGGCCTGCGCTGTTCTGGGCGGACAGCCGCAGGTTGTTCACCGTGAAGTCGGTTTCTTTTTTAGGCTATGTGCCGGTGCTCGACATCGAGATCGACCATCCGGACCACATGTTCATGCTGGACAACGGGCTGGTGGTTAGCAACTCCAAGCACGGTTCCGGTGTCGGCGGAAAGCGCGACGTGGATCCGGACGGTGAAGACCAGCCTACCGGCTTCCCGGCGATCGAGCGCATGTTCATCGCTCAGCAGAATTTCCCTGGCGGTGCCGTGCTGTCCACTGTCGACGGTACCGTCGGCGCCATCCGCCCGGCACCGCAGGGCGGCAACTACATCACTGTCGGCACCCAGACTATTTACACCGCTCCTGAGCGCACGTTCATCGTGAAACCGGGCGACAAGGTGTCGGCCGGCGACGCGCTGACCAACGGTGTGCCAAACCCGGACGAAGTCGTCCATTACAAAGGGCTCGGAGAAGGACGCAGATATTATATGAACAAACTCGGCGAGGTGTTCAAGAAAGCAGGGTTTGGAGTGCATCGCGGCAATTTGGAGGCGTTTTCAAGGGCCGCGCTGAACAAGGTCAGAGTCACCGATCCAGACGGCTACCGCTCGTTCTTGCCGGGCGACGTGCTGGACTACAGCGAGGTGGCGGCCACCTACCAGCCGCGTGACAACGCGGTCACCGGTCCGGCTGACAAAGCAATAGGCAGCTATCTGGAGAAGCCGGCACTGTTCTATACCATCGGCACCAGGATTACGCCGGAGGTGGCGAAGACGCTGGGCAAATACGGCTTCAATAGCGTGACGACTTGCGCCGATCCGCCGCCGTTCGAATCAGAGTTCATGAGACCTACAGAGGCCCTGCAGAACGACCGGCACTGGCTTCCCAGGCTGGCCGGGGAACGTTTGCGTGACAGTCTGTTCTCGGCGGCGCGCAAGGGAATGACCGACGAGTATGACTCGCCCAGTTATGTTGACAAGATTGTGGCAGCGCCATTTAAATAGGTAATAGAAAAGCAATGTCAGACCTGATCATCAGCAGAAACATGCGCAAGACGGCGGCCCCCGAGGACGGGCCGTCCTTCGAGCAGCAGTTCGGCATCCTTGCCAACGCACTGGTCGCGGAAAAGTATCCGAAGCTGGACCGCATGAAGCTGGCCTTCCAGCTTATCGAGAAGAACGAGGATAACTCAAAGGCCTGCGGCGCCGCCGTGTACCTGGTGGGCAAGACCGTGATCTTCGTGCCGGCGTTCTACCGGGCGAGCAAGATCCGTACTGGCGACATGATGCTGGTGGCCCAGACGCAACAGTTCCTGCCGCTGTCAGACCCGTGGCTGGCCTGGCTGCAGAGCAAGGACCTGGAGCAGCCGGCGGATCGTATTGAGAAGGGCACGGAAGACGCCTCGATGACGCAGAGCCCGATGACCATACGCGAAGAGTCCGACCCGATCATCAAGACCGCTTCGGCGTACCTGCGCGGATTGCTGCGCACCGATCCGTCGCCGGAAAAGGACAACGGATGCGGCAGCGTGCTGGACACCGCCCTGGCGATGGGCAAGCAGGCCAGTGCCACGTTGCTGGACGAGTTGGTCACCAACAACGGCGTGCTGAACGCGGCGCTTCGGTTCTACAGCGGAGACGACGTCGACGGCTTCGCCAAGAAGACCGCGGCTTTGCACGAGGAGGCCGAGCCGGTCAAGGAAGTCACCGTTGTGCTGCCGTTCACTAAGGAGGCCGCCGAGCTGTCGCCGGAAGACAAGGCGGTCCTGATGAAGGACGGCTACATCATTAAGCGAGCGGCCGACTCGCCTGCCCCTACCGTCATTCGCAGAAGCGACATCAACAAGTCGTTCGTCACCGTCAGCGGAGCCGGAAAGCGCGACTTGCTGCGGGCCGACGGCACGGCCAAGGAAGTGCTGGTTCTCAAGGCCGACAGGCTGGACTTCAACGACGGCCCTTCCAAGTGGGAGCGCGATGACCGCAGCTACGGCCATCCCGGCAAGGCCAATACGGCCAACGGGATGAAGCGCGGCGACAGCTTCAGCCTGACCGGCAGGCTGGTGGCGATCGAAACCAAGGACAGCGCTCCGGTGTCGCTGGCCGAGGACACGCTTGCCATGGCCGGCAGCGCCGAGGACTTCAAGGCCGACATGCTGGACGGCTACGGCAAGGCGCTGACCACCGGCAACGTCGACAAGCTGTCGTGGGACAGCTGGGTGCTGTGCCCAGACGGCAAGGCGTACAGGTGGTGCGGCGGCAATCTCTACCGGCACAACCAGGGCTGGAACGATACGTCCGGCAGGCACGTCACGGTGTCCGACGACCCGGCGCAGACCTCCCCTATCTGCACCGAGCAGGCCATCGTGGTGCCGCAGGGCTCCCGCGTCGTCGACGACGGCGCCCCGTCCGCGCCCGAGCCGGAGAGCGCAGAGGAAAGCCGCATGGCCGGCAAGCATTCGTTCGCGTTCGTCACCTGGCGTACGTTCAAGCCGTTCATGGCCGCCTTCGAGCGCCAGAACTACCGCAAGGTCAAGGTCACCGTCGACGGCAGCGACGTGCATGTGTCCGGCGACGACGGCAAGGAGTCTGTCGGTTCCGTCAAGGAGGCCTCGCTGAAGCTCGTCAACGAATACGGAGTTACTCCAGACATCGTGAGGTCGATGTTGCACAACCTGCGGCACGAACCGTCCGGCCTGGCGACCGAAACCTACATGATCGAGAAGAAGGCGGCCGAGGACCCGTGGGAGAATGCGGCAATGCCGCAACGCGAGGTCACCAACCGTCCGGCCCAGAGCGAGACCATGCAGATGCCGACGGTGGAGGAGAACCCGGAAATGCTACGGCAGGCTGTCATCCAGGCCGCCGACCAGGGCATCAAGGACGTGTTCGACGTCTCCGTGCTGAAGCTGCTGATCCGGCAGAACCAGTTCATGGAGGAGATCCACGACGACCTGCCGCTGTTCATGCGGGTGCTCGACAGCCTGTGCCGCAAGCTGTTCCTGTTCTACTGGCATACCGAGGAGTTCGAGGAACAGTACGGCACCGTCAAACTGAAGTCGCTCGAGGAAAGCCTCAAGAACACCATCGACAGCCTGTCCGACATCACCGTGTTCTTCAAGCTCCGCACGGTGAACGCCGACAACGGCATCGGCAACGACGGTGGGGACCTGATGAATGGATACGACCTGTAGTGAGACAACACTGCTGTCGCCGGATACCACCGAGGCCCCGGCGGCGGTGGTGGAGCGCCCATCGGCCAGGATGTGCAGGCCGCCGGATTGGCGGTATCATGCGGCAGTGGACTATCTGCGGGCGATATCCGCCGGAGACGTGCCGGAGATTCCGGATGATCCGGTTGTACAGCTTCTAGTCAGGGCGATGCGTCCAAGGACAGCCCATCCAAGACGGCAGCGAGCAAGACGCCAGCTGGTCTCCCAGCTGTGGCCGGCGGTAGACGATGTGCTGTACCTGGGCACAGACGGTCGCAGGTCTGCCAGAACCGCCGAGATAGAGGTCTGCTTGATGAAGGGCTGGACGCACGACGAGGCTGTCCTGGCCGGGTGCTCCTTCGACAGAAAGGTATACGAGCTGTACGCCAAGTCGTTCTTCGACCTCACTGGAGCCCGTTCCGCGCAGGCATGGATAAACGACTTCCTGTTCTCGCCGGAAACCTGGGCCAAGGACAAGAGCCTGTTGCGGTCGAGGCTTCTGGCCTTTCACGGCGACGGTACTACCGGCATACGCTCAGCTGTAATGGGCTCGTTGACAGACTCCGAGGCCAAACTGTTGCGCAAAATCCAAGGCAACGAGCGGCAGAAGCGCATATTCGATTATGTCGTCGGCAGGACCGGCATCGAGCCGGGGCTGTACGCCTCGCTGATGGAATCTGCGCTGAAGGGTGCGGACGACCACGCCTTCCAGGAAAAGATGAAAGACCGAGAAGACGCCGGCTCCGGCTCCCTCGAGGAGCTGGCACAGCACATGGAGGAAGGCATCAGGGCATTTAGCCAGCACGAGCTGCAGTCTGCCGAGACCGACGGTCTTGATTTCGTAAACCAATACACCAATACACTCACCAGGAACGATAATGACGGGAAAAAGGATATCTAGCGGCGACGAGCGTAGACTCACCTCCGCAGTCGAACGAGCCGCCACCCTTGCTAGCGGAGACGCCGGAAAGGACCGCAATGAGCTGCTAGCCAAATGCCTGCTCGACGGAGGTGTCGACAGCAGGTTCGCCAAGGCGGCGTCGGCCGCGTTCAACAAAAGAGTATCGGTACTCACGTTCCAGAAAGCGAATGATGATAACCGCGCCGATAGTTTTCCGTTGTCGGATGCCGGAAAAGTGGGTGAATTAATGGGTGTGAAGTCCGGCGAGAAAAAATGTGCGGCGTTCAGCGTCGGCATGGCCGAGAGTGGCGCGTTGAAGAAAGCGGCCAGTGGCAAGCGTGCCGTCTCCAGAGTGAACTACGAAGACAGGGTTTCGCCGGAAGTGTTCGAACGGCATCTGGTTAGCCAACTGCAGAAACTGGCGCACGATCACTCTGCGCTGCTCGGCGCGCTAGCCGGCATGCACAAGGCAGAGCGAGCGATGTGCAAGGAAGCCGGCGCGGCGCTCCGCGCAATGCCGGCCGGACAGGTTTGCGCTTTGCAGGCCAGGTACGGCCGTCGGCTTGACAATGTTATCCCATCGGCAGACCAGCCCCACTGGAAGGCCATTGCCGACGCGGTGCTCGCAGACACGCCTGAGCTGCACAAGGTGGCCGGGGCGATTATGGCGCATGAGCGCTACGTGGAGGCGCACAACGCAATGGTGACCTTGCAGGATTATCTGTCTAAAGCCGCAAGCGCATCTGAAGACTTAGGCAAGGCGCTGCACAAGCGCGCTGGAGTTGGCGAACTGGCCGGCGGCGCGTATCTGACAATGAAGGCGCTTACGGATGGCACGGTGGGCATGGCATCCGCCCTCAACGATATGCGCGAGAGCACCACCGACAACCTGGCATCGGCGTATGGTGCGGCGTCTGGCCTGTTAAACACGGACCGCGAATCCGAGCGCCCTGGGAAAATCCTGGACTCGGCGTTTCTGGTCAAGGATCGTGCTGCAGACCGACTGCTCGCGTTTTCCGACATGTCCGCGGATCCGTTGCTGGCCAATCAAACCACGGCTGGAGAGCTGTTCGCTGCCACCAATAAGGCAATCGACCTTGATCCTAGGCTGGAACGGCCGGACCAGCGCGAGCTGTTGCGCGTGTATGTCGCAAAGCTGCTGGCGCAGAACGGAAGGATGGATGACGCTGGAATGGCTGCGCTGTCCAGCATAGAAGGGCAGCTTGGCCGTGCGCCTGATGTTGCTACGGTGGTGGCCGCCGCGCCGGTGCACGCATTAGACAAAGTGGAGGCGCCCGATCTGCCTGTTGGCGCACTGGACTCACTGG
>Ga0310694_10000997_pt1 | contig 33949 bp, 29 predicted proteins | sample 174DNAGHGhighgp2_FD_203884 | JGI IMG/M metagenome (GOLD analysis project Ga0310694, IMG submission 203884) | Sheep rumen microbial communities from Palmerston North, Manawatu-Wanganui, New Zealand - 1742 DNA GHGhigh gp2 (v2) (version 2) | ecosystem: Host-associated > Mammals > Digestive system... | reverse complement strand
TTAGTCATTTTCAATTTTCCATTTTCAATTTTCAATTTCCCAATGGCTCCCATGATGAGCGTCAGCGGCGAGCGGATGTCGTGGGTGGCGTTGATGAGGAAACGCATCTTGGCCTCCTCGAACCTGAGATTTTCACGGCGCCGCAACAACAGTCCGATTAATCCCACTATCCCAATCAGTCCCATCAAATAAATGGCATACGCCCAGGTCGACTTGTACCAGGGTGGTGTCACTTCGATGGTAATCGTGGTTACGGGCGAATGGCTGCCTGCCGACAATGCCCTTATCTCAAGGGTGTAGTCGCCTGGCTGCAGATGGTTCAGTTGAAGCGTGTTCTGGCCTTCCTGATTCTGCTGCCAAGGGCCGCCGTTGATGCGATGTTCGAAGATGATGTTGCGGGGATTGTTGAAGTCGAGCAGCGAGAACTCCAACTGCATGGAGTTGTCGAGGTAGGACACCGTGTAGTGGTCGGACAACGTACTCAGAGCCTTATCTGCCACATAGATGCCCGTCAGTTTTACCTCTGGCAAGGTGGTGTGGCTGCCCGTCACTTCGGTAGGACGGAACACGGTGAGACCGCTGTTGGTGGCAAAGCAGATGCGTCCGTCGCTGGTCTGCAGGCCTTCGCTGTAGAGATACTCGGTAGCGGTGAGTCCGTTGCCGTTGACGTGGCCGATAAACGTCTTTTGTGCCGGGTCGTATTGCCAGATGCCCTTCGAGGTGGAGCACCAGATTCGGCCGTCCTGCGCTTCGATGATATAGCCCACCGTCTTGTTGCTAAGTCCGAGAAGGCTGGGCTCCTGCCCATTAGCAAGCTGATACAGTCCTTGCTCCGTGCCCACCAGAATGTCGCCCTTGCGCGTCTGGCAGAGCGAGAAGCAGAGGACTCTCTCGAGTTGCGCTTTCTGGAACTGGTCGGTCTGCGGGTCATAGCACGACACGCCTGACGCCGTAGCCTGCCAGATGTGTCCGTCGCGGTCGGTCATCATCGCCATCACCCAGTTGTTCGTCAGACCGCATTCGTGGCTGTTGAAATGCTTCAGTTCCTTTGTCTGGGGGTTATACTTCCAGAAGCCCTTGGAGAAGGTGGCAAAATAGAGGTTGCCTTTCCTGTCGTCGACTATGGCGTTAATCTTGTCACAGTCGAACGTCGCCATCTTCTCAGAGTGTCCCGTCAGCGGGTCGTAGGCATAGAGAGCATCGTCGGTACCTATCCAGTAGCGTCCGTCGGGAGTGCGATGGAGACATTCCACATTAGCTGGCGACGAGGGATGGGCGACGATGCGGCCCGAGGTGTCGAAACCGTAGATGCCGTTGCCCTGAACCGTACACCATACGCGTCCATCGTCACCCTCGCAGACGGAGGTGATGGCCGAGGCGATGTCGATTCCCTGAGAGCTGAACGTCCAGGCGGCAAACTGAGACTGCTGGGCGGACAGCATCATCAGTCCCTTCGACTGGCAGCCCAACCAGATATTGTGCTGACGGTCTTCGGTAATAGCCCAGATCTTGGCACTATTGAGATTCATGTCCTTTGCCACAGCCTCTACGCGTTCCAGCTTGTTGCTCTTGGCTGGCAGACGATAGAGCCCATCGCCGCGCGTACCTATATAGATATTCCCCTGGCGGTCGGCAAAGACGCGTCGGATGACGGCATCGCGTCCCATTGCACTCATGTCAATATCGGGCACAATGAGCCTGCCGTCCTTATAGCTATGGAAGCCATGCAGACAGACGATGAGCACCTCGCCGTTGCGCATTCCCGAGCTTTGCTCGCCTGCCCGTAGCCTTTGAACAAAGTCAACCACAAACCCCTGCGTCGACTTCATCCGATGAAGACCACTTCGGTCCATCATCGCCAACTCGTCACCAAAACTACATTGCCACAACCGCCCCTCATTATCCTCGAACACGCTGTTGACAAAGGCCATCGTGGTGTCGCGCTCGTTGAAGTCGGCCGCCATCCCATCGTGGATATAGTAGAGCCCGTGATAACCACTTGTGGCCACCACCAGCCTGCCGTCCTTGAGTTGTGTCATCTTGGTAACGCGCGGATGGCTCCCTCGCGCAAAGGGATAGTGTACGAACTGACCAGTGGCATAATCGTAACGGTCCAGACCCTTGCTGGTGCCCACCCACATCTGTCCGTCCTTGTCGCAGAACAGGCTGATGGCGTTACTGCAGCAGATGGTCGTCGTATCCTCCGGCTGGTGCTGATACTCAATGAAACGATAACCGTCGAAGCGGTTCAGTCCGTAGTCGGTGGCTATCCACATATACCCGTGCTTGTCCTGACACAGGTCGTTTATCTGTCCGCTGGAAAACCGTTCCGAAGGAACGAAATACCCAGTCTGTCCCCAAACGGCCATGAACTGGCAGACGAGGAATACCACTATCATTCGTACTCTGTTCATATCTTATCCTTGTAGGCATATACTAATCCGTGTCGCGTTCCTGAATGCGGCTGCCGGTCGGCTGGTGCAGCCTGCGCCACTCCCTGGCGCGGACCTTGATGTTCTTAGCCAGACACTCGCTGTAGAGCCAAGGCTCGCAGCTGTGGATGTCGCCCACGTTGATGAAACCCTTGTAAGCGGCATATTCCGAGCCGCTGTAGCCGCTGACCACGAGGACGTGGTGAGAAGGCGAGACGGCGACGGTAATCGAGTCATGAAGCGTGGCGGGAGTAGCGTCCGTGCGCCAGTTCACGGGGTTGATGCAGATGTCGGAGGCGGAGATGACGGGGATGACGTACTTCACGTCCTTCACCGTGTTGTAGCAGATGGTGACGCCCGTGTCCGTCTCTCCCTCGGCAGGACGAATGTGGCTGCACTCAGCCATGTCGGACTTGGTCACCTCGTAGCCCAGCACGTAGGCCGCAGCCAGCTGGCTGTATGTCTCGTCGTCGATATGCTTCAGCAGCTCCACCACGGCCAGACCGCCCTGACTGAAGCCCGCGATGATGAGCGGACGACTCTTGTCGCGACGGGCCTGGAAGTGGTCGAAGGCTGCGCAGACGTCGCCCATCGACAACCGCGTGCGATTCATGATCGTATCCTCGTTCTGCGTCATCCAGGCCTCGATGGTGGTGTGACGGTAGAACGGAGCGAAGAACCGGTTACCCGGCGACATATACGCCGCCACCTTGCTAATCTCCAAATCGCCCATGTGCCTGCGATGCTCCGCGTTCCACACGTCGGCATAGTGGCATTTGACCATTTGGCCATTTACCATTCGACTCCAGTCCTCCTCCCACGTCGACACAACGTAGAAGATGTCGGCTCCCGTGCCGTCGGCGTCGCCGTCGGCCGTCACCCACATCGTCGCGTCGTTGTAGTCAGGTGCTTGTGGAATAAACGTTGCCTGCTCATACTGGCCCGCAGCATCGTCATCGCTCGTACGCGAAGCAAACGAGGCTGTGCTGCCAAGCAGGACTACTACTGTCACTACCATGAAGGCTACGGCAAAGATGTTCGCCTTAACCGTTATCGATACTTTACGCCAGTTTTCTTTCGCCATATAATCAAACATATTTAAACAGCCTACGCAGAATCTACTTGCCCACGCAGAAATTTTTAAAAATATTTCCTAATACTTCGTTGGGGGTGATTTGACCGCCGGTAATCTCGGCCAGGGTGTCGAGGGTTTGGCGGAGGTCTTCGGAGAGGAGGTCTCCGCTAATTTGTTGATGAAGACCGTTGATGACACGCTGCAGATGGCCATGGGCGCGGTTCAAGGCTTCGTAGTGGCGCGCGTTGGTGACGATCACATCGCTGTCGGAGGTCTTGGGAGCTGCGTCTATCAGGCGTTGCCTCAGGTTGTCCAGCCCCACGCCGAACTTGGCTTGGAAGGTCGCGGTCTTGTTCTCGATGCGAATGATGGTCTGGTCGTCGCGTACAGCGATGTCAGGGTAGGGTACGCCGGGCTCGGTCATCATGATAATGATACGGGCGCGCTGGGTGGCGGCTATGGAGCGTTCGATGCCGAGGTTCTCTATCTGGTCGTCAGTATGACGGATACCGGCCGTGTCGATGAAGCGGAAGGTGACGTCACCGAGCTGGATAGTATCTTCGATAGCATCGCGGGTGGTTCCTTGTATGTCGCTAACGATAGCACGCTCCTCGCCAAGTAGGGCGTTGAGCAGGGTGCTCTTACCGACGTTTGGCGCTCCGACAATGGCTACGGGAATGCCGTTTTTAAGCGCATTGCCAGTCTCGAACGTCTGGGAGAGGTGGGTGATGTGTGCCTCAACCCTCTGCGCTAGTTCCAATAACTCCGTGCGGTCGGCAAATTCCAGATCTTCGTGGTCGGAGAAGTCGAGCTCCAGTTCCAGAAGCGACGTGAGTTTGAGTAGCTGTTCGCGGAGTTGCGCCAGTTTGGAGGAGAAGTGGCCTCGTAGTTGGCTCATGGCTATCTGGTGGGTAGCCTTGTTGGTAGAGGCAATCAAGTCGGCAACGGCCTCTGCCTGAGAGAGATCCATCTTGCCGTTGAGGAATGCTCGCTGGGTGTACTCGCCCGGATTGGCCATGCGACAGCCGTGTTGAATGAGCAGTTCCAACACCTTATTCAGAATATATCGCGAGCCGTGACACGAGATTTCTGCGCTGTCCTCGCCTGTATAGCTATGGGGGGCGCGGAAGACGGAGACGAGCACCTCGTCTACAACCTCCCCAAGCCCCTCCGAAGGAGAGGGTGTTTGAATATGGCCGTAGTGGATGGTATTGGGCTGAGCCGTTGTGACGTCTTTGGTGAATATGCGAGAAAGAATCTCAAGCGACTGAGGGCCTGAGATTCTGATGATTCCAATTGCACCACCGGGGGCAGTAGCAAGTGCGCAGATTGTTTCGCTGTTCATAATGATGAGGTCGCTGTGGCATAGCGACTATCATGACGTTATATGCGGTCGAGTACTTTTCCGATGAGTGTGTCGATAGAGTTCTTATACTCGGTGTTCATCTTCTGGGCGTAGCGGTTGGCGATGACCATGCAGCAGGTCATAGCACGATGGCCCAGCAGCGAGGCCAGACCGGCAAGAGCCGAAGACTCCATCTCGAAGTTACAGATTTTCATGCCCTCGTACTCGAACGCCTCAATCTTCTCGTTCTGCTGTGGGTCAGCAATGTCGGCACGGAGCACGCGTCCCTGTGGTCCGTAGAAGCCGCCACACGAGATGGTGTAGCCTCGAACCATATCCTCCTGGGCTATCTGTTCAATGAGCTCCTCATCGGCAACCGCCACGTAGGGCGCACCCTTGATGGGGTCCCACTTCATGTGTTCGCAGAAAGCCTTCTCCATAGGCACGTCGCAAACCACATTGCGTCCTGCATAGTAGTTGAGCAGACCGTCGAAGCCGATGCTCTTGACCGAGGCGATGAAACTGCCGGTAGGTGTAAATGGCTGCAGACCGCCGCAGGTGCCGATGCGCACCATGGTCAGCGTGCGATGCTCGGCCTTCTCCTCGCGTGTGTTATAGTCGATGTTGGCCAGCGTGTCGAGCTCGTTCACCACAATGTCGATGTTGTCGCAACCGATGCCGTGACTCTGGCAGGTGATGCGCTTGCCTTTGTAGGTACCCGTAATGGTGTGGAACTCGCGGCTTGAGACCTCGCACTCACGAGTGTCGAAGTGGGCTGCAACGGTGTCAACACGCGCAGGATCGCCTACCAGCACCACCTTGTCAGCCAACTGCTCGGGCTTCAGATGCAAGTGAAAACAGGAACCGTCATTGTTGATAATCAGTTCTGATTCGGGGAATGTTCTGTTAGTGTTCATAGTCCTTGATTGATATTATGGTTGTAGATAAGGTATTTCCGTCTGCCGTATTAGCTTTTCAAACTCGTGGATGGCCGTTTGTTGTTGGATATAGTCCAACTCATAGTCTTGGATTTCGGATTTCAGCGAAGGTCGTTCCTCGATAGATGCCTTAGCGTAGTAACGTCTCGCCTTTTCCATTTCCGTTTCCAGCTTCTGATGCTTTTGTTTCATGTCCAGTAGCTGTTTAAACCGCTCACGATTGTCGGTATTCCGAAACTGTGTGGCAGATGTATATACATGCTGATCGTCAACGACGAACAGAATGCCTGTTGACGCTTTTCCTGTTCTCGCTTGACGAGTGCTTAGCTCTTGAATACGAAGGAGAGCTCTCTCACGTGCCTTGCCGTTACCCCACGTGTCGGCAATGCTATTAATAGCTGCACGGCTGCGGATGACGTCTTCCGAAAAATCGTCAGAAGAGTAGACCCGTCTTGACTGATTGGGTATGAACGTGTAGATACAGACCTTTCCTTCCGGCTGTCTGCGGTCGGTAGCAAAATACCCTATGGAGTCCATTTCGTTGACGGCATACATATAGTCGTTGGCCTCAGAGTTGAAGGGCATACCGATGTTTTCGGCTTTCAGGAAGCTGCCGTCTTCAACGTTGTAGCGTGACATATAAATGTCAAGTCCTCCTAACCCGTCGTCACCGATGGCGGCAAAGTAGAATGTCGTGCCGTCTGACAGCATGAAGGGATAGTTCATGCGTTGGAAATCGCCAAGGCCGGTAAGAGGTGTCGGTTTGCTCCACTGGTTGCCAATCATGTCGGCCGTATAGAGACTCCCGTTCTGTCCGAAGTAGCACTTGTTGCCAAGCTGGTTTTGGTAGACGATGGAATAGGGCTCGGCATCGTTCTTGAAGAACTGACTGAACGTCATTAGCGAACCGGCATCGGACGTGAGACGGTAAGCGTTGAGGAAGTCAGCCTTGTCGACGACAACGCTGTCTACAAAGATAATCTGCTGTGTGGAGGCCAGCATCTCGTCTAAATCTTGGGCATGGAGTTGTGTTGCCGAAAGGGTTGACAGCAGAAGTGTGATAGCTCGAAAGTATTTCATGTGTCTTGATATTCATCTTTTCAAAACACAAAGATACAATTTTTATAAATAGAAACAGCTATTGACTCTGAAGAATTAAGTGTTTTTAATAGTCCTCAATCAGTTTCCCCGCATTTTCTATGGCTCGCCAAACGGAATAGCGGGCCTCGGGATTGATGTTCACCATAGACTGATAGACATTTTTAATAGCCGTTCTGTTCGTGTCGTGCTCGAAAGGACATTGTTTGGATTGTTTCTCGTAGTGCGAAAGGTCTGCATATCGTTGTATGTCAGATTCATCGATAAGACACAGCGGACGGATAATCGTCAGCGGCATCTTGCGCATCTTCAGCCTGACAGGCATGGCATCGAAACGGCCTTGAAAAGTGAGGTTCATAAGTGCTGTCTGGATGATGTCGTCACGGTGGTGACCCAGCGCAATCTTGTTGCAGCCCAATTCCTGGGCGAGGTTGAACAGCTGCTTGCGGCGATACCATGAGCAGAGAAAACAGGGCGGCTTGCTGTCGGATTCCTCGAAACGGGTAGTAACGACGTGCAGGGGTACGCCAAGGTCGTCGCAGAACCGCTGCAGATAGTCGGTAGACGTCTCGTAGTGCACGTTCTCCATGCGTACATGAATGGCTTCTACGCGAAAGCGGGGATGCGCAATACGGGCACGTTTGGCTAACAGTTCTGTTAGAAGTAAAGAATCCTTTCCTCCTGATAGCCCGATAAGGACAACGTCGTCGTCAGCCAAGAGCTGATAGGCGACAAACGCTTTGACGAATCGTTCGTTGAGCCGTTTGAATAGTTGCTCTTGTTCCGTCATACGTCTCGCCTGTCATTTCATGAATACCAGGTAGACGGCGCAGATGATGAGCAGGAAGGCCAGGATGTGGTTCCAATGCAGGTTCTGCCCCTGGAACATGATGTTGGCGATGACAGCAAAGACCGCCAGCGAGATACACTCCTGTACCACCTTCAGCTGAACCAATGTGAAGGGGCCCCCGTTGCCGACGAAGCCCATGCGGTTAGCCGGCACCTGACAACAGTACTCAAAGAAGGCGATGCCCCACGAGAAAGCAATAACGCCGAGCAGGGGCCAGGTGGCGCTGACGCCCGATTCTGATAATTTAAGATGCCCATACCAAGCAAGCGTCATGAAGACGTTGCTTAGTATGAGCAGCAAAATAGTATATAGTCCGTTCATTTTCTATTATGTTTGTCGCTAATAGCGACATGCTGAACTACTTCTTTTGCAGGTACTCGTCCATGTTCTGAGCGGCACGGCGGCCGTCGCCCATGGCCAGGATGACCGTAGCACCACCGCGTACGATGTCGCCACCAGCGAAAATCTCCATGCGGCTCGACTGCATGGCATCGTTGACGGCGATGGTGTTCTTGCGGCCCAGCTCCAGTCCTTCGATAGACTTCGGTACCAGCGGGTTGGGGCTGACGCCGACGGCCACGATGACCTGGTCCACGTCGAGTGTCACCGTCTTGCCCTCGACAGGAACAGGACTACGACGACCCGAGGCATCGGGCTCACCCAGCTCCATCACCTGCAGCACAGCCTGACAGACGGCACCCGTCTCGTCGGCCTTGTACTCGATGGGGTTGTGGAGCGTCAGGAAGTTGATGCCCTCCTCTTTGGCGTGCTTCACCTCCTCCAGACGGGCAGGCATCTCCTGCTCTGAACGGCGGTAGACCAGCGTGACATTGCCACCCAGGCGCTTGGCCGTACGACAGGAGTCCATGGCGGTGTTGCCGCCGCCAACGACGAGCACGTTCTTACCGAAGTTGATAGGCGTATCGGTGGTGGGGTTCGCTGCATCCATGAGGTTCACACGCGTCAGGTATTCGTTCGACGACATGATGTTGATGCTGTTCTCGCCGGGGATGTTCATGAAGTTGGGCAGACCGGCGCCGGAACCGACGAAGATGCCCTTGAAGCCCTGCTTCTCCAACTCCTCGACGCTGATGGTCTTGCCGACGATGACGTCCGTCTGGAAGTGAACGCCCATCTTAGCGAGGTTCTCGATTTCTACGTCGACAATCTTGTTGGGCAGACGGAACTCGGGGATGCCATACTTCAGCACGCCGCCAATCTCGTGCAGGGCCTCGAAGACATAGACGTCGTAGCCCTTCTTCACCATGTCGCCAGCAAACGACAGTCCAGCAGGACCAGAACCCACAACGGCAATCTTGATGCCGTTCGACGTCGCAATCTCGGGCAGCGAGATATTGCCGCTCTCGCGCTCGTAGTCGGCGGCGAAACGCTCCAGATAGCCGATGGCCACGGCGGGCTCGTTCATCTTCAAGTGGATACACTTGCTCTCGCATTGCTTCTCCTGCGGACAGACGCGACCGCAGACAGCGGGTAGGGCAGAGGTGTTCTTCAGTACCTTGGCGGCAGCCAGGAACTGGCCACGCTCAATGTTCTTCACGAAAGACGGGATGTTGATGTTCACGGGACAACCCTCCACGCAAGTGGGCTTGGCGCAGTCCAGACAACGCTTGGCCTCGGTCATCGCCATCTCTTTGGTTAGGCCGATGTTCACCTCCTCTGTACGGGTGGTGGCACGATAGACGGGGTCGAGCTCTGGCATCACGACACGCTCAATCTGCGTGCGCTCCTTGGGCTTCATGCTCTTTCTTAGCTCGTCGCGCCAAGCTGCATTACGATCGGTAAGGACTTCGATGGTGTCGTTGGTGGGGTCGCTATCCATCACCACATCAGTAGTCTTCGAATCGTCAATTGTCAATTGTCCATTATCAATTGATACAAGGTGCTCCTCATAGTGCTCCAATTCTTCCTGCTCGGCACGCTTGAAGGTACCCATGCGCTTGAACATCTCGTCCCAGTCGACGAGTGCGCCGTCGAACTCCGGACCGTCGATGCAGACGAACTTCGTCTTGCCACCGATAGTCAGTCGGCAGGCACCACACATACCAGTACCGTCGACCATAATCGTGTTCAGGCTGACTTCACAGGGAATGTTATGCTTCTGAGCCGTCAGGTTCGAGAATTTCATCATGATGGGAGGACCAATGGCAAACACCTTGTCGACGTGTTCCTGCTCAAAGAACTTCTCCATGCCGACGGTCACCACGCCCTTCTCGCCGTACGAGCCGTCGTCGGTCATGATGATGACCTCGTCGCTGGATTCACGTACTTTGTCTTCAAGGATAATCAGGTCCTTCGAACGGCCGGCCATGACCGAGAGCACGCGGTTGCCAGCCTTCTTCAGCGCCTGGATGATGGGCAGCATCGGAGCCACGCCCAGACCGCCACCGGCACAGACAACGGTACCGTATTTTTCGATACGTGTGGGATTACCCAGCGGGCCCACGACGTCGGCCACATACTCGCCCTCGTTCAGGGCGCAGAGCTTCTTCGACGACAGACCAACCATCTGGACTACCAGCGTGATGGTGCCACGCTCAATGTCGGCACCGGCAATGGTCAGCGGCATACGCTCGCCTTTCTTGTCAACACGAACGATGACGAAGTTGCCAGCCTTGCGGCTCTTGGCAATCAGCGGAGCCTCAATCTCGAAGAGGAACACCTTCTCCGAGAACTGTTCTTTTTTAATGATCTTATTCATTGGGTTGATGATTTAGTCGATGATGTCGAAGCCTGTATAGGGCACGAGGGCTGCGGGGATCTTGATGCCCTTCTCCGTCTGGTTGTTCTCCAGCAGGGCGGCGACGATACGGGGCAGGGCCAGTGCCGAGCCGTTCAGCGTGTGGCAAAGCTCGGTCTTCTTGTTGTCGGCGCGACGGTAGCGGCACTTCAGACGGTTGGCCTGATAGGTGTCGAAGTTGCTGACTGACGATACCTCGAGCCAGCGGCCCTGAGCCTCAGAGTAAACCTCGAAGTCGTAACAAATGGAGCTCGTAAAACTCTGATCGCCACCGCATAACAGCAGAATTCTATAGGGAAGCTCTAACTTCTTCAGCAGACCCTCTACGTGAGCGAGCATCTCCTTGTGGCTCTCCTTCGAGTGCTCGGGCTTGTCGATGCGCACAATCTCAATCTTCGAGAACTCATGCAGGCGGTTCAGGCCACGCACGTCCTTGCCGTAGCTGCCGGCTTCGCGGCGGAAACACTCGGTGTAGGCACAGTTCTTGATGGGCAGCTGAGCCTCGTCGAGGATGACGTCGCGGTAGATGTTGGTTACGGGCACCTCGGCCGTGGGGATGAGGTAGAAGTCGTCAACCTCGCAATGGTACATCTGGCCCTCCTTGTCGGGCAGCTGGCCTGTGCCGTAGCCGGAAGCCTGATTGACCACCGTTGGCGGCATGATCTCCGTATAGCCGCTCTTGTTGGCCTCGGCCAGGAAGAAGTTGATGAGGGCGCGCTGCAGTTGGGCACCCTTGCCGATGTAGACGGGGAAGCCGGCGCCGGTAATCTTTACGCCCAGGTCGAAGTCGATGAGGTTGTACTTTTTGGCGAGTTCCCAATGGGGTAGCGGATTCTCGATACCCAGCTTTGGGTTCACGTCCCAGTTGCCAACGGTATCCGTGTCTTTGCACTCGCGAAGGTTCGACTTCACCACGCGGTTGTCCTCGGCGGCAGAACCCTCGGGTACCTCGTCGTAGGGGATGTTCGGAATTTGGCAGAGTAGGGTGGTCATCTCCTCCTGAGCCTGGTTCATTTGCTCCTCCAGTTGTTTGTTTGTCTCCTTCATTGTGGCGACGCTCTCTTTGATGGCATCGGCCTCAGCACGCTTGCCTTCCTTCATGAGTGCGCCAATCTGGGCTGCCATTTTCTTGGCCTCGCTCAGGTTGCTGTCCAGCTGTTGCTGGGCTTCGCGACGACGTTTGTCGATGGCGAGCACGTTGTCTATGGCCTCCTTGGCATTGGGGAAATGCTTCTTCTCCAGACCGCGGATGACACGTTCTGTTTCCTCGTTGATGAGTTTAAGTGTTAACATGATGACGTATACGTTTATTAATGAATATTCAAAAAAGCGGTGCAAAAGTACAAAAAAAAGACTGAATCTACAAAAGATTCAGTCATTTTTTTCTTTGGTAGTCGGTAAGGGAATCGAACCCTTATGCCAAGATTGAGAATCTTGTATCCTAACCGTTAGATGAACCGACCGTTAGTGCGCTATTATTGAGTATCCCCTCAGCGGAAGGAGGGGGATTCGAACCCCCGGTACGGGAACCCGTACGGCAGTTTAGCAAACTGCTGGTTTCAGCCACTCACCCATCCTTCCAAGAAGGCGCTTCGTCGACCTTAACCGTGGGGTTTTCTCTCAAACGCGGTGCAAAGGTACAACGAAAAAACGAGACCGCCAAATCTTTTGGCAACTTTTTTGTGGAAATGTGTAACTTTTCTTATTTTTCCTGTATTCCGTTGCTCTTAAAGGCCACGACGCGCGTCAAATTCTCGTCCAGATAGTATGTATCGCTGTATTCTGTACCATCGATGGTATAGCTGATGCGGGCGACGTACTGCTTCTTTCCTATAGGGCCTTTAGCATACTTGATAGGCTTGAGGTAGCGCCCGATGGTGTCGGCATGGGCACGCATCCGGCTGAAAACTGAATCGTTGACAATCCGTGTGGAGTCAAATTTCACAATACTGATGGTGCTGCGGGCGGAAGGCTCGGCGGCATATTGGTCAACGAACTCCTGGATGACCTGCTTGGCCTGATGCTGCTGTCCGCACGAGACGGAGAGCAGCATCAGGGTTATACCTATTATAATATATAGGGCTTGACGTCTCATTTCTTGGGCATGTTCTTGAGGATGAGCAACAGGTGGTCCCACACCATCTGGACGGTTGGGATGTGCAGACGCTCATCGGGTGTGTGGACGAAGCGCAGGGTGGGGCCGAAGCTCACCATGTCGAGCTGTGGGTAGCGCTCGGAGAAGAGTCCGCACTCCAGGCCGGCGTGAATACCGCGGACGATAGGCTCCTTGCCGAAGAGCTGCTTGTAGGCGTCGACGGTAATCTGCTGTAGCTTCGAGTCGGCCTTCATCTTCCAGGCGGGGTAGCCGTCGCTGCTGACGGCTTCGGCGCCGGCCAGCTCGAAGGTGGCCTGGATGGTGGCGCACATGTTGTCGAGGTTCGACATGACGTTGCTTCGTTGGCTCGACAGAATCTTGATTTCCGTCTCCTCGGTGTGGACGCTGGCAATGTTTGACGATGTCTCCACCATTCCGCCCAGAGCCTCATCCTGACAGATGGCATAGATGCCGTTGTCAACGGCCTGCAGGGCCCAGACGAAATTCTTGGCTACGGCAGGCTCGATAACCTTCTCGGCATCAGTACTTTCCATGTGCCACACCATCTGCGTGTCGGTGACGTGGAACTCGTCCTCCACCTCGGCGGCAAAGACGTTCCAGTCGGCGCGTACGTTCTCCTTCAGGTCGTTGGGTACGGCGATGACGAACTGGCCGTCGCGGGGGATGGCGTTGTGCAGCTTGCCCGAGTGGAACTGTGCCAGACGGACACCTTCGTAGCGCTTCATGGTCTGGAACAGGAAGCGGCCCAGCACCTTGATGGCGTTAGCGCGCTTCTTGTTGATATCGTCGCCTGAATGGCCGCCAACAAGGCCTTTCAGTTGGCCGCGCATAAAGAAGGAGCCTGCAGGTGCTTCTTCGCGCTTGAAGGTAAACGTGGCCTGCGTGTTGCGGCCACCGGCGCAGCTGACGAAGATTTCGCCCTCGTCCTCGGAGTCGAGGTTGATGAGGTAGTCGCCTGTCATGAAGCCGGCCTTCATGCCCTCGGCACCGCTGAGTCCCGTTTCTTCGTCGCGCGTGAAGACACACTCGATGGGGCCGTGCTCAATATCGTTAGCGTCGAGGATGGCCAGTTCGATGGCACAGCCGATGCCGTCGTCGGCGCCCAGCGTGGTGCCCTCGGCCGTCAGCCATTCGCCGTCGATGTACGTTTTGATGGCGTCGCGGTCGAAGTCGAACTCCACGTCGACCAGTTTGTCGCACACCATGTCCATGTGGCTCTGCAGTATCACGGTCTGGCGGTCCTCGTAGCCCTTGGTGGCGGGCTTGCGGATGATGACGTTACCCGTCTCGTCCACCTTCGTGTCGAGTCCGCGGCTCTCGCCCCAGTTTTTCAGGTACTCAATCATTTTCTCCTCGCGCTTCGACGGGCGCGGTATCTCGTTGATTTTTGCAAACTGCTCAAATACGGCAGCCGGTTTCAGTTCGTTTTTGTTCATAGCTATGTTAAATGTTTTGAATCTGTCGGCAAAGGTAAGCAAAATATTTTAAATATTCAATTGTTTCTCGATTATTTTGTTTACCTTTGCATCCGCAATGACAGAGACGATACTCGTTAGTGGACTGCTGTTGGTAGCGGCTATGGCGCTGCTGCTGGTGAAAGTGCTGAGCCGTAAGGACGGTACGTTTTCCTCGCAGCATATCCACGACAGTCAGGCTATGCGTGAGCGTGGCATCCACTGTGTCATGGATCAGGACCGCGAGATGCGCACACCGAGTCGTCATGCTGTCAAAGAGAATGTATAAAAACAATTATTCTATCAATAAACAGATGAAGAAGCAGATTTTTACAATGTTGGCCGTCGCCGCTGCGATGGTATCGTGCAACAATGCCGCCCCGAAGATGGACGAACAACCCTCAGCTGCTGCTGGCAGCACCGATGGTATCAAGATTGCCTATGTCGAAGTCGACTCGCTGATGACGCAATATGACTTCGCCAAGGACTATAGCGTCACGCTCCAGCGTAAGAGCACCAATGCCCGTAACACGCTGACACAGAAGGGCAACCAGCTGCAGGCTGCCGTCGACAATTTCCAGAAGAAGCTGAATAACAATGGTTTTACCAGCCGCGAGCAGGCTGAAAGCCAGCAGGCTGCCATCCAGCGTCAGCAGCGCGACCTCCAGGCCCTTCAGGCTCGTCTTGAGGGTGAGCTCGCTAACGAGACGCAGCAGTTTAACGAGGCTCTGCGGGACTCGCTCAACAACTTCCTCGAGCAGTATAATAAGTCAAAGAAGTACGACCTGATCCTGTCTAAGGCTGGCGACAACTTCCTGTATGCCAACAAGAAGTACGACATCACGCAGGATGTCATCAACGGTCTGAACAAGCGCTACAAGGCTCCCGCCAAGTCTGCGAAGAAAGAAGAGAAGAAAGCTGAGGCAGAGAAAAAATAAGGAATGGAGAATATCAGGAACTTCTGCATCATTGCCCACATCGACCATGGCAAGTCGACGCTTGCCGACCGTCTGCTGGAGTACACGAAGACCATTCAGGTGACGGAGGGTCAGATGCTCGACGACATGGATCTCGAGCGCGAGCGCGGCATCACCATCAAGAGTCACGCCATACAGATGGAGTATGAGCGCGACGGGCAGAAGTATGTCCTGAACCTCATCGACACTCCGGGACACGTCGACTTCTCCTATGAGGTATCGCGGTCTATTGCTGCCTGCGAGGGCGCGCTGCTCGTGGTCGACGCCACGCAGGGCGTGCAGGCGCAGACCATCTCCAACCTCTACATGGCCATCGACAACAATTTGGAAATCATTCCTGTCATCAATAAGATTGACATGCCCTCGGCCATGCCCGACGAGGTGGAGGACGAGATTATCGACCTCATCGGCTGTGACCGCGAGGACATCATCCGTGCCTCGGGCAAGACGGGCGAGGGCGTCAAGGAGATACTCGATGCTGTCGTCGACCGCATACCGCACCCCGAGGGCGACGAACAGGCTCCGCTCCAGGCGCTCATCTTCGACTCCGTCTTCAACTCCTTCCGTGGCATCATTGCCTATTTCAAGGTGCTGAACGGCGTCATCCGCAAGGGCGACAAGGTGAAGTTCTTCAATACCGGCATGGAGTACGACGCCGACGAGGTGGGTGTTCTGAAGATGGACATGATACCCCGCAAGGAGCTCCGTACGGGTGACGTGGGCTATATCATCAGCGGCATCAAGGAGTCGAAGGAGGTGAAGGTGGGCGACACCATCACCCATGTCGACCGTCCCTGCGAGAAGGCCATTGAGGGTTTCCAGGAAGTGAAGCCCATGGTGTTTGCCGGTGTCTATCCCATTGACCCCACTGACTACGAGAACCTGCGCGCATCGCTCGAGAAACTGCAGCTCAACGACGCCTCGCTGACATTCACGCCGGAAAGCTCGGTGGCCCTGGGCTTCGGCTTCCGCTGCGGATTCCTTGGCCTGCTCCACATGGAGATTGTGCAGGAACGACTGGACCGCGAGTTCAATATGGACGTCATCACCACCGTGCCTAACGTCTCCTATATGTGCTATACCAAGCAGAAGGAGGAGAAAGAGGTGCACAACCCCTCGGGACTGCCCGACCAGACGATGATAGACCACATTGAGGAACCCTACATCCGCGCCTCCATCATCACCGCCGCCGACTACATCGGTCCCATCATGACGCTCTGCCTCGACAAGCGCGGCGAGCTCATAGACCAGCAGTATGTCAGCGGCAACCGTGTCGAGCTCCACTTCATGCTGCCCCTGGGCGAGATTGTGATTGACTTCTACGACAAGCTGAAGAGCATCTCCAAGGGTTATGCGTCGTTCGACTACTACGTCGACTGCTTCCGTCCCTCGAAGCTCGTGAAGCTTGATATTCTGCTTAACGGCGAGCCTGTCGATGCGTTGTCGACGCTGACCCATCAGGACAATGCCGTCACCTTTGGACGCCGTATGTGCGAGAAGCTGAAGGAGCTCATTCCCCGACAGCAGTTCGACATAGCCATTCAGGCGGCCATCGGCGCCAAGATCATTGCCCGCGAGACGGTGAAGCAGGTGCGCAAGGATGTCACGGCCAAGTGCTACGGCGGCGATGTCAGCCGTAAGCGCAAGCTGCTTGAGAAGCAGAAGCGCGGCAAGAAACGCATGAAACAGATCGGCAATGTGGAGGTGCCGCAGAAAGCCTTCCTTGCCGTGCTTAAATTAGACTAATCTTAAAAAGACTAAGAATCCCCTAATACAACAGACTACAATGCCGAATTTAAACCTGTCACCACGCGATGTGGCCCGCGAACTGGCCCGACGATACAGTACGATGACCCATGACGAACTGGATATTCTCGAGAGTATTCTGGTGCCGAAGCGCTATGCCAAGGGTGAGAAGATCCTGACCGAAGGCGAGACCTGCAAGAATATCTATTGGGTCGTCAAGGGCTTGGTGCGTCAGTTCTACTATAAGAACGGTAAGGAGCTTACCGAATATATGGCAGCAGAGAACAGTATCTTTATGTGTATCGAAAGCCTGTTTAAGGAGGAACCGACGCGACTCCAGATTATGGCTATCGAACCCACCATTGTCTATCTGCTTCCGAAGGCCGAGCTGGAGGCTGTGGCCATGAAGAGTGTGAACATCCAGATTCTTTATCGTAAGATTCTGGAAGAGTCGCTCATCCTCAGTCAGAAACATGCCGATATGCTCCGTTTCGAGAGTGCTCAGGACCGCTATCAGAAGCTGGTGAAGGGTAACCCCCAGCTCGTTCTCCGCGCCCCGCTGGTCTACATCGCCAGCTATCTGCAGATGACGCCCGAGACCTTGTCGCGTGTCCGTAATGCGGTGACGTGACACGCACACGTCGCACGCGCGCGTATATAGCGAACCCCCAAAAACATTCCGCTTATCCTGCAGCAAATATTATACTTTGTTCTTGAACATTCGATTGAGGCTATTCAGATAGTCCGTTGGCGTGATGCCGAAGGAGAATTTGAAAGCACTGTTGAAGGCTGCTACATCCTTGAAGCCACACTTGCTGGCAATGTTTTCCATGGAGTCGTCCGAGTGCTCCATAAGCAACTTTGCTGCGTACTCCGCCCGTAGGGAGTTGATATAGTCCTTCGTTCTCTCGGGATCCGTGTAGCGCGGCACAAGTCTGCAGAACTCATCGCGACTGACTCCCATGAACTCTATCAGCGCGTAATAGTCGAAATCAGGGTTCGTAAATGGTTTCTCCTTATTGACACGGGCATCCATCTTCACGAAGAAGGCATGCTCCTCATCCACTTGGGCGACCTTGGGCATCTTCGTCTTCGTCGCCAACTTCTGCCTCTCCACCAACTCCTCTTGCTCGTCCAACGTCAGTTCTGCGTCGCCGACGATAGCGCGGTAGTCATCCAGGGCATTAAGAATACGACGTAGCTGCTCATTTCGCTGACGGATAATCCTGCTTTGACGCAGACCCAAACCTCCCAGCACGAGGAGCACTATCACAATGAAAATCAGTATTAAGATGATGCCATCGGCCTCAGCCAGCGTGTGAACATGGGCATGGCAGAACTGTGTTGTTAGTAATAACAACAATGTAATGGCGGCAATTCTCCTCCTCATAATTACAATCTATAAAATAGGTTTATAGCTCCTTGGCGGCAAAGATACTGCTTTTTTGTGGTATTTACAACAGTTTATAACTTAAAAATACTACCAATTTTTGACTTTCTGCTATCAAAATGTGTGATTTTGTGGTTGCTATTCAAAGAAAAGTTGTAACTTTGCAGCCATAAAAGCCAGGAAATGATACAGATTGACGCAACATTAGCCCAATTGATACAGTCCGTTGAACAGAACGGAGTGTGTGTGGAAAAAGAGATACACGATTCCCCCATAACTGGCGTAGATGTGTTGTTCCCGCACGTCATTGTTATTATGTGTATGCGCGGCAGCGCACGCGTCATGTTCGACATGCAGGAATTGTCGATAGAAAAGAACGATTTCGGAGTACTCTTGCCCGGCCATGTCCTGCGATGCATAGCGTGTTCGGAGGATTATGCCTATTCATGCCTTCTCATTTCGGCGGAGATGTACAACGAGCTGAAGACGCATATCTTCAGCCATGACTATGATAAGTTTGCAACCGTGCCGAAATGCCATCTGACCGACGTACAAGCCAGGCGCATGATGGCGCTGAACGAGCTGTTGGGAGCGATTGCCTCGCACGATGTCTATGACCTGCAACTGCGTCGGCAGATGTTGCTCTCGCAGTTGGCGGTGGGCTATGAGTTCATCAATTACTACCGTCGTGAGCAGGACAGACAGTGGGCGGAGAGCCGTCAGGCGGAGCTTTACATGCAGTTCTGCGACCTGGTGGTGGAGCACTACAGGGAGAACCGTAATGTCCAGTATTATGCCCAACTGATGAACTATGACGCGCGGTACTTTTCGAAGGTGTTCCGCCGCTACAGCAACGGTCTCTCGCCCCTGGAATGGATTCAGCAGTATGTGGCGACGCAGGCCAAGCGCATCATGGATGCGCATCCGCAGCAGACGGTCAAGGAAACCGCCTACCAGCTCGGTTTCCCCACCACCGCCAACTTCTGCCGCTACTTCAAGCGTGCCACCGGCATTAATCCGCAGGAGTATAAGGAGAGGGAAAAGTAGAAATAAAAAAGGCTCCAACTGAAAACAAGCTTTCGTTAGATGCCTTTTTATTTGCTCGTGATTCCGTTGGGACTCGCCCCAAGACCCATTGCGCTTTGGTTGGGGAGACCATTTGTTTCGCTTGTGATTCCGTTGGGACTCGAACCCAAGACCCACAGCTTAGAAGGCTGTTGCTCTATCCAGCTGAGCTACGGAACCAGTCAGCCACGATTTTCGTAAGCGGCTGCAAAGTTAGGTATTTTTTCGGAGACCACCAAATTTTACGCCCTAAATCTAATCAGTAACGACGATTCCGCCCTCGCTTCTTCTGGTCAGGTTTTTTCGGACGCGGCTTTGCCCGGTAGTCGGCACGACTGTATAGCTTATTGATAAGGTCGGGCCGTCCGATGCGTCGCAGACTCTGCTCTATGAGACGCTGTTCCTCAGGCTTGTACCAGAAGAAGTATTGCCGCTGCGCCTGTTTCTCGCGGGGCGTTTTTGCTGAGAAAACCGGTTCGAGGGTGTAGGGGTCGAAACCCGTATACCACGTCTCGGTGGCAACGGTCATGGGGGTTGGGGTGAAGTCCTGTACTTGTTCGAGGTGAAAGTCGAGCTGCTTGGTCAGCACGGCGAGCTCAGCCATGTCTTCCTCATGGCAGCCGGGGTGGCTGCTGATGAAGTAGGGTATGATCTGCTGGTTCAGGTTCTCTTCGCGACAGATGCGGTCAAAGAGTCGCTTGAAGTCGTAGAACTGTTGGAAGGAAGGCTTTCTCATGAGCTTGAGTACCCGGTCGCTGGTATGCTCGGGTGCCACCTTCAGACGTCCGCTGACGTGGCGGCTGATGAGTTCGCGTGTGTACTGTAGGGCCGCGTGGTTGGTATTCTCGTCCTTGCTTTTATAGAGCAGCAGGTCATAGCGTACGCCGCTTCCGATGAAGCTCTTCTTGATGCCTGGTAGGTTGTCTACGGCATGATAGATGTCCAGAAGCCTGCTGTGGTCTGTATTCAGGTTCGGGCATATCTGCGGGTGTATGCAGCTTGGCCTCTTGCACTTCTCGCAGGCGTTCTTGTTGCGTCCTGCCATGCCGTACATGTTGGCCGAGGGACCTCCAAGATCGCTGAGGTAACCCTTGAAGTCGGGCATTTGGATAATCTGCTTCACCTCTTTCAGGATGTTCTCCTTGGAGCGGCAGCTGATGAACTTGCCCTGATGGGCTGAGATGGTGCAGAAGGCACAGCCGCCGAAGCAGCCGCGGTGGATGTTGACCGAGAACTTGATCATGTCGTAGGCCGGGATGCGCTTGCCCTTATACTTGGGGTGGGGTAGTCGCGTGTAGGGCAGGTCGAACGAGGCGTCGAGCTCTTCGGTGGTCATCGGAGGGTAGGGCGCGTTGACAACCACATGACTGTTGCCAATAGGTTGAAGGATGCGCTGGGCGTGCATCATGTTTGACTGCTCCTCGACATGTCGGAAGTTCTCTGCTTGTGCCCGCTTGTTCTGCAGGCACTCCTCGTGGCTGTGGAGTACGATGTCGTCGGCGGTAGGCACGATGTCGTCGGCTATGAAGACGCTTTGTGGCAGATTGCGTATGTCGCCGATGCTCTCGCCCTCACTAAGCCGGCGTGCCAGTTCGATGGTGGGCTTCTCGCCCATGCCGTAGGTAATCATGTCGGCTCCCGAGTCGACGAGGATGCACGGCCGCAGCCGGTCTTGCCAGTAGTCGTAGTGGGTGACGCGGCGCAGCGAGGCTTCGATGCCGCCCAGAACGACGGGGACGTCGGGATAGAGCTGTTTCAGAATCCGTGTGTAGACGATGGTGGGGTACTCGGGACGCATGTCGTGGCGTCCGTCAGGACTGTAGGCATCCTCGGAGCGCAGCCGTCGGGCGGCGGTGTACTTGTTGACCATCGAGTCCATGCAGCCGGGCGCTATGCCGAAGAACAGCCGCGGGCGCCCCAGCTTCTTGAAGTCGCGGAAGTCGCCGTGCCAGTCGGGCTGTGGGACGATGGCCACGCGGTAGCCTGCCGCCTCCAGTGTCCTTCCGATGACTGCAGCCCCGAAGGCGGGATGGTCGACATAGGCATCACCGGAGAAGAGGATGACATCCACCTCATCCCATCCCCGCAGCTCCAACTCCTTCTTGGTTGTTGGCAGGAAGTCTGTCAGTCTGTACTCCACGTCTTAACTCTTAATTCTTAACTCTTAATTAGTTAAACGGTGTTCCTTGGAAGGCGCGGGTGGTCATGCCGAGGTTTTCGTTGGCTCGGTTCTTCCAGTTGATGTAAAGCAATACGAGCTGCTGCAGTCCGTAGGCTTTCATGTTGGGATGGTAGACGACGTCAAGGCAGAGGTCCAGGAGTCGTTTGTCCTTGCCTGCCTCCGACTCCAAGAGTGAGCGGATGTTGAGCTTGAGCTTGTCTAATACCGTTTCGTCAACATAGCCTGTCGAGTCAATTAGGTCGCGGAAAAACTGGTAGTCCTCAATGGTCTGCAGGTGCTCTTCAGTGATGTCGATGCTTCTTGTTCCTGAAGCGTTAGCTTGAATCTTTGTCATAGTATTCAGTTTTTAGTTATTAATTAGGTAATTGATGATGCCTCTCATGATGTCGGCTCTCTGCGTGGCCGACTGTATGCACTCAAAGGGGAACCCCATGGTCAGGGCCCTATAATCCTGGCCCTGGTAGGCAACGGCCGCGCTGTAGCCGTCGGCGTAGGCCATGACGGAGATGGCGCCGCCCTCAGGTTCCAGTATGTCGGTACTGGGCACGCAGTAGTGTTGCTCGTTGGGCGCGCGATAGATGTCGAACGCCATGCCCAGTCCCTTGACCGTCGTGCCGTGGCTGTCGACGCCCGTATAGCGGCATTTCGTGACGGCTGCCATGGTAGCCTGAGCCGCGCTGTGGGCTATCTCGTGGCCTGTGTATGCGCCGCTTGTCAGTAGCGCTCCGCCGCCCTGCGTGTATCTGCGCAGGTGTTCTGCCAGCGCGGTCGTGAATGCCTGATAGTGTCCCAGGCTGTAGCCGTCGGTCTTCTCCAGTCCCAGTATGAGGTCTGTCATGTCACAGTTCTCCATGCTGAAAGCCCCGTGTTCTATGGCCGTACTGCTGCAGCTGACGATGTTGCAATCGATGTTGGCGTCGACGATGCTCTCGGCGTGCGCCTTGACGTAGTCGAAAGTGTTGCCGGCAATAAAGGTGCCCGCCAGGTCGTCGGTACCGAATCCTAGTCCCGTGGAGTCTTCGATGCCTGCCTTGTCGCGGTTGAAGATGAGCTGGCGGCCGGCCCATCCTGCCGTCGTGCCGTAGCTGACGCCCATGTCCTGGTCGATGTCGAAGCCCTGCTGTCCGTCGGTTTGTATGACTGCCGGTGATGCGAGTCGCCGGAAAGCGTCGACGATAAGGATGGTCTTATGAGCCGTCGGGCTGTAGCGTGCTGAGACGACGGCCGTCGGGAAACTCCGGCCGCCGCGGTTGACGGCCGCTATGCGGAAGGAGTAGAGCTGACCGGGAGCCAGCTTGACGGTGTAGCGGGTGTTGTGAACCAGTTGTCCGTTGTCGAAGTCGGCGTGGCCGCAGGCTGTGTAGACGATATAGTCCGTGGCGTCGGCACCCGGCTCCTGCGGGTCGCTGACGGGTGTCCATGACAGAACGGCCTCGCCCTTATGGTGCTCTGACAGCTCAACGCGCAGGTCGGTCGGCGTCAGCGGAGCGACGGTGCAGTCTACGTCGTGATTGCGGCTGATGTAGCGCAGCAGCGTCTTGTAGACCGAGCGTGCCAGCTGGAAGCGGAAGGTGGGATCCAGTCCGAAGCGCATGTCGGTGAAGTTCTGGTGTGACAACGTCTCTAGAATGGCGCTGGGCACTTCGGGATTGCGCGTTTCCGAGTAGTTGCGGTCGCGCAGTTCGCGTGCCGGCCACTGCACGTTGTAGAGTTGCCGCATATCGTTGGCGGTGTTATTCAGCAGGTCGCCCGCCAGCTCTCTCGACATGGTTCGCTCGAGTCCGCAGTTGAATAGCGAGTCGCCGTTGTTGTCGGTGGTGCATACCGTCAGCGTGCCCACAAGACTTTCGCCTTTCTTGTCGAAGCCGGCATCGCTGTGTACGGCCAGTGACAGTTCCAACGGCACGCCCAGTCCCTCCTTTCGGGGCACGTAGCAGGAACCGCCGGCCAGATAGTTCGTCGTGTAGGATCTGACGTTGATGTCGTCGCCGTAGTCGTCGAGTCCGTTTTTCGAACTGTAGACGCTATAGGGCATTCCTGCCCATTGAGCCGAGTAGCGGGCGCCCTCCAGTGCCCTGGGCACGCCGCTGAGCGTTCCTTCGCGTTGGATGTTTCCCATACCGCCGCCGAAGCGTACGGCATCGGCCGTGACCACGCCGCCGTGGCTGCTGTGGTTAGTGACGACTACGCGGTTATAGGCGTTGCACCCTTTGTCGAATCGGAAGGTGCCCAGGTAGACCCATGTGGAGCCGCCCATCTGCTGGTTGACGCGGAACTCCGTCTGCTGGCCTTTGTGCCAGACGGTGTAGTGGGCGTCATCGACGCTGTTAGGCATGGTCAGGTAGCTCACGTAGACGGCGTAGCTACCTTCTTCAGGGATGTCTGGCTGGTAGGATATCTGGCTTGTCTTCGACTTGCTGTGTGTGGTCTCTGCCATGCGCACCGTGCCGGCCGTGAAAGGGTTCTCGCCGTCGACATAGGTACCACCATGCTGTGCGAAACCGGGTAGAGGAGCGTCGTGCCAGGGTTTGCGGAACCCCGTCTCCAGGTAGTTGATGAGGCGCTGGTGGTCGTCGTTGTCGACGATGACCTCATGCCGCTGCCAGTCGCGCTCACGGGGTGTGAAGACGACGGCTCCGGCATTCTCGAGCATCGGTATGAGAAAAGGTACGACGATGGTCTGTGTGAACAGGTCCTCGCGTGTCGTAAAGAGGTTCGGGCGCTGCCATAGCCAACTGCTGTCGCGGCGGCTGTAGTAGCGGCCGTGACTGGCCCAGAGCGAGATGTGTCTGTTCTGCAGGCCCCGCGTCACCTTGTTGGGGGCCGAGACGTTGCTCACCCATGGCTTCCCGTTATAGTCGATGTTGCCCCATGACTGGGCAATGGCCGCCAGGGGCATCATCGTGAACATCAGGACGAGTAGTTTCTTCATTCCACGTCGCCTATAGAGAAATTCTCGGGCTTCTTGCCTTGGAAGTCCTTGTAATAGAGTTTGATCTCGCGCATCTGTCCCTCCAGGTCGCCGTTGGGGATGATGGTCTTCGTGCAGCTGATGAGCCGCTTCTGGTAGTCCACGCCATAAAGTAGGATGGGCAGTTCGGCCTTCTGGGCGATGAAGTAGAAGCCCTTCTTCCATTCCTCAACCCTTGAGCGTGTGCCCTCGGGGGTGATACAGAGGTGGAACTCCTTGGCCTGTCTGGCGGTCTCGGCCATGGAGTCGGTCATGCTGGTATGCTTCTGTCGGTAGACGGGTATGCCGCCGATACGCTTGAATAGTGGTCCGAGCGGCCAGAAAAACCACTCTTTCTTCATGAGGAAGTGGCTCTTCATACCGCGTGCCCCGATATACAACTGTCCGATGAGGAAGTCCCAGTTGCTGGTGTGCGGTGCCAGACAGATGATGAACTTGTCGGGATGGTGCTGCGTTACTTCAGCCGTCCATCCCCAGTGTTTGTATAGCAGCCAGTTACAGAATCTCTTCCACATAAGGTTTATAGGTTGTTAATCTGGTTGACGAGGTCCTCCACCTCGGCGTTGAACTTCTCCTTCAGGTCTTTGAAATACGTTGCTGCCGGCATCCCCGGTTCGGGGTGTCCCACACGGCTAATGTAGTTGTCCTGCAACTTGATGATGCTGAAGAGCATTGCCTCGTAATTGTCCTTGTGCTCAGTCGACCCATAGAGGGAGGCAGCCACACACTCTGCGAACAACTCGCCGCAGATGAGTTTGATTCCGTGTTTAAGTGTTCGTTTGTTAGCCATAATATCCTTATTTGTCATTTCCAGTTAGCAAAGATATAGAAAATAATTCAAAAGTCGGCTTTTTTGAGCACAAAAAAATATTAAAAAGAAAAAAATCTTTCCGTATCTCGCTGAAAAGGCGTATTTTTGCATTCCAAAAAATCGTTATTCATTAAATATTAGACACAGATTATGGAAAAAAGTGCATTGCAGCAGGCAAGAGCCGCCTATCAGCCCAAGTTGCCGAAGGCTCTTCAGGGTGCTGTCAAAGTGAAGGAGGGTGCTCCCACCGAGAGTGTAGCCGACCAGGCTGAGATCAAGAAGCTGTTCCCCAACACCTATGGTATGCCGCTCGTCGAGTTCGTACCCGCTAGCGAGTCGAACACGAAGAAGATGAACGTTGGTATCATCCTCAGTGGCGGTCAGGCTCCTGGCGGTCACAACGTCATCACCGGTCTGTTCGACCAGATTAAGAAGCTGAACCCCGAGAACCGCCTCTACGGTTTCATCCTCGGCCCCGGCGGTCTGGTGGACCACAACTATATGGAGCTGACGGCCGACATCATTGACGAGTACCGTAACACTGGTGGTTTCGACATGATCGGTTCCGGCCGTACGAAGCTCGAGAAAGTGGAGCAGTTCGAGAAAGGTCTCGAGATTATCCGCGAGCTCGACATCCAGGCCATCGTCATCATTGGTGGCGACGACTCCAACACCAACGCCTGCGTGCTGGCCGAATATTATGCTGCCAAGAACTACGGCGTGCAGGTCATCGGCTGCCCGAAGACCATCGATGGCGACCTGAAGAACTCGCAGATTGAGACTTCATTCGGTTTCGATACCGCTTGTAAGACCTATAGTGAGCTTATCGGTAACATTGAGCGCGACTGTAACTCAGCCCGCAAGTACTGGCACTTCATCAAGGTCATGGGCCGTTCGGCCAGCCACATCGCCCTGGAGTGCGCCCTGCAGACGCAGCCCAACATCTGCCTCGTCTCCGAGGAGATTGAGGCCAAGGGCATGAGCCTCGACGACATCGTCAGCTACATTGCCGACGCTGTCTGCCAGCGTGCCGCCGACGGTAACAACTTCGGTACTGTCATCATCCCCGAGGGTGTCATTGAGTTCATCCCCGCCATCAAGAAGCTCATTGCTCAGCTCAACGACGTGCTGGCCATGCCCGAGGCCAAGGAGATTAGCCGCGACGAGCAGGTAGACTTCGCCAAGAGCCACCTCACCGAGGAGAACCTCGCCGTCTTTAACTCGCTGCCCGTCGGCGTGGCCCGTCAGCTCGCTCTCGACCGCGACCCCCACGGTAACGTGCAGGTATCGCTCATCGAGACCGAGAAGCTGCTGTCGACGATGGTGGCCCAGAAGCTGGAGAAGCGCAAGAAGGCCGGCCGCTACGTTGGTAAGTTTGCTACCCAGCACCACTTCTTCGGCTACGAGGGTCGTTGCGCCGCTCCCTCTAACTTCGATGCCGACTACTGCTACGCTCTCGGCACTTCTGCCGCCCAGCTCATTGCTAACGGTAAGACCGGCTATATGGCCATTGTGAAGAACACGACGGCTCCTGCCGACCAGTGGATTGCCGGTGGTGTGCCCATCACGATGATGATGAATATGGAGAAGCGTAACGGCGAGATGAAGCCCGTCATCCGCAAGGCCCTCGTTGAGCTCGACGGCGCTCCCTTCAAGGAGTTTGCCGCTCACCGCGACGAGTGGGCTCGCAAGACGGCTTACGTCTATCCTGGTCCTATCCAGTACTGGGGACCCACAGAGGTCTGCGACCAGCCCACCAGAACCCTGGCGCTGGAGCAGTCGAAGTAATCTTCTCCCCCCTGTAATGATAAAGAAACACGTAGTGCGCCGCAAAGGCGTCAATGTGACAAAGGTTTACCACGGCCCCGGGCGCAGGAAGCGTCCCGGAGCCGTGGTTCGTTTGCTCCAGAAGCTCCCCTCGTGGGCTTGGTGGGCAGGCGGCCTGGTCATCGTGGCTGGCTACGTGTGGTTCTTCTATTACTTCTTCGTCGGCCCGTTCGGCTTCCGCTGGCGAGCCCTCTACGGCGATGTCAGCTATCCCGAGGGCTACGAGATTCACGGCATTGACATCTCCCACCATCAGGGACGCATAGACTGGGGTGAGCTGAAGGATCGTGGCATGATAGACCATTTCCCCGTACGCTTCGTCATGATTAAGGCTACCGAGGGTGCCACACAGACCGATGAGAACTTCGCCGACAACTTCTACCAGGCGCGCGAATATGGCTTCACCCGTGGCGCCTATCATTTCTATAGTGTTCACACGCCCGCACGCAAACAGGCTGAGCACTTCATGCGTCAGGTGAAGCTCGAGAACGGCGACCTGCCGCCCGTGCTCGACGTCGAGCACAAACCTAAGAACCAGACCGACGCCGAGTTCCAGGCCTCCGTGCTGGAGTGGCTCCGCCTTGTTGAGAACCACTATCAGGTGAAGCCCATCATCTACACCTACTATAAGTTCAAGACGCGCTACCTGAACGATAGCATCTTCGACCAGTATCCCTATTGGATAGCCCACTATTACGTCGATTCCGTCACCTATCAGGGGCCCTGGAAGTTCTGGCAGCACACCGACGTAGGCCGTCTGCCGGGCATCAAGGGTAATGTCGACTTCAATATCTACAACGGCTCCTTCTACGACCTGCGACAGATGACCATCGGCAGCCGTGAGACCATCGGCGAGGACGCCTATAGCGACTAAGAGTTTCCCCGCCCTTGATTATTTCCTGTTTTCGTTTCTATTACGTGCCGCTTATTTCCGAAAAAGCCCTGCTTATTTTCGAAAAAGCCCGGCTTATTTCCGAAAAAGCCCGGCTTAATCTGCAATAAGCCCTGCTATTTCAAAATGCACCAAACAAAATCGATAAAAACTTATTGAAAATCGATAAATTTAACATCCGTTAATGCTCGAAGGGGATTTTTGTGTTGGATCAACGGCAGCGGTCGAACCACTCCTTGAGTGCGCTGCGCGGTTCGCCGCGGCGGATGGCATCGTCGAGCTCCCGACGCGCCTCCTTCCGGCGTCCCAGCTGTAGCAGTAGGTCGACCTTCGATACGACATACGCTGTGTTGCCTGGGCGACGTCGAATGGCCTCGGTCCAGTCGTAGAGGGCAGGCTCGTACTGCTTCTGACCGGTCTCAAACAGGGCGCGAGCGGCATAGGCGACGGCGGAGTCGGGGAACATCTGAACGGCGCGGTTCAGCTCGTCCATGGCATCGGTGATGCGACCCATGCGCTCGCAGACCGTAGCCAGTCCAAGCCGGGCCTCCAGGTTGATGGGGGCAATCTTCAGAAATGACTCATAGTCGGCGCGCGCCAGCCCGTAGTGGCGTAGCGTGGTGTGGGCATAGGCGCGGTAAAAGAGCGCGGCTAAATTGCTGGGCTCTATCCGGAGGACGTTGCCATATTCCTCGATGGCATATTCCCATTGGTTCAGCTCGATATTGACGGCGGCCTTCTTCAGTCGCAGGTCGGTTGACTGCGGCTGACGGTCAATCTGTCGGTTCAGCGCGGCGAGGGAGTCGCGCCACTGTTGTGGTGTGAGGGCTGTTTGGGCGGCCAGCGTGAGGACCGTCGTTAGCAGCAGGAGGAGGGTAGTCAGCGTATGTTTCATCAGGCTGCAAAGGTAGCTGAAATTGCCTTAATCTCCAAATCTTTTTTAAAATAGAAAGAAAATTTGCATTTTCGTTCGGTTCTTCGTGACTTTGAGCTTTGCTCGAAGTTACTTTCGTTCGGAAAAATGCAAATAAATTTGCATTTTCGCTCACTTATTCGTAACTTTGTCCCCAGAAAACTTAAAACTATTAACATTAACGATTATGAAATTAGACGGAAGAAGAAGTAGCTCCAACGTGGAAGACCGCCGCGGCGTGAGCACAGGAAAAGTGGCTGGTGGCGGTATCTTGGGTATTATCGTGGCTGTGGCCATCGCTTACTTTACGGGTGGCGATCCTACGGCGGCACTCGTTCAGGGCGTACAGCAACAGATGCAGGCCAAGACGGAGACCGTCGGCGAGCAGGAATTTACCGAGGAGGAACAGGCGCTGGCCGAGGACTGCAAGAAAATCATGGCCTCGACGGAGGACGTCTGGGCTAAGGTGTTTGAGGAGAACGGGTGGGGTGAATACCAGTACCCGACGCTCGTACTCTTCTCTAACCAGGTGAACTCGGCCTGTGGCTCGGCAACGGCGGCCGTCGGTCCGTTCTACTGCTCGGGCGACCAAAAGCTGTATGTCGACCTCTCGTTCTTCACCGAGATGAAGCGCCAGCTGGGCGTCGAGGGTAACACCTTTGCCTACGCCTACGTGATTGCCCACGAGATAGGCCACCACGTGGAGTACCTGACGGGCACGCTGAACAAGGCCCACCAGGCCATGAGCCAGACCGACAAGGTGACGGCCAACCAGCTGAGCGTGCGTCTGGAACTGCTGGCCGACTACTATGCCGGTGTGTGGGCTCACTACGAGGACCAGATGAACCACTCGATGGAGTACGGCGACTTGGAGAAAGGACTGGAGCTGGCCAAGGCTATCGGCGACGACTGGCTGCAGAAGAAGGCACAGGGCAGAGCTACGCCCGAGTCGTTCACCCATGGCACCAGCGACCAGCGCAAGCGCTGGCTGAAGCGCGGCTTTGAGACGGGCGACATGAAGACCTCGACCTTCGCCGTACAGAACTACAACGACCTGTAGGCAAAGACTGATGAAGACAATGCTCATCCTCGTTGGCAAAACGACCGACAAGCACTTCCAGGCCGGTATAGCCGACTATGTGGAGCGCATAGGCCACTATATGCCTTTCGACGTGGTGACTGTTCCGGAACTGAAGAACACGAAGAACCTCTCGGAAGACCAGCAGAAGCAGGCCGAGGGTGAGCTGATACTTAAACTGTTGCAACCATCGGACACCGTGGTGCTGCTTGACGAGCACGGACGTGAGTTCCGAAGCGTGGACTTTGCCAGCTGGCTGCAACAGAAACGCAACACGGTCCGCCGGCTGGTATTTGTAGTCGGCGGACCCTATGGCTTCTCGCCTGCCGTCTATGGACGGGCTAATGAACAGGTATCGCTGTCGAAAATGACATTCTCGCACCAGATGATCAGGTTGGTCTTTACGGAGCAGATATATCGTGCCTGTACCATTATCAAGGGGGAACCCTATCACCACGAATAAGACACGTCACTTGACGGTCTCAGTCCTCAGAAAATCCTCAAACTGCGTGCGGTAGCCGTTGAACACGTTGATGTCAACCTCGCCATGAATACCGCTGACGCGACCGTTTGGCGACAATTGCCAAACGACCAGCTTGACGTCGGGCTTATACTCACTATAGCGCGCTATCCATACTTGATAATTACGCTTTAGGTCGGGTGCCGCCGACAGGTAGCGGTTGACAAACTGCTGACTGACATAGAGAATGGGGCGCACGTGGATGCCGCGCTCGACCGTGTTCAAGAAAGCACGCATCTGGCGGAATAGCGCCTCCGTACCACCCATGGCGGCTATCTGCGAGGCCGACGGCTCTACATCGAGTACTGGCGGCAGGTCGCCGCTGCGGAAACGCGTGTTCATCATGAAGTATTGTGCCTGAGCCGCGCCACCCGTGCGACACGAGAAGAAGTGATAGGCCCCGATGGGAATGCCGTAGCGACGGGCCTGCAGGTAGTCGGCGCCGTAGTAGGGGTTCTTGATGCTGGTGCTTTCGGTCGACTTGATGAACACGAACGACACGGGGTAGTCCACACGACCCATGGCGTGCTTCTGGTTGCGGCCAAGATGGGTCACGCGCAACTGGTTCCAGTGTATGGGGTACTTCTTACGGCCTTTGCCGTGCTGGTAGCGGGAGATGTCGATGCCATAGATGCGCTCGCTGGTGTATTGGATGCGCTCGCCCAGATAGCGGTCGTTCTTCCATTCGCCTACACGGACGGCAGAGTAGGGCGATACCGAGAAACCGAAGCCGTGGCGTCGGTCGTCCTGCCACATGCCCTCATAGTAGACGTCGCCATCGGCCAGATAGTAGCCGTGACCGCTGGCCATGCTGCCGCTAAGGTCGCCCGTGTAGATACCGGCAGAGTCAAGGCGTAGGGCTTGGGTCAGGCTGTCGCCCGCGTACGTACCAATGACTATACGTCCAAGAGTGTCGCTGGCAATGACCGTTTCCTCACGGCAGATGTTCGTCCACTCTCCGATGCCGAACAACGACGTTGCTGGCACGGGAAGAAGCGACAGAAGCGTGTCGGTCTGCTGGGCATAGGCGGCAATCATCTCGTAGCCTTCGTCCTGCACGTTGTGACGCTCCAGATAGTAGGTCAGTTCGGCCTGTAGGGCTGAGTCGGCCGGAAAACTGCTCACGACAGAGTCGCCTACCGGCAGCGTCGGTATGAGCAACATCTGCGTAGAGTCAACTCCCACGGTAAGATGTACTGGCGAAAGACGACATTGACACCCGGCTAAGAGCGTCACGACCATCAGAATCTGGGCTAAGACCTTCATAATGCCTGCAAAATTACTAAGAAAACCGAGAAAATAATATCTTTTTTGAAAAAAGTTTGAAAAAAGTTTGGTGGACTCGGGAAAAGTACGTACCTTTGCACCCGCAAATCAGATAATGAGGAGCTGAATGGTTCCGTAGCTCAACTGAATAGAGCATCTGACTACGGATCAGAAGGTTGTGGGTTTGAATCCCGCCGGAATCACTTGAAACACGTCAAGGGAGCCAATTTGGTTCCCTTTTTTGGTGCCTGATTGTCAATATTTTACGAAGACAACTAACTGATAATCAGATTTTTACAAAATCTGCCATCCCTTAAAGTGTATAGCACGTCTTACAAGATGATGCAAGTTAGAATACACATTTTTCAATTATAAATAATTTAGGGGTATGAAAGCAACATTTGATGTAAAAGTGAAAATCGACGGTAGGAACGTCTGGGTCTCTCTCTCCATGCGTGATGGTGCCGAGGACGTGGATGCGAAGGTAGTGGAAAAGCTGATGAAGAAGCTACAGCGTTTGAGCAAACTAAATCTCAGAACATCTGAGAAAACAAAACATTTTTCACGAAGAAATGTTCAATATCACTATTAAAATGTCCAAAAGTACAGTTTGTGGGTCGTGAAAACGTTAATATACGACTTTTTTTTTTATGAGAGGGCTACTTCGGAGAAAAAACAGCATCTTTGCATCGAAATTCATAAAACATAATATATGATGAACAAGGAAGAAATGACCGTACTGGCCGCTCTTGTTGCCGACCAGGTAGTGAGGAAGTTGAAAGGTCTAAGAAACCTATCTGAGGCTGAGTATGTCGATGCCAATGAAGCTGCTCGTATACTCGGCGTGTCTGCAAACTATCTCCGTCAGGTGAAAGATCGCTATCCTCACATCAAGGCCGGAGACCAAAAACAAGGTCGCATAATGTTCAAGCGCGATGCGCTCCTCAATGAATTTAAATAGCATAGTAGTATGGACGGAATACGACAACCGATTCTCACGTATATATATAATAGGTGCGCGAAGGCTTCACCGATACGTGATGCTGTGATAGAGCTTCGAATAGCGTACGCCAACAAGCAGAAATACCTCTCGACTGGTATTCGCGTGTTCCCGCGGGAATGGCATCGTGGCCGGGTGGTGAACCGTCTGGATGCTGCTATCCTCAATAAAACGCTCGACAAACTGATGATGGAGGTCAGACAGGTCATTTACGATATGATCGACGATGGCAACATTGACATATTCGCCATTCCAATAAAACTTGCTGCGAAGCGCCGGAAGGCAATGACCTTTCTCGAATTTTATGACGAGAAGGCAAAAATCCGCAAACACGGCATAGGGAAAATAGCGCAAGGGCGATATGATCTTGTTCCTCGTGTTTTGGATGAATTTGGAAGAATCACCTCATTCTACGATCTAACTCCCAATAACATCATAGCCCTGGATAAGTTCCTGACAAAGAAAGGGCTTAAAGCGACCAGTCGCTGGGCAAATTATCACAAATATATTCGCCGCTTCATTAAGGAAGCTATTAAGGAGGGCTTCATGGAGCGTGACCCCTATGATGGCGTTCGGCTGGACCATGGCAATTTTGAGCACAGCATAGAGAAGTTCCTCACTGTCTCAGAACTGAAACAGCTGAAAGAAGCAAAAATGCCAGACGAACGTCTGGAACGTGTAAGAGACTTGTTTATTTTCCAGTCTTACACTTGTCTGGCTTACACCGACCTGGCGCATTTTGATAAAAAACGAATTCAGATAGAGGAAGGCAAAAAGGTATACCATGGCAAACGTGACAAGACCAATGTACGTTTTACCATCCCATTGCTGGCACCAGCCATAGAAATTCTGGAACGATACAATGGCCTTCCCCTTTCTTCAACTAAGAAAACCAAAGGGAAGATCATTAGCAATGGCAAGTATAACGAATTTCTGAAAGAAATGGCAGAAGCTGCCGGACTCAGCCAACATCTTACGACGCATTGGGCCCGGCACACAGGCGCCACAATGCTGTTGAATGCGGGAGTACAGCCGGAGGTGATAGCGGTCATTGGTGGCTGGAAGGATACGAAAGTGCTGATGAAGATTTACGCCAAGATGCGTGAGAAGACTGTCATTGCGGCAGTCAACGATGTAGAACATAAAATAGTGTAATTATGGCAGAAATGAATATCAAAGAGAAATGGGCTGAGCTGCTCGATTATGCAAAGCAGCACGCCACCGGCGAAGGCTTACACCGTGGCT
>Ga0310694_10000996_pt1 | contig 33974 bp, 30 predicted proteins | sample 174DNAGHGhighgp2_FD_203884 | JGI IMG/M metagenome (GOLD analysis project Ga0310694, IMG submission 203884) | Sheep rumen microbial communities from Palmerston North, Manawatu-Wanganui, New Zealand - 1742 DNA GHGhigh gp2 (v2) (version 2) | ecosystem: Host-associated > Mammals > Digestive system... | reverse complement strand
CGAAAGGAGCGAGGCGCTGGACGAAAAAATCAAACAAAATGACAAGATCAGTCAATGCAGTGGCTTCAAGAGCCAGAAGAAAGAAAATCCTGAAGAAGACCAAAGGTCAGTTCAGCACGAGAAAGAACGTGTGGACTGTGGCGAAGAACTCTTACGAAAAGGGTCAAACCTACGCTTATCGCGACAGAAGAAACAAGAAGCGCGAATTCCGCAGCCTGTGGATCGTCCGTATCAACGCCGCCGTGCGCGAATTTGGCATGAACTACAGCCAATTCATGGACAAGCTCACCAAGTCGGGTATCGAAATCAACCGTAAGGTCCTTGCTGACCTCGCTGTGAACAACCCCGAGGCTTTCAAGGCCATCGTCGACCAAGTGAAGTAAGTCGCACTATTGTTCTTAGGATAACGAAAAATCCCAGCTCCAATGGAGTTGGGATTTTTCTTTTTCGTGACCCGGTTGGGATTCGAACCCAAGACCCACAGCTTAGAAGGCTGTTGCTCTATCCAGCTGAGCTACCAGGCCATCGTTTTGCGGGTGCAAAAATACGGAATATTTTTAAATATGTAGGCGACTTGGGCGAAAAAAATGCGCTACCGCATTATTATTCCTCCGTCTTGGGTACGTAAGGATGGTGTGGGCGCTTTGGGCGTACCGGTTTTTCCGGCTTGGGAGCCGCTGCAGCTTGTGGGCGTGACTTCTTGACTTGCAGCTCGTTACCCATGAAGACGGTCTCGTCAGTCTCCACGATGGCCTTGTAGGCTTCATTGTCGTTGGGCATCTCTACGAAACCGTAACATTTCGAGCGTCCCGTCTCGTGATCCATGATGACCTTGCAGGATTCTACCGTGCCGAATTGCTCGAACAAGGCTCTTAAATCTTCCGTTGTGGTCTTAAATGCTAGTTTGGCGACAAAAATCTTCATAACATACGTATTTGTAGTGCAAAGATATACAATTATTTTAATGCGATGAAAAAAAGCTGGAGAAATTTTGTTTTCTGTGAAAAGGGCATGAAAAAAGCGAAGCCGAACACTTCGCTTTGACGTGGGGGAGGGTGGACTCGAACCACCGAACGGATACCCGGACAGATTTACAGTCTGTTGCAATTGCCACTATGCGACTCCCCCAAGAATGAAAGAACGTTTTGCCTTTGTTTGACGGCGCAAAATTACATCTTTTTTCCTTATCTACGGCAAAAACCGCGAATTTTTTCGCAACTTTGCGGCATCAAAAACAAGCTACGATGAAATACGATTTCGACAAGATCATCAATCGCGCTGATACCAACTGCGTTAAGTATGATTTACGTCAGCAGGTGTTCGGCAATCCCGATGTGTTGCCCATGTGGGTGGCCGATATGGACTTTGAGACCCCTGACTTTGTCCGCAAGGCAGTCATCGAACGTGCCGAGCATCCTGTGTATGGTTACCATTTCAAGGATGATGCCTATTACCAATCCATTATGGGATGGCTGAAACGCCGTCATCAGTGGGAAGTGAAGCAGGAGTGGCTGTCGTTTACCCCAGGCGTGGTCTGCGGTTTTACGATGGCGGTGATGGCTTTTACGCAGCCTGGTGACGAAATAATCATTCAGCCGCCTGTCTATCCGCCTTTCCATCACGCCGTGAGCAGTCACGGACGCAAACTGGTCTACAACACCTTAATTAATAAAGGTGATGGCTATGAATTCAATTTTGACCAGCTGGTCGAGCAAGCCAAGACAGCCAAGATGCTGATCCTCTGCAATCCTCATAATCCCGTTGGCCGTTGCTGGACGCGCAACGAGTTGCTGCTTTTGGGCGAGATTTGCTTGAAAAACCATGTGCTTGTCATTTCCGATGAGATTCACTGCGACTTGGTGCTGCCTGGTTACAAGCATACGCCTTTTGCCACTTTGGGACATCAGTATGCTTTGAACAGCATCACCTTCCACGCGGCTTCCAAGACCTTCAACCTGGCGGGTTTGGCCACTTCAACGGCCATCATCCCCAACGAGGCGTTGCGTAAGACCTACGTGGCCTACGTTGAAGATATGGAGGCGCATCTCGGCAACATCTTCGGTAAAGTCTCTACACAGGCTGCCATGACATACGGCGATGAATGGCTGGGAGAGTTGCTTGACTATGTACAAGGCAACATCGACTATGTCGCGGACTTCCTGACCACAAACCTCCCCAAGGTGAAGTTCCACAAGCCGCAGGCTACCTATATGATGTGGCTCGACTTCAACGGCTACGGCCTTTCGGAGGAGGAATTGTGGCGCAAGATGACGCTGGAAGCGCAATTGGGCTTCAATCGTGGTAAAGACTTTGGTGAAGCAGGAAGCGGTTTCTTCCGCATCAACCTGGCTTGTCCGAGGTCGACAGTGGAGGAGGCGATGCGGCGTTTGAAAGAAGTGTTTTAAAAGAGAAGTCCCGTTTCTTCCTTCTCGCGTTTCATCCCAATCATGGCGTCGAACTCTGCTTCTGTGATGATGGGGATGCCCAATGATTCGGCCTTTTTGCGTTTCTCGGGTCCCATTTTGTCGCCGGCCAGCACATAGTCGGTCTTGCCTGAGATGCTGCCAACGTTTTTGCCGCCGTAAGCCTCAATGGTCTCTTTGATACCATCGCGGGAATAGTGAGCAAACACGCCACTCACCACAAACGACTTGCCCGCCAGCACTTGCTCTTTGTCAGATTTGGGTGTCTCGGCCTTGGCGAACTGTAAACCAGCAGCCCGCAGTCGTTGTACAATGTCCAGATTTACAGGATTTTCGAAAAAGGCTTTCACCGAAAGGGCAATGACTTCGCCTACGGTGTTGATGGCGCTCAAATCTTCGACGGAGGCACGGATGATACTGTCGATGTCGTGATATTCGGCCACGATGGTCTTGGCCACCACTTCGCCCACATTGCGGATGCCCAAAGCGAACAGCACCCGCTCGAAGGGTACGGATTTCGACTTCTCCAAAGCGTCGATGATATTCTTGGCGGTCTTCTCCTTGAAGCTGACCTTATCGTTGGACAGACCGTAGAGTTTGCTAAAAGTGAGGCTATAGAGGTCGGCCACATCCTTAATCAAGCCGGCATCGTAGAGGAACTCCACCTTGCCTTCTCCAAGACTCTCAATGTTCATGGCCTTACGGCTGATGAAATGCTCGATGCGGCCTTTCACCTGAGGAGGACAACTTTGTGCGTTAGGACAGTACCAGGCGGCTTCGTCCTTGTTCTTTACCAACTCGGTGCCGCATACTGGACAGACCTTGGTAAAAGTCACGGGTTGCGCTCCTGCTTGACGTTTGTCGAAATTCACTCCAATGATTTTCGGTATGATTTCGCCGCCTTTCACCACAGTGACGGTGTCGCCATAATGTAGGTCAAACTGACGGATGAATTCCTCGTTATTTAAAGTGGCGCGTTTCACAGTGGTGCCCGCAAGTTGCACGGGGGCGAGGTTGGCCACAGGAGTTATCGTTCCATGTCGTCCCACTTGGAAGTCGACGCTTTGCAACTCTGTCTCCACCTCCTCGGCCTTGAACTTGTAGGCGATGGCCCATTTCGGCGACTTGGCTGTATAGCCCAAGACTTGCTGTTGGGCGTAGCTGTTGACTTTCAGCACGATGCCGTCGATGGCAAAAGGCAATTGGTGACGGGCTTCGTCCCAATAGTCGATGAACTCGAAGATTTCGTCGATGGTCTTACAAAGCGCCATGAAGTTGGAGATGTTGAAACCCCATTTGCGGGCAGCTTGAAGGCTTTGGTAATGGGTTTGATAGCGGTCTTCTAGACCATCCATCATCATATAATAGCAGTAGTTGTCCAAGCGGCGGCGGGCAACTTCTTTGGAGTCTTGTAGTTTCAGTGTTCCAGCAGCCGCGTTACGTGGGTTGGCGAAGAGGTCGTCGCCAGCCTCGGCTCGGGCTTCGTTGAGGCGATTGAAACTCTCGAAAGGCATCACAATCTCGCCTCGCATCTCGAAGAACTCGGGATAGTCGCCATGCAGTTTGAGCGGCACGGAATGAATGGTCTTCACGTTGGTGGTGACGTCGTCGCCTTGAGTGCCGTCGCCACGGGTCACGGCGCGTACGAGCACACCGTTTTCATATTGCAGACTGATACTCAGCCCGTCGAATTTCAGCTCGCAGCAAAACTCCACTTCCTCTTCGATGGTTTTCTTGATGCGGCTGATGAAGTCGGCAATCTCCTCGCGGCTATAACTATTGGCCAATGATAGCATGGGATAGCGATGCTGCACACTTTGGAATTCCTTGGTGATGCCGCCGCCTACGCGTTGTGTGGGTGATGAGGGGGATAGGAATTCTGGGAATTCCTTCTCCAAGCGCGCCAACTCTTCGAGTTTCATGTCGAACTCGTAGTCGCTAATCGTTGGCTTGGCGAGGATGTAATAATTATAGTTGTGCTGCTCCAATTCGTCGCTGAGGGCGGCGATGCGCAAACGGGCTTCTTCTTTGGTCATAATTGGATAAATTTCAAGGGATTGACGCCGAGAGCCCAAAGCAACAGTCCCAAAGCAACGATAGATGAGAAGATGCCCATGAAGGTCATCAGGGCACCTTTGTAATTGTGCCGGATACAGAGAATCAGGAGAATGCAGAGGACGATAAAGGCACTTTCGTACCACACGCAGATGCCCAATCCCAGCATGAGGCCTGCAATGAAGAAGGAAGTGCGGTGGACATTCTCTTTGAGGTTGTTTTGCCGTAAAACCTCTTGGCGAAGTACCACATTGGCACCGTAAAGCATCAGTGGTAAGCCGAGGAAAGCACTGGCATTCTCGATGATGCCGAAGGACGGCATGATGCAGCTGAAAGCAGGGATGAGTGCAAGCAGCCAAGCATTATGTTTGTTGGACGTCAGGTCGCAGATGCGGTAGATCATGGAAACGGTGAATAGCGAGACCAGGGCATAGAGCGAGCGGCTGAGGAACATCATCCCTTGTGAGTCGCTGATCCCCAAAAGCGCCTTGATCTTTTCGAGGAAGGCGATGAAAAGGGTAGGGTGCTGTAGTTCACCATGGGAGCCGAAACCTGAAACAAACACTACGGCGATGATTCTCACCGCGATGGCAATCAGCATCAACGAGGTGAAAGGGTGTTTTTCCTTAAAGCGTTTGAGACCTTGTAGCATATTTTTCCGTTTAGAACGCAAAAGTACAAATTTTTTGTAATTTTGCGCCGTTTTAAATACAACGGAAAAACAAAACTTTAAGTATCAAAAATATGAATAGACTATTAAAAGTGTTCGCTTTGACCCTCATGATGGTTCTGGGTGGTCAGGCCATGGCCCAAACGCGTGGCGCCATGTTTCTTGGGGCTTCTTTCCCGATGTCGGATTTTGCGGATTTCGATGGGTTCGATGATTTCGCATTAACCTCATATGACCTTGATGACGACGATGCCGGTGCAGGCATTGGTTTTAATGCAGGTCTCAAGTGGTATTTCAATGTAGGCGTTCCTGGACTGGGTGTCATGCTCTCGGTGGATGGTCTTTACAACGGACCATGCCAAGATTTGAAGAATTGGTATCGTGAAACTGAGAGTTCGTTTAACGGTGGCAGTCTGAATTATACGGCAAAGCCGCAATACATCAATATCCCTGCCATGTTAGGCTTGAATTACATCTATCGCATCAATCCCAATCTGGGTGTTTATGTTGAAGCTGGTGCAGGTGGCAACCTTCGTTTCATCACAAAGATGGAATCGGTGAATAAGATGGATGTAATCCAGACCACCAGAATTCAAGAGTACGACAAAGCCTTCAGCTTTGCCTATCAGGCTGGCATTGGCATGGAAGTGGCAAAGAATCTGGTCATCGGTTGCAGTTTCTATGACCTCGGCAAGGCTTCTGTCGCTGGCGAGGAGACCGTGAAGGTCAGGAACCTTGAAGAAAACGTTTCCAACTCAGAGCCCCACTTCCACGAATTTGGAACCGTTCATCCCATTATGATTTTGGGGCGTATAGGTTTTAGCTTCTAAACTCTTAGTGTTCGTTGAAAACTGAAATGCGGAGCGTCGGGTTTACCGGCGCTTCGCTTTTTATGTTGTGCTGTGCTGCTTTCAGACCAAACGAAACAGCATCCATGCCATTGTACCCCAATGCATGCCCATGAATCACACCGGAAAAGAAGGCATCGCCCGAGCCCGTCACATTGACAATCTTTGTGGGTAACGCTGGGTAAGCTTTTGTTATGCCATTTGCGCAACATACAACGCCACTTGAACCTAAGGTTAAATAGATGTTGTTTATTCTGTTGTCATCCAATTTCTTAGCTGCTTTAATAGCATCGTCTTCTCCTGTGATTCGTCTGGCCTCCGCCATGTTACATTTCAAAGCAAAGACGGAGCGCTTTTCGCAGAGTTTGAGGGCATCTGCAAATCGCACGGCCTTGCCGGGTGAGACCGTATCGACAAACAAAGGGACCTCGCAATGATCGATGAGATAGGCGAGTGCTTCCGTGCTTAATAATGTGTCGGCAACGACAAAGTCGGCATCGTTGACGGCTTCCATCTTGTTTCGCAGCCAATCTAAAACCATGCGATTATTTAAGGCAACATCAGAAACTGCCGACTGCATTTCACCGATTTCATCATTGAAACTGAGAAAGATGGGACTTTTTATATCCTTGAATTGTGTGGATAGCGATAAGTCCATGCCGATTAGACGGCAATTAGCCATGAGACGTTCCGCAAAGTCATCGCCACCGAAAACGCTCATCAGTCTCACCTCATGACCCAATAGACATAGGTTGTGGGCAATGTTGCGAGCCACGCCACCATGATGAAAGGCGATTGTACCTGGAGTGCAACCGTTTGTGTTGTGCTCAGCAAGAGACGAAACAGCTATGTCAATATTGGATTCCCCTATGACAGTAATCTTCACTATGCCTTAGTTTTGGAAATACAAAAGTAGAAATTTTTATGATAATTTGGTTTTTCCAATTAGTTTTTGTTATTTCGTAGCTTCAAAACCAATGTGTTATGGCACAAAACAAAAAGAGGAAGCGTCGCAATTACAAATACCATGCGATCACTTTCAAGTTGTCGACTGGTCAATACCGTTCGTTGCGCAATTATTGCAAGGCTCGTCGTACAACCCCCATCAAGCTGATTAAGAAAAACATAGAGCGGTTCATTACGGCATACGAATACGAAGTTCCAACGGATTTGTACCTCACCGAGAACCAATTGGATCTGTTTTCCGAAACCCTCATGTAGGTTTGATGGTCTCTAGTTTATCGAAGCCCGGCCAATGAGCCCTTCAATCATCATTTCTGATTGAACGGAATGCGGTTTTGAATGGACCTGCCTAAGGTCACCTCGTCGACATATTCCAAGGCGTCGCCCACTGCGATGCCTTTCGAAATTACCGAGATTTTTCCTTTAAAGTCATTCAGTTGCCTGAAAATATAGAAGTTGGTCGTGTCGCCCTCGATGGTGGCGGGCAGGGCTAAGATGATTTCCTTGATGTCCTCTTTTTGTGTGCGTTGCACGAGTTGTGCAATTTTCAAATCGTTGGGCGAGATGCCTTCGATTGGGCTGATGACACCACCCAAGACATGGTATAGACCGTTATAAGAAGCCGTCCTTTCGATGGCCAGCACATCGCGCATGTCGGCCACCACGCAAAGCGTGTTTTCGTCGCGACGCGGGTTGCCGCAGATGGAACACACCTTGGTGTCGCTGATGTTGTAGCACCGTTCACACAACATGATGTTGCGCTTCATCTTCAGTAGTGAGTCGGCCAACTGCTCGGTCTCTAAATCATCGCTGTTGAGCAGATGCAAGGCCAAGCGCAGTGCCGTCTTCTTGCCGATGCCAGGTAGTTTCGACAGCGACTCCACGGCGTTCTCTAATAATATGGATGAATACTCTGCCATACAATAATCGCGGCAAAATTAAGTTATTTCCTTAAATTTGCAGCTTCAAAACCGAAGAAATCATGAAAAGATATTGCTTCCTCCTCACTATGTTGTTGCTTGCGTTGGTTGCCACTGCCCAAGATTACAACCAAACCGATAACCAAGGTCGCCGTCAAGGGGCATGGCGAGACTTCTATTCCAATGGTCAGCTGCGTTATGAGGGCGAGTTCAAGAACGACAAGTGCAAAGGTACTTTCCGCTATTATGACGAACATGGCAACTTGAAGGCGACCAACGAGTTCGACAAGTCAGGAGAGCGTGCCTTGAACAAGACCTACGCTCCCAATGGCAGGGTAGTAGCCACAGGCTTTTACCTGAACCAAAAGAAAGACGGGGAGTGGAAGTACTATGACGCCCAATCGGGTCAGCTTCGACTTGTTGAGGACAACAAAGAAGGTAAGGTGCATGGTTGGTCAAGGATCTACAATCCACAGAATGGTGTTCTGGCCGAGGAAACGCAATTTGTTGATGGCCAACCCCAAGGTCAATGCAAGAAATACTCCGATACGGGCACATTGATCATGGAATGCCAATACCGCGACGGACTACTTGAAGGTCCCACCAAGACCTATTATCCCAGCACTGCCTTAAAAGAGGAGGGACAATACGCGAAGGGAAAGAAATCGGGTACTTGGAAAACCTATAACGAGGAGGGCGATGTCATTGCCGAAGAGGCCTTTGGCGAGTTTGTGTACTAATTACATCTCTTCAAATAATCCTCCAAGTTAGGCCGACCGTACTTTTCAGCCAACTTGTAATACTCACAAGCCCTGCCTTCATCGTTTTTCATATAGTAGGTCCTACCTAAGTTGAAGTAAGCATCGGCATAGTCCGGCTTAAGCTCGACGGCCTTCTCGAAATCGGCAATGGCTTCATCATATTTCGCAGCATTTACCCTAGCACAACCACGGTAGTAATAGGCCTCAAAGTTATTCTTGTCGTATTTTATGGCCTCGGTAAGGGTCTCCTCGGCTTTTTTAAACTCGCTGTAACGCAACAGCAGTTTAGAGCCTTCTTCGGTTAAAATGCGTGATTTGGCGGGGTTTTCGCAGCTGCTGAGAAAAAGTGCAAAAACAGCTATGAATATCAATGCTAATTTCTTCATTATAGTGGTTATTTGATGCAAAAATACAGCTTTTTTCAGAAATAGAGCCAATGCCAGACGAATTTGTCGGTGGCATTGTATTCCAAGGCAGGTACAGGCAACTTGATGAAGCTCAATGCGCGCAGCACAGCTTTGAGATAGCGGTTTTCGACGGGCAGCTTCGCTAAATCGACACCAGGCGAAAGATAGAACTGACGCACGCGGTCGAAGTCGGCAGTGGGCTGTGGCGCGACCATGCCTTTTGCTCCATAGCCGACATCGACAGTGAGCCATTCGGGGAAGTCGCTGTCAGTGTCAAGCAGCAACTCCTTGATATTGAAGGCGGCCCAGATTGTGATGCCATTGTAGTCCTTCAATGATTGGCTGATTAGGTTATGCCCCAATTCCTCTGGATTGTATTGGGCATATTCGGTGGGATGGAAAGAGTATTTAAGGCTGATTCGTTGTTCGTCCCACAGCAGTTGTTGTGCGGTGTATAACGTAACGCCACTGACATCGGCAGCCATATCCCCCCAAGAGAACCCCCAGCCTTCGTATCCAGAGTCCATAAGCTCAATGGTGGTCATGAAAAGCAATGAATAAGCACCACCAAAGAGCGCGGACCGTTTCGGGTCCAAGCCAGCCAAGCGCATGCTTTCGTCACCAAAGACGCAGGTTTGGTAGGAAGTAGTGGCATGACATAATTTATCCATTTGAAGCCAATCGCCGTTGTCGTTGATGGTGTGCATACCGACCCATTGGCAATCCTTGAACCAAAGCTGGTGCAATCCAATAGTTGTGCCTACATAGATTGCAGCATCGATTCCCGCCACGATTTTGACATTGCGCATGGCGATGGAATCATCGGCTTGTTGAGCCCATACGGAACAGAATGACAATGCTAGAAGAATTGAAATCAGCTTGTACTTCATTTGTCTAATCCTGAATTGAGGGAGGATCAATGGTTATTCGAACTTGTGGATTATTTCAGTAACGGTGTCGATGATTTCTTTCAATCGGGCCTCGCTCTTGGCTTCGCAAAGGAAACGCAGATAAGGTTCCGTATTCGAAGGCCTAATGTTGAGCCACCAATCGGGATAATCAAGCCGATAACCGTCGAAATCGAGGAAACGTTCAGGCTTTTCGATTTGTGTAAAATGGTCGCGCACGGCATCCATGGCTTCTTTCTTTTGCTCGATTTTGAAGTTGATTTCGCCCGAGTTGGAATAAGGCGTGATCTCGTCGATGATCTGGCTCATGGTCTTACCTTCCTTTTTGCGTTTGGCCAAGAGGCGTAGCACGATGGATGCGGCCAGCAGGGCAGAGTCAGAGTAATAGAAGTCACGGAAATAGTAGTGTCCAGCTAATTCGCCGCCGTAGCAACCATCTAGTTCACGAAGTTTCAAGGCGGCATAGGCACGCCCCACACGCCAGGTCTCCACCTTGGCATGATAGCGGTCGAGGTATTCCTGAATGGCACGCGAACTGCGGATGTCCTGCAACACAATGCCTTTCTGCTTCTGCTCTCCAATGAAATAGTCGCCCAAGAAGGCTATGATGAGGTCAGGGCTGATGAAGCGGCCTTTCTCGTCGATGAAGGTGATTCGGTCGGCATCGCCGTCAAAGAGGAGACCGATATCGCATTTCTCTTTCTTCACCAAAGCCTTGATTTGCTCTTGTGCATGAGCTTCCAAGGGGTTGGGTTCGTGGTTGGGGAAGTTGCCGTCAAGCTTGTCGTTGATGTAATGTGCCTTGCCGATGAGTTCATGGATGAAGATGGAAGACATGCCGTTGCTGCAATCCACGGCGATGTTGAGGTTGTCGTGCGGCCCGACAAACTGCTTTTGGAAAGCCAGGTAATCGGCATAGACTTTCTTTTCGCGAATGATGCCTTTCTTCTCACATGGTACGGTGGCTTTATCGCTCGCCACAAGAGCTTCAAGTTGGTTCAAGCCAGTGTCGTAGCCCACGGGAAGGGCATCTTTGGCCGAAATCTTGAGGCCGTTGTGATGTTTCGGATTATGCGAGGCTGTGATTTGGATGGAAGCGCCGTAGCCATATTTGGCCGTCATCCAATAGACCAGCGGAGTAGTGGAAAGGCCAATGAAGTCGACGTTTTTGCCTCGGTCGGTGAGGCCACGAGTGAGGGCATCGAACAGGGATGGGGAGGAGAGGCGCATGTCGCGTCCCACGAGATAGGTGTCGGTGTCGAGCACATCAGGCAGGAAATATCCGATGCGGTAGGCGATGGTTTCGTTGAGGTCGGTGCCCCATTCGCCACGGATGTCGTATGCTTTGAAGGCTTTCATGTTTGTCAGTTGTTCAGTTATTCAGTTGTTTAGTTGTTCAGTGGCTGTTAGCTTTTAGCTGTTAGCCATTAGCTTTGTTGGCTCTATGCTAACAGCTAATGGCTAATAGCTAACGGCCAAAAGCGGTCTTATTTAATTCCACGTTGATTAAGCGCCTGTTGGTATTTCTGGGCATTGCGGTTGTGTTCAGCCAAGGTTTTGGCAAAGTTGTGGTAGCCCGAAAAGTCCTCCTTGGCGCAGAAGTAGAAGTAATTGTTGTCCTCGGCGTTGAGCACAGCCTTGATGGATACGATGGACGGAATGCAGATGGGTCCCGGAGGCAGACCAGGATATTTATAGGTGTTATAGGGTGATTCTATTTCCTTGTGACGGTCGAGCACACGCTTGATGGTGAAGTCATTCCAGGCGAAGACGAGTGTGGGGTCGGCTTGTAGCAGCCAATTGTTGTTCAATCGGTTGAGGTAGACACCAGCCATACGTGGCATCTCGTCGCTCATATTGGTCTCCTTGTTGACAATGGAAGCCAAAGTGCTGACTTGTATGGGCTTCAAGCCTTTGGATTGGGCTTGCTGCTTGCGTTCATCGTTCCAGAACTTATTGTATTCCTGAAACATACGGTTGACGAAACCTTCTGCATCGGTGTTCCAATAGAACTCGTAGGTGTCGGGCAGGAAGAGGGCGGGGATGGTGTAGTTGTTGAAGCCCAATTGCTTAATATAATCCTGATTGTGAAGCCGATTGGATAGGGAAGTGGAGTCGGCTTCGATTTGGGAGGCGATGCGGCCTGCCAGTTGGTTCACATCTCTCATATTGTTGAAGGTGACCTTCACGGGCGTTTGCAGTCCGCCACGCAGCATATTGACCAGCTGGTTGTTGGTCATGCCGTCCTTCAGCACATAGTGCCCGGGATGGATATTGGCAGGCAGTTCCTTTTTCTCCGCCAACCAGTTGAAGCTCTTCTCGTTCACGATGCAGTGCGTTTCTGCCAAAACTGCCTTCACTTGGTCGTAATCCGAGCCCGTCGGGATGAACAGTTCTACTTCCTTGCCGCCAGTGGTTTTCACGTTAGGTGACATAACGGTTTTGAAGCCCCAATAGCCAAACGCAACAGCGAATATCAGCAGGATGAAAAGCACGAGCAGCACTGTGCGCCGGGTGCGTTTGCCGTTTTTCTTTTTGCCACTTTTTTTGGTCTTTTTCTCTTTGGGAAGTTTTGTTTCTATTTTGACCATTTGTGTTTTCTTTGTTCAGGCCCCAAATTTACAACTTTTTCCCGTTTTGACAACCCAAATCCCAAGCGCATTGCCGAAGAAAAGCCCCAACCCAAAAGGATTGAGGCTTTTAGTCCATAATTAAAGTGCAGGCTTTTCTATTCCTTCACCACCTTATCTGTATAACTTTTTCCATCATCCATAATGACGCGCATCATGTAATTACCTGGGGGCAGCTGGCTAAGGTCGATGCTCTCGAAGGCCTTGTTTTGCGTGCGCACCAAGCGTCCTTGCAGGTCGTAGAGCTCGATTTTAACGGGGATTGCGCCGTGCGAGTATTGCAATTGAAGCAGATCTTTTGTTGGGTTGGGAAATAAAGAAAGCCCGTTTTCTGCATCCTGCCACTCACCAATTTCTGTATAGTCAATACCCTCGAATTCGGGATTCTTATAGATGCTCTTTTCGTCTTGGAAAACCTCAACCGTCCGGTGTGCAACTCCACAAAGTAGGATTTCAACATGGATTGGGTACAACAAGCCATCATTGCTTCCAATTCCACCAACCCATTGAGCATAGGGGTCATCGTCCATCACTATCACTTTCCTCATTATTCCGCAAAACTCCTCTTCACCCACTTCGGATACAACATAAGGACTTGTATAAAATGGACATGGAGCTTGCCACTCGTCCCAAACCGAAAGAGAGAAATCATACAGCAATACTTCCTGATCCTCCATGCAAATATACATGCGACCTATTGCTTCTAAAAAAGGTGGTAATGATACAAAATAGTATTTGCCATCACCGTCCGCGCGGATGCCGCCAACGCATCGACCCTCAATGGGGAATCCCAAATGGCTACATTCGATAAGCTTTTTATACTCTATACCGTTCACCAATGTATCTCCTTTGATTCCTAACTGGTAATAAATTGTGTCATTGTAATCCGACCGATAAAGTTGTACCCAAGCTCTGTTTTCTGTTGCAAGATCATCCCAGTCGTATTCCCGACCAAAGGGATGCTGTGCCTTTGCCATCCCTGCCAACATCACCAGCAGTAGGAAAAGGACTTTTTTATTCAAATTGCTTTTGCTATTCATTTTATGTTTGTATTATTGATGGCAAAAATACATATAATTCATTGTATAACCACCAGCTTTTCAGTTTTTTGCTATTTTGTAATAATTAATTTTCCTGTTTGCACGTATTCGCCGCAACGTACTGTATAAACGTATATCCCATTAGCCAAACCACGAAGGTCTAAAACTTTTTGTCCCTGTCGGCCATTCAGTTCTTCCGATATCATGGTAACGCCAAGCGTATTAGTAACAGTAAAGAAGGCTTGTGTCTTGTCGGCGGGCAGTGTATACTCCACCGTGGTCCAAGTTGTGGCTGGATTGGGACTCACACTTGCGACAAAGCCCAAAACTTCGTTCATCGAAGTATCCATAAAGTCAACATTTCCTCTGTTTCCACCATTGCTCTCGGGCATCGTAGGACAATTAGATAACATTTCTTGCTCTTCAGTCCTTTCCATCTTCAAGGCTTTCGCCATCATTTTCGAAGTGCCAGTTCCCGATTCGGCGATACCATTTACCATAGCGAGTTCGTTGTCGGTCAGTTCGAAAATGGTGCGGTGTTCCCTGTTTAGGGTCTGATACAGGCCTATCAGGCGCATATAGTCCGCATGGTCGGCGAGGGCTTCGCCTTGCAGGCCGTACAACTCGGGCAGCAAGTTGGCCAAAGCGAAGGCATTGGTGGAATCGCCTTCCTGCAAGTAGGAGGCTACAATCATTCGGTCGGATGCGATGTCGTCCATGTTGCCGAGCCAAGTGCGGAGCTCCGTGGGATTGGTGACACTATCGTTGAGACAGCTGCGCACGATGTCTCCCGCAGCGAGGCTGTAGGCATGCCTATATTGTGCCATCTGTGCGAGCATGGCGGTGCGTGCCGTGAAGCCCGAGGCAATCTGTCTGAGCAGGTTCGTCATATATGCAGGCAGCGGGTGCTCCTTGTTTTCCAGATAGCTGATAAGCGTGTCATTCTTCAGTTCGTCGGGGTTAGCGGCGAGGATTTCAAACAGGATGGGGTCGGTGAACACGTCGTAGCGGTCGGCGGCTGTGGTCAACACCTCGCCTGAGACGTATGGCGAGAGGTCAAGCAATTGGGCACGAAGTTGCCACATGTTGGATGAGGTGGCGTTGTTGATGTCGGCCACTTGTGTGGGGGTATTGCCGCCATCGATGCAGCTTTCGTAGAGTTGAAGTAGGTTGTTGTAGGTCGAATGGCCAGAGTTGTATTCGGAAGCTAGTGCGGTCTTCTCCGATGCTGACTTTGATACCGAGCGGCCACCGTAATGCGACAAGCAGCTGTTGGAGTAATGTATACCGTTGGTAAATACACGATAGAGCAACGATGGAGTGGGGGTTTGGTTTGACTCATTGCCATCATAATTGTATAAAATATTTGTAGCACCATCGTTGTAGATGTGATACAGGCTTCCCCCGAAGGTATTACCTGCTGGTAGTGTTTCCGAGCCTTGCAAGAATGCAATGCCTCCCGTATCACCGTCTTTGAGCACGCAGAAGTCGATTTGATTGCCCAAGTTTGTGTTACAAGAATAGGTGAGGCCTTGGATAGGTATTGATGGTTGATTACCGATCACGGTGTTGTCACCTATAGCCACATTGCCGCAACGTAAGTTTTGGAAGTCGTTGTTGTACACGTCGTTGATTCCGTCCGAGTTGACAATCACTATGCCATAAGACGAGCCCTCATTGACAGCTTTAGGTTGGAAGGTGTTGTCTTCGAAGCAGAAGTTCGACACCCCATTAGAATATATGCCAAAGTCGCAGTTCCAACCGCTGCCCACGATGAAATCATTACCTTCGACCAAGCCGTAGTCCATATTAAGTGCATGGATGCCGTAGGTGTTGTTGATGAACTCCGCATCTTTTATGACAAATGAGCATACCTTACTGCCATCGTTGGAAGCATATATGCCGCTATAGAATCCATTGAAGGATGGACGATAGTAGTTCGCTGGAGGGCAAGGAATCATATTGTTGTTACTACAATAGGAATTGACACTAAAACCAGCTTCATAGGCTGCGATGCCTAAGCAATACGGCGAAACGCCTGAGACACTTCTCTTTGCTGAGAAGCTACAGCCGCTGAAAACAAGTCCCTTCACATGCGACATATCGATATGCTTGTAAAAAGTATAGGTTCCAATGTAATCCTCGTCTACCATAAAAGTACAATTGTGAAAGGAGCCAGCATAATCATACTCTCTACCAAGGAATACGTTGGAGTAGTAGAGGGCGTGTACGGCCTTGGCGTTGTTGCGAAAGGTTGCGTTGACGGCTTTGATAATGCCGCCCGTAGCATTGTAAATTTCTGGGTGCCAAAGCTCGACAGCGCATTTGGCGTTCTCAATGACAGCACCGTTTCTCATTTCCAGATAGCCTTGTCCGTAACTGCCATGCTCCGCAAATTGGTGGACGTTGCTGTTACCCCAAACTTCGATGCCTTGCCACATCTCATTCGAGCAAGAACTGGTAAGCTTGCCACCATTGAGATACAGATAGCCGCCGGGTTTAACGATAATTTTGGTACTTGGAGCCATACACAATTCCGACGTTATAATAAGCGATGAATTGGGATTGATTATGATGTCACAACTGATGGTATTGTCAATATTCCATACTTGTGTGTCATTGATGACAATCTCACACTTCTCATCGACAGCAATGCTTTCTTGATAAGGAAGACAACCAAAAGAGGTAACAGTAATGATGATGTCATCAAATGTATTTGGGACAACACTATTGAAACAAGCCTCAGCCGTGTATTGCTGATTTCCAATCACTTCAATTCTTTGAACCAATTCTCCTTCCTTATATAACGTTACTATGGCTTTTTTCCCAAAATCAAGATTGTCGATTATTACGTGGAAACAGTTAGGATTATTGAGAACTGCCGTTTGAGGAAGCACTGATACAGACAAGCTTTCAGGATAGGTCGTCCACAAACTGCATTCAGGATCTCCGATTAAATTATGGCTATAACAGAGGTATTTGTTGGAATAACCAAAAGGGCAATTAGACTTGGAAGTGTTTTCAAGTACCCCAAATTGAGGATAATCCTGTCCTTCCGAATATTCGGAAGCTACATCTGCAAATTCTTTATACAAATCAAATGATTCATTAAAAATGCCATTTCTACAATTCCCTAAAAAAGCTATGCCCCCAGATAAGCTGTTTACTGTAATTGATTCTCCACAGTTTCTCGCACCGCTATTGTTAAAAGAACTTGTTCTGTCAAAAGGAGTAACATTACAACTAATAGCATAAACTACAAAAGGCTCATTGTTATTGGTTAAGTTGTCCAATCCGTTACCAGTGTCTGGTACTGCCTGGCTATGAGGATGGCCTTCCTGTGCCTGCAATTTCCACTGAGGATAATGATTATTTCGAGATGTCATCGTTGCTATTCCACTTTCTCCGTTGCCTGTGCCACCATGGTTGAACCAACTTACCAAACCACATGGTCTTGTGTTCAAATTCCTAACAATATCCGATCCGCATGGAGAAATAGGGTTCGGGCTATTGTAATTGGGAGACTCTTTCGCAAAGGAGTGATTATACATTGACAAATGAACGGCAACCTGTTCTGCCAGCGAGTCTTTTTGTGCTTGGTCAGCTTCTGTCATAAATGAACGAAGCAAGTATGAAGGATTTCCAAGCCCAGGATTTTTTTCATATATTAGCATTTTGGCGACCCAATTCGAAATGTCCTGAATAGACGAGCATATTAGTCTACCGACAAAAATATCTGCAAAAAAATCAGGAGCATCATCAGCCTGCATTCCATAACCAAATTCTCCGTAGTAAGCATCACCATCAACATTCCAATTCCCATCAAAGTCAGCAAAATAAAGATCTGTTGGGATGACATTATCATAATCAGTATCAGGAACATTGTTAATTGCCCACCCGTATCTAATAGGAAATGAAGGAAGATCACCTGCCAATAGTGCATATACCATTCCTTGACTATAAGCCTCGCGTAAATATTGTCTTAATTTACCAGCATTGTCATTTATTACACTAATTAAATTGTTTGCACTATCATGTATCTCATCGCCAGAATAATGACTTAAAACTTCTTCAATTGTTACTATTCCGATGTCTATTCCTTTCTGCTTTTTCCAAGTGACGAAGTCAGAAAAAGCCGATGTGTATGCGCTTGGTGTTACCACAACATATTCATAAGCAGGCAATCCAGAAGGAGTGTCTCCTATCTCATCAACAATGATGGGAGTGTTTTGGAATGTATTAATCTGATTCTTGTTTTCAACCAGACCCTCAAGCATTCGGTTGTAAATCTCTTGTGATTGGCACAATCGTTTGGCATGAATAATATTGCGTTGCACTGTGTCTGGAACTAAACCTATATTCAGATCAAATGAGGTGAGCATATTGATTTGTCCAGTAGCAGGATAGTACTCAAATGGACAAATGCCTATGGTCAGTATGTGATTTCCATCAAAGAAATTATGCTGGACGGTAACCATATTGTTGGCGGGGAATGCAACCGTTGACTCGTACACTTGACGATTTGGATGGCAAAAGTCAGGTGTTGCACAATCAATGCATGTGACTTCTGGCTTTTGTACAGGATAAATTGGATGATTTATTGTATAGGAAAAAAATACCTTATTGGAAAGTGTAATTTGGGTTGCAACTTTGTTCTGTGGAATGATGAAGTTATAAGATACTATAGGAAGTTCTGGACAACCTGTGTCGCAAATCCTTCCTGATTCGTAGGCATAATGTACCTTTGTAAACAGCATTGTATCTATAGCAACAGCATTAAAAGACAAGCTATCAGCAATAAGATGCAAAGTTTGTTGTATTTGTGTTTGTGAAATTGATCGCATGGGTGCTATAAAACACAAAACTATTAGTAAACAAATAGAGACTTTCTTCATACCAAAACAAATTTAATTAAACATTATAGATTTGATGGATGTTTTATTCTTATCATCAGTTTGTTGTGTTTCTACAACCAGCACAACATAACGGCCACAGTCGTGGCCAGAATTGTCAATGCTGTGATAGCAATAATTGCTTTTGATTTTTTCATGATGTTGAGTTTTGGATTGTTGATAATTGATGGAATAAGTATTTAATCTTTCTCGAAATTACCGTCAGCGAAACCAATGGCGTTGCTGATTTCTACAGTATAGGTGCCGCTGGCAAAACCTGAGAATGGGATGATGACCACCTGCTGCACATTGGTGTTCACCATGGTGCTATAAACAAGGCCACCCGTACCATTGTAGATAGAAATGTTCACGATGCTGAAGCTTTGGTTGAAACCGATATAGACTGCATCATCACTGGCACCAGCTACGATGGCGTTGGGATTAATGTTTAGCATCAATGTACCTAGTAATTCAATTTTCTCATACCCTTGTGGAGGATCTGCTATTTCAGTTTTATTAATAGGTATGGGTTTTGTGTTTACGGCTTGCGCTTCCCAACTGCACAGGCCAATGGCACAGAGGCCAACAAAAAGTAATGTTTTTGTTTTCATTGTTGTTTGTTTTTTGAGGTTAACAATAGGGATTTATGACAAGTATCGTGAAACAATTCACAACACGAAATTAATGAGGCAAATACATCTGTCAATTGATATATAGTTTTAATTTCGCCTCATATAGCTTTTTTTCAATAGAGAAAATTTAAACCATTGAAAAACAACAAGAAACAAAAACAAAAATATAGATGTTTTAGCTTTGGATATAAGTGTTGGAAGTCAAAAAAAGAGTCAAAATAGACAAGCAATTAGGCTTGAGAAAGCAAAACCAAAATCATTTGGAAAGAGCCGAACGCAGTTGTTCCTTCATTCGGTCTGGTTTCAGGTTCAGTTTCTTGCGCAAGTTGCTACGGTTTTGATTGACGGTATTTGTGCTCAGTCCTAACAATTCGGCTATCTCTGTATTGGAGAGGTCGGAACAAGAAAGTAGACATATCTTGGTTTCTGTTTCGGTCAGGTCGGGATAGTTTTCCTTAATGGTTGAATACAGTTTAGGATAAGCCGTTTCCAAAACACTTCTTGCAGCCTCAAAGGCTTCTTGTTCACCGTTCATGATTTGCCATACCAAAGACTGCCATTCTTTTTTGGGGTCATTCCCTTGAAATTTCTTGTCGTGGACTTTAAGAATCATCCTTAATCGAGAGGAAATCTCATGGTCCAATACAGAGGTTTTCACTGTTTGAAGCAAATCTTGTTTCAAGTTTTCCAGTTGCTGCTTAATTTCTTCCTCTGATTTTAGCAATTGTTTGTGTCTGAATTGCAAAACCAAAACTATAATAGTTGTTACAAGTAATAATATACTGATAATCAATATTGTAATATGCCTTTGGATGATTTTCTTGTTCATCACATTTTGCAGACTCTCATAATCGTATTGCTGTTGAATCCGGTATATGGTCTGCTCTTGCTGTTGAAGCATCAAATCATATAGATTTTTTTCATGTTTTTCGCGGTATCGCAATGCCGATGTTTTGTTATCTTGGCTTTCGGCAAACCGAAATAGTGCACCGTATGCAGCAACTTTGGTTTCCGCTTTTAAATTGACTATCGGCAAGAGTTCTTCCATCAATTGAAAATAACAAGCAGTTGAATCCTTTTCTCCCATATCAAAATAAACATTGCCTATGTTTAAGTAGAGTACAAGCCGTTCTTTGTTGTCTAGACTTGGGTTATTTATCATCTGCTGTAAAGAATTAAGGGCCTCGCCGTATCTGCCTTCAAGGCGGTAAAGCACCGAATAGTTGTTATGGATTTTACGTTTTACCCTATCAGTATGTCCTTTTTCGGCGTAAAAAAGACTTTGCCGGAGGCATAATTCTGCATCTTCATGTTGTCCCATCAAAATATATACAACAGCTTTGCTGTTTTCGATAGTGGAGCGGTCAACATTATGGTTTCCAATATACCTTTCTGAAACCATAAACGACTTCAATGCTTCTTGTTCCATGCCATCATCTATAAACATTTTTCCCATCCAATACTCCGCCTGCGCCACAGCGAGGCTGTCAACAGCAAGCCTGCCATTTTGCTCCACTTCCTTAAACGAGCGCATTGCGGATTCCTTCTCGTTATAGTGCTGCTGCACGAAACCACTGTAGAGGGCAGCGTGGGCGGCCTTGGCGTATTGTCTCTTGCGAGCATAATAGACAGCGGCACGCTCCAGCTCGGGACTGGTGGAAAGGGAGGCGTGCTCGTCGAAGAAATCATCGTCCATGAGGGGTGAAATTTCCTGTCCTCGGTCACCAAACAAGGCCTCGGCTTGCAACAGAGCCATGTCCATACGCTCCCGCTCGCTGAAGCTTGAGGGCATACGCAACACGCTGTCAATCAGGCGAACGGTGCTGTCGGGCAAGGTATCAGCCAACTGCTCGGCACGCTTCACCATGCGGCGTGCCTCACGCGTGGTGGTGTCGCAGGCCGCCAAGGCCAGCAAAATCAATAATCCTATCCAACCAAAACGTTTCATAGCTGCAAATTTTGGGGATTCTTTTGTTCATTAATCAATTGGTATTCCAACACATCCAAATAACCTTCTGAGGTCCTAATCCAATCCTTTCTTTTGCCGCAAAGCACAAAACCTTGACCAGCAAACAATTGCTGACTTTCCGTATTAGTTTCATCGATGGAACAATACACCTGATGCAGCAGGATATCCTTAAAGAGATATTCAATGCACAAAGCCAAAGCGGCCTTGGCATAGCCCTGCTGGCGGAAAGCCTTGTCAATGAGAATGCCCAAGCCCGCCCGTTGGTTGATGGCATCATAGTCAAAGATATCGATACAGCCTATAGACAGTCCGTTTTCGGTCAGGTCGATCATCAGGCGAAGCTGCTTGTTGCTCAACAAGTCATTGTTGCCCAAAAGGAATTGCTCGATCTGGAAACGGGTATAGGGCACATGTGTCCCACTGACCCGCCAGATGTCGCGGTCGTTCTCCCAAAGGAAAATCTGTTCGGCATCGGCAGGCTCGGCAGGGCGCAGTGTTATCGTGTCATTCTTTATGAACATCTTGTCAAAGTCTTTAAAAATCGCTGTGTCAAAAGGGCATTGGCATATTATTTGATAATCTCTGCCCGCAGAATTTTTCGACAAAAATACACTTTTTGGTGCAATAAAGGTTGAAAAATAGCATTAATGAAACTATAAAACGGAAAAGAAACCATAAAAACTAGATAAGATGAGAAAAGTGAGTTTGATGTTGATGCTTGCCGGACTGCTGATGGCAACATCATGTGATGCATTGATTAACAAAGCTAAAGAGAATGAGAACCAGACTGAGCAGGAGCAACTGCAAAGTGAAGCTACCTCGCAAGTCGAGCAGGTTCAGCCCCGTGTGCAACGGACGGCATTTGTGCCTACCGAGAACACTCCCGACTTCGTTGATGCCGCCGAAAACAGTGTCGACGCAGTTGTACATATCATGACCAAAGTGGTGAAACAAAGCAACACCTACGAGGACTTCTTCGGAGCCTTGTTGGGCCAACTCTATGGCTACCCAGGGCAGACGCGCAACAATACCATGGTGGCATACGGCTCTGGCGTAGTGCTGACTCCCGATGGATATATTGTCACCAACAACCACGTCGTGGAAGGCGCCGACGAGGTGGAGGTTACCTTTAATAATAAGGTGAAGAAGACCGCCACCATCATCGGTACCGATCCGACCACCGACTTGGCCCTGATCAAAGTGGAAGCTTCTGATTTGCCTTTCCTTACCTTTGGCGACTCGGACAACGTCCGTATCGGCGAATGGGTGCTGGCTGTGGGTAATCCTTTCAACCTGACTTCTACCGTCACGGCGGGTATCGTTAGTGCTAAGGCACGTAACCTCAGTATCTTAGGTGAAGGCACTTCGGTGGAGTCGTTCATCCAGACCGATGCCGCCGTCAATCCTGGCAATAGTGGTGGTGCTCTAGTTAACACCAAGGGCGAGTTGGTAGGCATTAATGCCGCTATCGCATCTCACACAGGGTCCTACGAAGGCTACTCCTTCGCCATTCCTTCCAACATCGTCCGCAAGGTGGTCGATGACCTGCTGCTTTATGGCACAGCACAACGTGGCTATCTCGGTGTGCAAATCGCTGAACTTACCCAAGAACTGGCCGAGAAGGAAGGCTTGGAAAACATTGAAGGCGTGTATGTTGGCGAGGTTACCGAAGGCGGCGCTGCCAAATTGGCAGGCTTGAAGGACGGTGATGTGATCACAGCTATCAACGGCAAGAAGGTGAATTCCACGACACAACTCAAGGAAAACATCGGACAATACCGCCCAGGCGACAAGGTGGATGTCGAGGTGAACCGCCAAGGCCATCACCATCATTATGAGTTGACCTTGCTCAATGAGGCTGGTAACGTGAATCTTGTTAAGAGCGGAGAGACGTTTTATAACTCCGAGTTCGGACTGATGTTGCAGCCTGTCAACCAAAACGAGATGAGCCGTCTGAACATCAAAAACGGTCTGAAGATTGTTGAAATCCGCCAAGGTCGTTTCATGAATTCGGGAGTGCCAGTCGACTTCGTCATCACCAAAGTGAACGGTTATTCCGTCAATGGCAAGTCGGACCTTGAGAATGCCTTGAAGAACAAACGTTCGCGCCGCACGACCATCGAAGGTGTGTTCCCCAACGGCATGACGGGCACGTTCTACTACTAAAAAGTGACGAAATATCACTTTTTTGACTGAAAGACAGAAATTTCGGTACGATTATTGCAGTATTTTACTTTTGGATTGGGAGTGAAACGGCCCAAAAGACGTTTCCTCCCAAGCCGGAAGATTATGCGAAAAACTAAAACGTGGAGTTTGGTATGAAGAGAGAACGTGAAAAAAAGCACTATAAACAATAAATAAGATTACGAAGAAATGAGACAACTGAAAATTTCAAAGCAAATCACCAACCGCAATGCCGGTACTTTGGACAAGTATCTGGCCGACATTGCGAAGGAGAGCCTGCTGACCACTGATGAGGAGGTCGAACTGGCTCAACGCATCAAGGCGGGCGACCAGGCCGCGTTGGACAAACTGGTCAGGGCCAACCTGCGCTTCGTCGTTTCGGTGGCCAAACAGTATCAGAACCAAGGTCTGAGCTTGCAAGACCTGATCGACGAGGGTAACTTAGGTCTGGTGAAAGCCGCCCAGCGTTTCGACGAGACGCGTGGCTTCAAGTTCATCTCCTACGCCGTGTGGTGGATCCGTCAGAGCATCCTGCAGGCCGTAGCAGAACAAGCCCGTATCATCCGCCTGCCTATGAATCAAGTGGGGGCATTGGCGAAGGTGAAGAAGGCTGTGGCGCTTTTGGAACAGAAGCTGGAACGCCGTCCCACTCTCAAAGAGATTGCCGATGAAGTCGGCATGGCAGAGGACAAGGTGGAACAACTGCTGAACCTCAACTCGCGCACCGTGTCGACCGACGCACCTCTCGACGACGAGGACGATGCCAACTTCTTGGATGTCTTCGTCTCCGACGACGAGCCACAGACCGATGCCTCGGTGGAGCAGGAGTCGACGAGCCGTGCCATCCGAAACTCACTCGACATGCTCAACGAGAAGGAACGCACCATCATCTGCATGTACTTCGGCTTGGGCACCTCGCGTGAATACTCCCTGGAAGAGATCGCCATGAAGCTCAACATCTCACGTGAGCGCACCCGCCAGATCCGTGACCGCGCGTTGAAACGACTGAAGAGCGCACCAAACTCGCCGCTCTACCAAATGTACGTAAACCAATGAAAAAAGTGGAATTCCAATTCGGAATTCCACTTTTTATTATATTTGCAGCCACGAACAACAAATACATAAGCTTATGAAATACGAACTCATCAAATTGCCTTATGAGGCAAATGCTTTGGAGCCCGTCATCAGCAAGGAGACCTTGGGCTTCCACCATGGCAAGCACTTGAATGCCTACGTCAACAACCTGAATGGCCTCATCGAAGGCACGAAATACGAAGACATGCCTCTAGAGGACATCGTGAAGACCGCTGATGGTGGCGTGTTTAACAACGCAGGCCAGATTCTGAACCACAACCTCTATTTCACTCAATTCCGTGCCCCCAAGGCCGACAACAAGCCTACTGGCGTGATTGCCGAATGGATCGACAAACAATTCGGCTCCTTCGAAGCCTTCAAGGAAGAGTTTACGAAGAAAGGCGCCACCTTGTTCGGCTCAGGCTGGGTGTGGCTCTCCGTCGACAAAGACGGAAAACTACAAATCACTCAGGAAACCAATGCAGGCAACCCCGTACAGCGCGGCTACAGGCCTTTGCTTACCTTCGACGTTTGGGAGCATGCCTATTACATCGACTACCAAAACCGTCGGCCCGACCATCTGAGTGCCTTGTGGCAAATCATCGACTGGGACGTGGTGAACGAAAGACTTTAAACGAAACACAACTAAAAGAAAATCGCGGCGGGGAAGTACCTCGTCGCGATTTCTGTTTATTCTGCTTTCATGATCCGATGCAGGCTTCGGCTGTCGCCGTAGTCCACTTGCAGCAAATACATTCCTGCATTTAATTTGCTCAAGTCAAGGACGAACTGTGTGTTGGAAACTGCTTGTTCCATAATCAGTCGGCCAAATAGGTCATAGACGCGCACAGCTTGAGTGGCTTTTTCTGTTGTGATGTTAAAACTGGAGGTAAATGGATTGGGGAAGACATGGCAATCCAACAAGTTTTCCTCAATTGATACTATTGATTGGAAATGAGCAATATAGGTCTCCGATGTTGTAACAGAGAAAGTGTAGTTGGATTGGGAGGAGACGGGATCGCCGTCCTTGGTCCAATTGACAAATACAAAGCCTTCGTTGGCAACAGCCATAATGGTGCAGCTCTGTCCATAGGAGTATGTACCGTCACTTGTAACTATACCACCATTCGTTGGTTCAGCAGAAACAGTAATCGTGAAGCTTTGGGCTGAAAAATAAGCCTCAAGGTTGCGGTCGCCAGTGACGGTGAAGGTATATTCAGCTTGTGAGGTTACATGATTGCCATTCTCTCTCCAATTAACAAAAGTATATCCAGTGGATGGTGTAGCCGAAACCGTGCAACTTTGTCCGTAGGTATAAGTGCCACCACCAGAAAACGTGCCGCCGTTACTCGGATTGGCCGCCAAGTTGATGGTGTAGCTGTTGGCCGAGAAATGTGCAATATAGGTCGCCGATTCGGTCACGGTGAAGCTATAAGTCGGGTTGGTCGATACTTGGGTGCCGTCTTTCGTCCAATTCATAAAAGTATAACCATTGTTGGTGGTAGCGATCAAGGTGCAGGTCTCGCCTTGGTTATAGTTGCCGCCTCCATTGACGTTACCACTTGTAGCAGGATCAGCTGTCGCAGTTATGGTGAAGGCGTTGGGCAAAATGGAAACCTGCTGAATGTTTCCTCCCACCATGGGATAGTTCGTTGAAATGACGCGGATGCGATAGCCGTTACCAGTGGTTACATTGGGTATTTGTGCGGTAATGCTTCCGCTTGTATTGGTGGTGACGCGTCCTAACACTGTGGGATTGTTGAAGTTGCCATTGGCGTCGGAGAGTTGGGCGATGACCTCATTGGCAGCTTTGTTGAGGTTCTCTGGTGACATGGTACCGCTCAACGTAAAGGGGATGGTGATGGCATCGCCAGGGGAGAAGCTGTTGGCAGCCAACTGACCTAGGTTGAGGCTTGGATTGTAGATGAGCAACACATCGTCGACAAACATATCGTCATTGGTACTGCCTTCTCCAGGAACCACATTGGTGGTGGCAGAAAAGAGGATGTATCGCACGTCGGTACATGGACCAGTGTTTTGGAAAGGAATGCTTAACCTGCGCCAGTTGTAGGCTCCACCATTAGCCGAAGTGCGAGTGAATGCCTGTTCTGCAGTGGCCACATGCATGTCGGAAGGGCTCTCAGTACCATTTGCTCTAATCTGATAGTCGGTATTGCCATGGACGACAGCCTTCACTTGGGCATTTTGTGTCGAGCTTTGGCTGCGGAAACACACCCAAATCGAAAGAGAGTCGGGGAGTTGGTTGATGGGCGTATTGAATCCGCTCTCATTACGTCGTGTGCCGTTGTAGTTTTCCTCGCCAGTAGTCGAAGTGCTGCCTGCGTTCATGCGACCATTGGTCAGGTTGCCGTTTGCAGTGTAGGTCCAAAACAGAAAGCCTACCTCCTTGGGGACAAGTCGGACACTTTTTGAACCCGTTGAACTTGGACGGGTTTGGGTAGAAGACTCAATTAAATCATTAGGAAGAAAACTCGAATAACTACCGTCCGCAGTACCGGCAGAGTGCCAATGCGTAGGTTCGCTGACGCGATTGGTCCATTGTTCGAAGCCCCGATTGTCAAATTGAGGGCCGTATTGGGCATAAAGGTTTATGTTTAAAAAACTGATAATAAATAAAATAGGTAAATACTTTAGGCTGTTTTTCATAAGGCTTAAAGGTTGAAAACAAATAAGTGGCAAAAATAGAGGATTATTCAAAAGATGAAAACGAAAATCAACTAATCTCTATTTTTTCTACCTTTGCATCCTCAATTATTCAATCATGAAAAAAACGCTTTTCTTATTCGTATTGATGCTTTTTGCCTTTTCTGCCAAGGCGCAATGGACGCTGCGAACCTATGGCGAGTATGACTACACGCGTACTTCGGGCAGCAGTGCATCCCTGGCCTTGATGGGCAATTACCAAATGGCTGACAACTTCAACATCGGGTTAGGTTTTCAAGCCACCACATTGAGCCGTTATTCCTTGAATCTGCAGTATCAAGTCAATCTGCTGAAAGCAGAATGCGGCACACTCTATTTGGAAAACCGTTATTTGTATCGTTTGTTCCCAAATTACAATTTGCAGGAATTCAATGGCGTGTTTGACTTAGGTTTGCGCAACCGCCATTTCAACTTCCAGTTGGGCTTGACCAACCGCTACACAGCACCTATACCGTTGCGCAAAAATGGCGGTATGGAGACTGTTTTTGAACCGATGAATGTCACTTTTTGTGTGGAAGGCAATCTGTTTGACCAAGAGCATCCTTGGAATGTGGGTGCCCGTGTGTCGAACTACAGGGATTTCGTCATTGAGCGTTTCACGCTGTTTTTCTATAGCGTGAACGGCTATTACGACTTCGGCAATGGCTTGCGTCTGACTTCGGAATTTGGGCTGCATCCTTGCGGAGTGCTTAACTTGTCGGCACAATATAACGGCTGGTTTGGCAATGTCGGATTGATTTGGAAACCTAATAATTGAACACCATGAAAAAGTACTTTATTTTGATCATCGCAGCAGCCGCGATTTTTGCCACAGGCTGCAATCGTCTTGACGTCGCAGGTATGGTCATCAACCGCAGCGACACCGAAGAGCGCGTGGCCGACTGGCTCGACTACAACGCCCAAAATAGTGAGCCTGTCATCGAGAACGCCCCTGACGAGTACCACATTTATTCCTGTTCCGACTCGCACTATTCCGAGCGCGACAGCATCGTGCCGCAAGGCGAGAACGATCGCCTCTACAAATATATCACGGCCGAGCGCAATGACCCGAAGGCCATCTTTGCCATCCATGCCGGTGACATGGTGAACGAGAGCGGCGAGGCAGGTTTCAGAATGACCCATGATGCACTTCGGTTTGATCCAAAGACTCAAGCCAAAGACGACCCGTGTTTTTTGGTCATGGGCAACCACGACGTGTACTTCGATTGCACTCCATTCTTCAAGCAGTATTTTCACACCTCGACCTACACCGTGACGGTGAATACCGTCAGCGGCAATAAGGATTTGTTCATCTTTTTGGATTCTGGCAACGGCACCCATGGCAAGCGCCAGCTGGAATGGTTGGAGGAGAAGCTCTCGCATCGCGAGGACTATCGCCACTGCTTCGTCGTCAGCCACAACTGGCTTTTCCGTACCTCTTATAATTACACCACAACGCCTGCCGCCAACCTGCCTCAGGATGAGCAATATGCCTTCATGGACCTGATGAGCAACAGCAACGTGGAGATGGTCATCATGGGTCACTTCCACATGCGTGAACAACGTCAGTTTGGCGGTGTGCAATACATCATGACCGACAACCTCAACGACGGCAAGGTGACACCGAGTTATTTGGTTGTCAATGTGGGGGAGAGGGTGACATACGCGTATGAAGAGTTGTCGATGGAATAGGCAAATAGTGGCGAGATAATAAAGTATTACCTATTTTTGCAGGGTAAATATCAATTTGACTACCATGAAAACCCCTATTCAAAGAACCATGATGATCTTGTTGTTCTGCTTTGCTTTTGTCAGTGGCTTCGCTCAGGTGAAAGTGTATAAAAACAATTCCTCCTATAGCGGCGATGTGATCTGTAATTTGAGGGGAGACAAAGTGTACCGAGGCAATTCATCCTACTCGGGCGATGTGCTTTGCCACGTTGTCGACAACAAGGTTTACCGAGGCAATTCCTCCTACAGCGGCGACATCCTTTATACCATCAGAAACGGCAAGATTTACCAGGGATCTTCGTCCTATTCCGGAGATGTGGTTTTCACCATTCGGGAAGGCAAAATCTACAAAGAGAATTCGAGCTATTCGGGTGACATTATCGCCAACAAGAAAGGCAACAAAGTGTACAAGAACACTTCCAGCTATTCAGGAGACGTCGATTTCAACCTATCTGGCGATGTTACCATCGAACAGTTTGTGGCCATTTGGTATGTGGTGAAATATTGTTGGTAGCTGGAATAATTGGTTCAGAACCTATAAACCAATATTCCTTTTAGCATCCAGTCGTGGAAAGTGCCTCTGAAACTGAGGTCGTCCACATAATCGGGGATGTCCATTTGGCTTGCATCGAAGGCGTCGCGGCTGCGGAAATAAAAACGGTTGTAGGTGAACTGGGTAGAGAAATAGAAGCACCACAAGGTAAGGCTAATGGCCGCACTGCCAATATAGTTGGGCATGGGATAGCACCATATTTTCGACACTTTTTCGCCTGTTTGATGAATGTCGCTCGACTCATCATCAAGATCGTATTCGTAAGAAGTGGTTTTCAGGTAGTTGGCCAGAGTTATCACTGGCATAGCTGTCAGATTAATGGTGAGATTGCGCAGACCTTGGTCACGAGGTCCGGTAGGGTCTTTATGCCATGGCACGAAGTTGACAGAATAGCCACCACCAATTGAAGCTTGCATGGTGGAAAAGCAATCCAACATGTTGTAGGAATTCCATGATGCTTCAGGCGAATTGTAGAGGCTACCTTGCATATAGCGTGCCGTCAGCATCCATGAGCCTGCCGTATGGCGTTGAATGAGACCAGTCTTATAGGCAGCAGGGTAGGCGAAACGCTTGTTGTTGAAAACGTAGTAACCGTCAGCGGTAAAACTCTTCAAAATGGCAGCCTCTTTGGTGATGAGTTCGTCATGGAAATAGTCGTCGTCACCCTCTTGACCAATGGTCATGGAAGAGAGGAAAGGATTGGATATTTTGCTATAATTGAACTTCGCACCCCACGACTTGCCCATGATGCCTAAGCCAAATGCGCTCTTTTTCCAAGCGCTTCGAGTTCCCACTTCCAAGCTGTAACCCAAGCCGACATTGCCATAACCCACTTCAAGGCCTATCTTCTTGCAGAGGTTCTCAGAGAGGCTGTATTGCGACAAGCCTGTTAGCCTATCATCGTCACTAAAAACTATCATGAAGTTGGCATCCATATCGAAGCCGGCTTTTTGCCCTGTGGTAAACAAGCCTAGTGAGAAACTTGGGGCAGGCTGGTAGATGCGTGTCGTATCGACCAAGGCAGGCTTGGTCAGGAAATGGTTGACTTTTCCCCAAAAGGTGTTTTCTTGGGCGTACATAGATACAATGCCAAAGAATAGGATTATCGTGGTCAGGAGTCTTTTCATTGGTTATAAATTTTGAGCAAAAGTAGGAAAATAATCAAAATCGCCCATTGGAAAAAGCTCCAACGGGCGATTTAAGTGTTTTAGTCCAGCGATTATTTTGCCTCTTTCGGATAAGTCAATCCCATGTTATACAGGATGAATGAATAAATGTCGGCTTGCTCTTCCAGGACCTTTGAGATGGGCTTGCCGCCGCCGTGACCAGCCTTGGTGTCGATGCGGATGATCTTAGGCTCGTCGCCGGTTTGGGCAGCCTGCAAGGTAGCCGCATATTTGAACGAGTGGGCAGGCACCACGCGGTCGTCGTGGTCGGCAGTGGTGACCATGATGGCGGGATAATGCACATCATCACCGCTCTTGATGGTGTGCAGCGGCGAGTAGGCATACAATGCCTTGAACATAGCCTCATCGTCTTCGCTAGTGCCGTAGTCGCTGGCCCAGTTCCAACCGATGGTGAAGAGGTGATAGCGCAGCATGTCCATCACGCCGACTTGCGGCACGGCCACAGCGAAGAGGTCGGGACGTTGGTTGACGACAGCACCGACGAGCAGACCGCCATTGGAGCCACCGTTCAATGCCAAGTACTTCGGTGAGGTGTAGCCATTATTGATAAGGTATTCGGCACAGGCGATGCAGTCGTCGAAGACGTTTTGCTTCTGCAACTTGGTGCCAGCGATGTGCCATTCTTCGCCGTATTCATTGCCGCCGCGCAGGTTCATTTGGGCATAAATGCCGCCATTCTCTATGAAAGGCAGACGCGAGGTGCTGAAGCCCGGGTTGAGGGTGATGTTGAAGCCGCCGTAGCCATACAGGAAGGTCGGGTTGGTGCCGTCTTTCTGCAAGCCTTTCTTGTAGGTCAGGAACATCGGGACCTTGGTGCCGTCCTTCGAGGTGACAAAGACCTGTTCGGTGACGTAGTCGTCCGACTTGAAGTCGATGGCAGGAGCACGGAACACGGTGGAGGTGTTGTCATCGATGTTGTATTGGTAAATCGTGGTCGGGAAGGCGAAAGAGGTGAAGGCATAGAACACTTCGGGCTCTTCGTATTTGCTGCTGAAACCGACGGCGCCGTAGGTCGGCAGGGCGATCTCGTGGAGTTGCTGACCGTCCATGGTGTAGACGTAGGCATGGTTGGCAGCGTCCTTGTCGTAGGTGACAATCATCTTGCCCTTGGCAAGGTTGATGCCAGAAATAACGTTCTCACTTTCAGGAATCACATCCACCCAGTTCTCCATCTGTGGGGTCTTGGCCGACACTTTGCAGATGCGGCCTTTGGGCGCATTGTAGTTGGTGAAGATATAAAGCACATCGTCAATCACATCGATGGGGCTGTATTGGTAGTTCATGTCGTCGGCAATCTGCACAAACTTACCCTTCGTGTCTTGCATATCGCGGATCCACAACGTGCTGCCTGCACCTTGACCGCTTTCGAAGAGGAACATATAATGCTCATCTTCGGTCAAATCCACTTGGTGGAAATAACGCGGCTGTGCGGGGTTGGAGTAGAAGAGTTCGTCCTGCTCCTGCGGTGTGCCGAGTTTGTGGTAGTAAATCTTATGGTTTTCGTTCACGTTGCTGAACTCCTTGCCAGCTTCGGGGCGGTCGTAGGCGGCATAGAAGAAGCCGTCCTTGTACCACGAGGCGCCCGTGAACTTGGCCCATTCGATGTGGTCGGGGAGGAGTTCGAGGGTGGCCATGTCCTTCACGTAAATCTCAACCCAGTCAGAGCCGCTGCGTTGGATGGTGTAGGCCATGTATTTGCCGTCATTGGAGAAGCTGATGCCGCCCAGTGAGACGGTGCCGTCATCGGAGAGTTTGTTGGGGTCGAGGAGGACGGTAGGCTCGCCATCGAGTGTCTCCTGCATGTAGATGACGCTTTGGTTCTGTAGGCCGTCGTTCTTAGAATAGATGTAGCGACCATGTTTCTTCGAAGGCATGCCATAGCGTTCGTAGTCCACGAGTTGCGTGAGTCGGTCCTTGAGTGCGCTGCGGAAGGGGATGTGGCTGAGGTAGTCTTGCGTGACTTCATTCTGTTCCTTGACCCATTTGGCGGTCTCGGCTGAGGTGTCGTTTTCGAGCCAACGGTACGGGTCGGCGACCTTTGTGCCGAAGTAGTCGTCAACGACGGTGGTGTCTTTTCGCGTCTCGGGGTAAGCCTTGACGGAATAGCGTTGCGGCTGTTGGTTGCAGCCGAAGAGGGTGATGATACTGCCCATGATCAGTAAACTGGTTTTTTTCATTACAATGTGATTTATGATTTCAAAATTTCTAATTCCAAGATTGCGGGACAAAAGTACGATAATTTGGTGGAATGGGTGAATTATTCTTTTGCATTTCAAAAAACTTCGCCAACTCGCCGAATGAAAAACCGACAACTCGCCGAACGAATTCATGCCAAGTTCCCAGATGGATTTTTTTATCTTTTTGATATATAGAAACTTGTGCTCTTTATTAAATATGGGTGATAGACTTTTATGAAACTAGTTTTCATCTTTCAAGACGATATGCTGTTTATTGTTATATGTCGGGAAAATTGTATCTTTGCACCGAAGAAATACTATTTACTAATAGTTTTAAATAATATGCAATGAAAGCGAAACCATTTATCAAATGGGTGGGCGGGAAAGGCCAACTCATTGAACAACTCGAAGCAAAGCTTCCTGCTGACTTTGATAATTGGGAGAACGTCACTGACACGATAAACGTATGACACAAGCACAGGCAGTTATAGAAACAATTGAAGCATTAGGTGGTATTGCTACACTTAACCAAATCAATCAGAACATATTCAAAATCAAGGATTGTGTTTGGAGGACAAAAACACCATTTGCGAGCATTCGACGTATAGTCCAATTAACTGATGGCATTTATAAAATCAAACCTGGATTGTACGCATTGGAAACCCATCGCAAACGGCTTGAAATGGAAGGTATTATCGTTCAAACAGAAAAGAATAAGGATAGTGATGAAGTAAAATCTTTCAACCACGCTTATTACCAAGGCTTGTTGCTCGAAATCGGGAAAATGCGTCATCTTTTGACCTTTGTTCCTGACCAAGATAAAAACAAAAAGTTCTTGCAAACTCCATTGGGCGACTTGCGCACTTTGGATGCGATTCCACAATATACATATCCTGGCATTGTTAAGCGTAGTTCCACTATTGACGTTATTTGGTTCAATGGCAATCAGTTGCCTCATTCTTTCTTTGAGATTGAACACTCAACCGATATTCAAAATTCCTTGCTGAAATATAAGGATCTTCAAGATTTTTATGTTCGTATGGTCATTGTTGCAGATGAAAAAAGACATCAAGAGTATTTAAATAAGTTGTCATATGCTGCCTTTGATACGCTTCGCGATAATAATCGAGTGGCGTTTCTGAGTTACGAATCGCTTGATAAACAGTATGAAAAAGAGTTAATGATGCAACAATTAGATTTTATTATATAGACTATTCGATTAAATTAAATCATTTAAATGAAAGCAT
>Ga0310694_10000995_pt1 | contig 33975 bp, 32 predicted proteins | sample 174DNAGHGhighgp2_FD_203884 | JGI IMG/M metagenome (GOLD analysis project Ga0310694, IMG submission 203884) | Sheep rumen microbial communities from Palmerston North, Manawatu-Wanganui, New Zealand - 1742 DNA GHGhigh gp2 (v2) (version 2) | ecosystem: Host-associated > Mammals > Digestive system... | reverse complement strand
TTTATGTTGTTTACACTGTCGAATGTGTATTTGATGTCCTGCATTACCGCACCGCCAAGTTGGAAGCTTGTGAGACGTGACAATCGGTGCAAAGCGTCATAAGTGTAGTGCACGCGGGTGCCATTGCTGTATTGGACAGAGTCTCGCTGGCCGAATTTGTTGTAGTGTATGCCTCTGATGTACGACTGGAGAGCGCCGTTTTTGTCGCCGTCCATAGCGAAGAGGTCTCCACCCCAAATATACTTATAGGAAACCACCTCTCCGTCGGGATAAGCCATCTGATCCATACGTCCCCAGCTGTCGTAGGTGTATTGTGTTTTGAATCGATAGACTTCGTCGCTGCCAGGCAAGGCGATTGTGCGGATGTCTTCAGTCACATTGCCCAGTGCGTCGTAGAAACACTCATAGCTTCCGCTACCGTCCACGATATAGACAAGGCGGCCGGTCTCGTTGCCAGAGGTGCCATAAGTATATTCGACATCATTACCTGTCATATAACTATAACGTTTGTGCCTGGGCCTGTAGTATGTATAGTCGTAATTAATTTGTCCGAGTGGGTTGCTCTCCCGGATGAGGTTGCCTGCGGGGTCGTAGTCATAGGTGGTAATTCCGGCATCGGGATGGTTTCGATAGATTAGTCGTCCCAAGTTGTCGTATCCGTAGTATGTGGTGAATCCTTCTGGGTCAACCGTATATTCAAGTTGGCCGAGATTGTCATAATGCATCGTTGTGGTGGCGGCAATGCCATTGACGTCTGAGGTCACCTGCACCTGGCGGCCGTCGTAGTCCGTATATTGACTGGTGATGTTGCCGTTGGGATCTGTAGTCTGTGTGTAGAATCGGCGTTGTCCATCGGCGTCGTTCATAATGTTGTAGTGGTTGTGAGTAGTTCCGTTGAGAGGCTGATAAACCGATGTCGCGCGGTCGAGGATATCGTAGTGTGTAACAGTGGCCGAGGAATCCATATAAGGCTCGAACACTCCCAACGATATGAGAGATGTGTCGGCAATAGTGAATGGATCATATTGGCGCGTGGCTCGTCCGAAATGGTCTACTATGGCGCGGCCTGAGACTTGCATTGACGGGGCTCCGTCTTCGGTCAATCCTTTCTTGGTCTGCAAAACGCGTCCGAAACCATCGGTGATTACCACAGTGCGTGTGATCAGCTTCCCGTTGTCGTCGTAATGTTCGGTGATGGAATATGGATGTATGTGATACATTTCAAGACAACCTTTTGAGTGGTAAAAGTTTCTCAAAGAAGGTATGGCGCTGTTGTTCAGCGGCGACCGAACAGCAATGATACGTCCGAGGCAATCATAATCGTATGACATAGTGTTGCCGCTCGGGTCGGTTATGGCCACGGGTCTGCAGAGACGGTAATTATAGGTTGTTGTTGTGACTTCTCCATAAGAGTTTGTGATGCTGTCGGGATAGGTGTGTACAAACGGGTCGTAGGTGTAATTGTAGACCATACGTTGGTTGCTGTCGTTTTTAGGCAAATGGGCCTGGATCATATTGCCATAGACGGAGTCGTAGTAGAAGTCGTAGACGGCTGTATCGGGTCCGCTGCCCATAGTCTGCTTTGTCAGTTTGCCTTGGTTGTTGTATTGGAATTGGGCCTGACGCTTGGGCGACAACGAGTCAGTAGGATAGACCTTGTAGTCTTGGCGCAAGCCGATCAGGTTGTTTGGCTTAGAGGAGTAGTAGGTGAAGTCCACCCGCAGGCCGTCGTCGTTGTATGCGGTGTCGCCCTCGTCGATATACTTGACTACATTGTGGTAACGGTCATATTCGAAAGCTTCCGCCGTAGTGATTTTTGGACTTGTCGAGCCTTCATAGAATCGGGTCACTACCCTGTCCCGAACCGAGAAGGCGTCGCCCGAGCAGGAGTCTACGGCTCCACCGTCGTAGGCGGCATAGTTGTATTTGTATATTTTCTCAATATATTTGTTTCCCTGTCCGTCGGAAGTCAGTTCCCGTTTTGGACGGCCTTTTACAAGAATGTTCTCATTGTGGAATTCCCGTGTCACGGTGCGATAGACCGAACCGTCAGACGGGTTTATCTGTTTTGTCACCACCTTTCCGTAGCCAAAGGATGTCCGCTCAAACCTGTCATAATGAGGATTGCTGTACTCAAAGCGTGTAACAGTGGTGTCGCCTCCGTTTGGATTCAAGGGGTCTTTGGTCATTACTGCCGTCATCATCCAGCCACGCGACGGCTGTTCGTAGCAAGGGCTTGACAAAGTGTATTCTATATGTATGCGGCTGCCGGTGAAATTGGTGACTTTTTTCAGCAGGTTTGTACGGCCGGCCTTGTTGTAACGGACATACAGCCGGTCTTCGCTGTCTGATGTCACCAAATCCGGCAGACCGTCGGCATTGACGTCCACCAGCTGCATACGGTCGCGGCTGACACTGCTGCTGTAGGGGGTGCCATTGGCACCGAATGTAGCCTTGAAGATTCCAAAGAATGTGACGCCGATGGTAAAACCCAAGTTCAGGGATTCGTTATAGGATTCCGACCAGTTGTATTTTTTAATGTTCATATCGTAGCTTTGTGACCAGCGGCCACCCCCGAGATTCAGGCTGACGTGGACGGAATCGGCGGGATTCAGGATGTCGCTCCAACCATTGATGTCTATTTCTATCGGTCTGCGCCACACTATGTCCAGCAATCCGTCGCCGTTGATATCGATAAACGATTGTGTTACGCGGTTCACCGAGCGTCCAAGAGCCGCCCCGAGCTGGATACTGCCTTGATAAATATTGAATTTTTTTTCCTTATTATTGTTGGTTAACGCTTCTCCTAAAGCACTCAATCCCAAATCTTCCGACTTGGACGTGCATCTTCCGGACTGTACCCCATCGAAATTCCAATTCTCAGCATCAAGGAAATCGTATCCTGTGTTCAATCGCACAGTGCCGTTTTTATACACAATGTCCGGCAATCCGTCACCGTTTATATCTGTCCACGTGCTGTTAGTGTTGTCGTTGCCGAGACTGAATCCACCACCGGCACTGCCATCGCTATCAAGTGAATACTTTGCCGTTTTCTGGTTGGACGATATAACACGGCTGTGTTTTGGCGTTGAAGCACCGAATGAAAACCCGTCAGAGGCACTAATTGAAGTAGAGGCATTGGTCAGGTCTTCCCGCAGAAGTGTCAATTCGCCAAGACCACCCCACTGAGAGCTGTATTGCACATAATCCGTTCCCACTATATCTGGATAACGGTCCCCGTTGAGGTCCATATAGTCTAATTCCACTGTGTTTTTGCCATAGCTGCCAGAATTCCCGAATCCTTTAATGCCAAGAGATATACCGAAGTTGGTTGAACGGCTGACTTTCAATATGGTTTTTGCCATAATACCATCTGGCAGAGCGGGTAAAGGGTCGTCAAATTCCACTTCAGGAGGCAGAAAAGCGGCAGAATCATTTGAAATCAGGCTGGCAGACGAATACCATTCTTTTTGAATGCTGTTGCTGATGTTTGTACACCCTATGCTGTTCTGAGCTCCAAACGACACCCATCGGTTGTGTTCCGCATCGGCGGTCATCTCAACCCAGCACGAGGAGTCACTGATGGGGGTGTATTGGTCACCATTGACATTTGCAAAATCAGAAATGTCGTCGTATTCAAAGCCTGGATCATTTATAGGTTCATTGATTCTGTCCCTCATACCGGATGTGTCTGTGGTACTGTCTGTTATCATTAGTTTGGGGAGGATTAGATTTTCAAGCCTGATATACTGGCTGTTTGTCGTTTCGCCAGCAGGGTTGTATGCGAACTGGCCCCATCCATTATAGAGGTTTCCGAACAGACGTTGGTATGTCCTGTCTCTCCAGATACTGCCGCTTGGATGGATGATGAACTTGATGCCTGGTGTCCAAACCGTCATAGTGTCAGGGAGGCTGTCGCTCCAATAACGTATTCTGGCTCTTAAATCCACCGATCCCCAATTAAATTGCTCGTCGTTTGTGACGACGGCAAGCAAAATAATGGAATCCTTTCCGATAGTATCAGACTCGTTAATTGTGGTTGTCGAGGCTGTAATGTGCCTCGTCGTGGGTTGGACAATTATCAACTCGGAATTTGATTTTGGTAGTATCCATCAATTATATAGTGTCCGTTATATGGTGCTTGGAAGTATTTGTTCTCTGTAAGGATGAAAGAGTTGTCGTTTTTGTATTCTTTCCCTTCAAGAATGATGCTTATATGGTCTTCAACATTGTCGAATTGTTTATCGTCGTTGGACTGGAGCCTGAAAAATATAATATCACCTCTATTGACACGGAAAGAGACTGTCGAATCATAAGAATCATCGAAATCATCATCTCTGTAGCACGTCTGACAAATGTACTGTGACATAATCACAGTGTCAGTTGTACTTTGCAAGGTGGAGTCGGTCGCTGTCACTCCACTTGAATGCTGTATGGTGTATGTCACACCATCGGTGTGGCGTGACATAACTCTGGACTGGCTTGTATCTTCAATCAGTCTGATGTAAGTCCGCATCGTGACCATACCGTCTTCTGGCGCAACCCAAACGCGCACCGCCTCGGTATTAGGTACTCCGTACATAGCCAAATTGCGTCTCGAGCAGTCCAATTCGCGACAAAAATGAACAACTCGGTAGCCTTCGGGGAATAAGACAGGACGAACATGCATTGTTTCATTTTGGTAACGTTCACAATATTGAAAAGCTTCAGCAGAATCCATTACAGGAGACAATTCGCAAGGGCGCAACACCGTCTGGCACACCACGGTGTCGTTCACCTCCCCGTCAAAGATAATTCCACCACAATTCGATGTCGGAATTTGTGGCGGGGCATCCTGCGGCTCATCGCCATCATCCTGAGGCCGGACAGGAAGGAATATTGTGAATGTCGGTTGACCGTCTTCAAGATAGTTGAAATAAACAAAGCCGTTGCTGACAATGTCAACAAGCCCGTCACCGTTGACGTCGGCAAAATATGTCGACGTGATGGAAGTTGTTTTGCTCCAACTGCCGCTGCCGCTTATCCCCAGGGAGTCGGTAACTTTTACGGAAGCCTGAGCACCAAAGGTGTTGGTCGTGTTCTTCTGCAGAAGAAAATGTTTTGCGCCACTGACAGTGTGTAGATCACCATAAGAAATATCCCCATCGGCGCTCATTGTTTGTTTTCGCCAGTACATATCCCCGTCTTTCACAAACACCTTGTCAGACAGCCCGTCACCGTCGAGGTCTATGAGCGTCAAGAGTGTTTCGCTCGAACTACCACTCCTTGTGTAGTTACCGCCTATGCTACTATTGGTGTGACATATTATCGGACCCAATCCTACCGCGACAGTACCACCAACATTCCAACTCGAAGTGTGCGACAGTCCAAGGGCTGTGGCGTGATCAACGCTGTCGATACGATAACCGGGGCGGAGCATAAATCCTTTTATGTCGTCTGATTCGACATTCATAGTTCGGACATCACCAAATAGTGTGTCCATTGATGGGTTGTCATAGTATTCAAACTCTTGGCGTGTATATTCGCCATCAAAACCGGACAATCCTGATGAACATATAGTCCATACCTCGTTTGTGTTCTTAGCATTATATAGTTTGCTAATGGCTTTAAGACGGGTCTTGAAATTTGATGCATATCCGCATTCTGTCTCAAAATAATAACTTGTAATTGTAGTGTCACGGAACTTTATGGCAATATTGCATAAAATATAGTCTGTCTTTTCTTTGAACCCATAATTGCAACTCAAGGGACGATCGTCCTGGTTCCTGTATTTGCGTTCGAACAAAATACTGTACAATCCCTTTTCTTTACCGTGACCTGTATATGTGATGCTGTCAAGGTATATTTGTCGTCCTGGGTTGGCGCCCAAAGAGGTTTCGACGGTGTAATGGTAACGGATCCAGTTGCCGTAAGCGTCACGGCTCTCTGCCAGCATCCATTTGGCTATATTGCCGTGGTTGTCCTCTATGGTTGTTGGATGGGAAGGTGTATTGAGCGAGGAGTCAGGGTAATGTCCATAATAGTGTGTGATACCGTTGCGGTCGACAACTTCCCACCAGTAATTGGAGGTCAACGTATTGTGCCGGATTATGCTGTCGTGAGCGTCGCCCGTACGAGCGTAAAACCGAACGTCATCGCCCAATGAGGATCGGGTTGTTTGGCGATTGGTGCGATGAGGCATTGGGCGTGGATTGCCATCATTGTCTCTTGTTATCAGTTGTTCACCTGCCAACAGGTAAATCTCGGTCTCGAAGGTTGCGTCGTAGCGTGGCACACCCCATCGGGTGTCGAGCGTAATGGCGGGAACGCTGAGATCCCAACCCACACCAAGCCAGCCGTTGCCACCTCCACTGTTGTAGTTGACGGACAAATTGGGCTGCATCCCTGCACGACCCGATGGTATTTGAATTGGGTAGCTCAAATTGGCGGAACCTTCATTGTTGGCTTCAGGAGGAGTGAGCAATGGCAACCCGTCCATCGGACTGACGGCCTCCAAATCATTCATCGCTGTAGGTACAAAAGCTTGGGTTTCGGGCATCTCGGGTGCCTTTAAGAGCTCGTTGATGAAGTCGGTGAAGTGGGTGGTCAGCGACACGATTTCGTGATGGATGGTGTCAACCTCGACACGCTCCAGTCGCACCCAAGCCAAGGTGGCGGTGTCGTAGAAAGAAGTATAGATGTCATCGGGCGTATAGCCTTCGGGCAGACGCTCCGGGTCGTAAGTCATTCGCAATTCTGCGTATGGCAGGAAATGTTCGCCGCTGGGCAACAAGCGGTAGCCCGCTGTGGCGGCTGTCATATTTATCATTCCCTGTGGCAACGGTGGCAGTTCGTCGTCAAACAGCGATGTCACACTATAAGTGTCGCTTCGTATAACGGCAGTGTCGGTTGCCGCAAGACTCAGACCTTCCGTCTCAATCCACAAGGCATGGCCTTCCCTTGCCCTTACACGCTTGTCGGGCTGGCGGATATTTACAAGGTCTTGAAACGGCTGGCTGGCGACATGTACCGAACAAGTGTCCAAACCGTTTTCATGGTTCTTATCCAGATGAACTGTATTTTTTAATATATTGGTTTCTTCATGTTGTTGGCAAGATTGTACACACGACAGCATCGCAACAGCTGCAAGGATATATAAGCATTTGCGAGATGATTTCATAACTTTGGTTTCTTTATTTTACTACGAGTTTCATGGTCTGACTGCCACTCTCGGTGGTAATGGTGGCGTAGTAGGAGTTGCCTGACGGCAAGGAGCCTTCGAAACAATACTTTTCACGGTCACTGTCGTTGTAAACAGCCATCACCTTGCCCTGAATACTATATATCGTTACTTGTACCTTACGGGCACCCGACACTTCGATATTGAAATGACCTGTGGTAGGATTGGGGTAAATTGATAATGTCTGAATGCTTGAATGTGTTAATGTATGAGTGTTGTCGGATTTGGTTGTATTGTCATCACCATTGCCGCTATGACCTTTGGCGCCCTTTGCGCCAGATTGCGCCAGATGCCACAACATTGATCCCCGAGCGAGGGTAAAGGTGCAAGTGTCGGACTGTAGCCATAGATTATTGAAACGCACTTCGTTTGTGGTTGTGACTGACGGAAGGACAATATTGCCATCAAGTAACAACACCAGGCTGTCGGTGGGGGTAGGGATATTCCGTGTATCGAATGAGAGTGAGAAGTCGACACCCTCCGCATCCGAAGTTTGTATGCGCCATTGGCGGGCAAGTGTTTCTACGTCGCCATCCTCCAGCTGGAATGTCAGAGGTGCATCATTGTCACCAACGAGAAGATAGGCTCCCTGAGGGAGGCTGTCGGCGGAGAGTGTGACAACAGGACCATCCATTTCGGAGCGACTGCACAACTGATGGAGATTACAGGCGGTGTCGCTGCCAACACCCGTGATACGATGGTGGAACATGGCACTGTCGCGACGATGCTGCCAGACACGATTGCCATTGCCTCCGATATAGTCGACAGGGCCGAGGGTGATGCCATAGCGGATAGCCAAGGCAGACTGCACACGGCGCAATGTGGAGTTGCCAAGGCGATGGTTGAAATACAGCACCTCGGAGACCTTGATATTCCCGTCGCCGACAGACAGGCTGATGTCGGCAGATGAGATATCGGGAGCGGACTGACGCAAGGTATGAATCACAGGCTTGCGGTCGGACTGCTCGGCATAGCGAATGGCAATACTATCCGAGACGATGCGTTCGGTGGTCAGCCCACGGACAATGCTGTCGGCGAAAACGAGCTGCCACACGGTGGCCTCGGTATCCACAATGGGCTTGTAGACCACAACGATTGTGTAGTCTTCGGCATAGGGAATGCTGTCGAAATGGAGCGGGGTGATCGTTGCCGGATGGAAATTCAACAGCGAGTCGGCCGATGGGCATTTCCAGTGGAATGCCGGAGTTGGGAACCCCTGACCTGTCTGCCCCAGCACAACGCTGTAGGGCAAGAGGAGGCAGGTGGCGAGGATTAGCTTGTATAATTGCTTCATAATATCGTTTCTTTGTTATTTGGTCTAATAGGCTTTATGGGTCTAATGGGCAGAATGGGCAAGATTTATTTGGCGGCGGCAAAAAATGCCTCCAGTCAACCCCTGACAGGGATAAAACACCATCGGTAAACAAATATCAGTACTAATAAGATAAAGTCAACAATTATCAGTTATTAATCACAAACACGAGTCAACCTAAATCAGGAAACGACAATTTCTTTCTTTTTTTGTGTCTTGCGGATAGGAAATCCTTAGAGTAAGTTGTGGCGGATTCTTTGCTGTAGTTATTTACTCGGGGGTGCTCTGTTCTACTTTCGGGGCGGGTGAATCCGCCACAACGGGGCCAAGAGACCATAGTTATCACATGAATTTAATTTTTCACAAATCGGCCCATGTGTGTTTTCCCGTCTTCAGTGACCATACGAAGTATGTATGTTCCTTTCTGGAGGTCTCTGATGTTGAGTGTTGTTTCATTGTCTGAATGTGATTCGATGTACCAGCGGTAGATGGAGCGTCCCGTAAGGTCGAACACCTGCACATCTTTTGGTGTGTCGGGACTATGCACCGTCAATGTATTCTGTGCAGGATTCGGGAAGAGGGTCAACAGAGACGGGCGGACGATATATGTTGTGTCGCCCGACCGGAACATGCGAAGGCTCATGTCCGTCGTGTCTATTTCTGTATCGTCTTCGCCGTCCACAATGTCCACTTGCACCATCCTGTCCTCACAAGCCTCACAAGGATCTATCCATGCGTGGAAGTCGCTGCCTCTTTCGGCCACAAACCCTGGTTGTAGCACCACCTCTTCATGCGCCACATACTCTGCCGTGGCATTGGAAGGAATTGTGCGCCACGAAGTGGCAGACGACTCTGATGCCGACAACAAATGACTATATGTTCTTGGCGTTATATCATACAACAACACATTAGAATCCGGATTAGTCATTAAATACATGGAATAGAAAACCTCAATATACAAAGTCAAATCACAATACGACACTACGTCTCCGTTAGGCCTCAAATCAAACAATGCAGAATTGAACAAGTTGTAATCATGTGTGCCAGGACAAAGGCTGTCAACTGTGAAAAAATCATCATTATATTTTGCCCATCCCCAATTGAAATGAAATTTACCGTCATTGCTGTAACCGTCACAAACAAAAGCATGACCTGGAATATCAATGAAAGTCTCTGGATGCTGCAAATCACTGATATTGATATTGGGATTTCCACAAGCACCATATATCACAGGCCATCCACTGTCCAGATTTTCACGCAGATGTGATTTCCATCTCCTCCTATGCCATATCCGCCATTGGTGGTCGGAATCAGTATTGAATCCCATTTTGTCGAGTGCTTTTTTGGCTTTATATACATTGCTTTCGGATTCACCACAGCCATAATCCATTTTTGCTCGCCTGCCACACCGTTCCAACAATCTTGCAACAGCATTTCGCTCGGCCTCAAATTTTTCCGATGTCGCATCCAACATGATTGGCATATTACACCAGTCAAATTGCCAATTATCAGCAATGAGTACCGGCCATTTCCAATAATTCATTACTTGTCCCATTGCCACAGCAACACATCCGGTACGGCAGTGTGCACAATTCTCGCCCGAGGGGGTATAATATTCGTATCCAACTGTTGTGCCTGAACTGTCTACGCCCTTTTGTCTCCACTGCGTCTTTATCAAAGGATCAACATTACCTATATCGCGGTTTGAATAGATATTATCACGATGCAACAAGCCATACCATTCTGATTCATGTGTTGATTCCATTACTCTTGACTCAAAACTATATTCAATTTGATTCTTCCAATCCTGCAAGAATGATTTCAGTCCACAAGGGATATTGTTATTTCTGTCGAAAATCGACATCGTATCACTTACACTATAACGACCAAGCACAGGAAGGCACAATTTATTGCCTGCAACAAGGACGTTTACCCCACGGTCACTGACGGCTTCGTACAATAGCGTATGCCCATTGCTGTCGAATTGGTACACTTCGGTGATGTTTGCATCAATTCCTTTTGTAAACAAAAGCTCTGATTTTGCCACCTCAATTGCCTCCTCTCGTGTTACTTGCTGACAATGCGCAGTTCCAAAGCTCAAGAATGCAACAAATAACAGCATCATATCTTTATTCTTCATAACCAAGAGTTTTATTGACAATGACATCATTCAAATAAAAGCAGCCTATCTCCTCGTCTGGCCAATAACGAACGACACCTTTTATATATAACGGCATTTCATACGGATTGGGTGCCATCAAAGAGTCGAAGCGCTCGGCGTTTACATGGAATTCCACCCACGGATAGTAAAACATTCTACCTGCATAAGTGAATTGCATATCCTTTCGGCTTATCAAATACCGGGTATTTGAGTTCGGAAAATCATTCTCAAAAAGCCAGCCGAAAACTTTGAGAGTGTCGCCTAAATGTGTCAAGCTTTCGTAAACATTGTGTGTAAAATTGCAATGCACATCCTCCACCCAGTTGTAGTCAGTCCACGAAAGGGGGGCACACTCCTGTTCTTTTTTGCAGCCTGTACACATCAGAATAAGCAATGCAGCTGGAATAATCAGTCTTGTTTTCATAATCTTTATTGTTTATTCTGGTTTTTTTGTGATATTTTCAACTCTTATACTAAATGGGTCCATTCCAATTATAACATCAGAATAACCTACAATCCCAGAAATATAAAGTATAGAGTCGTAGGGGTTTTCAGGCATAAGGGTACTTGGTATTACAATCAAGCTCAAACATTGTGGCTCTATTACCGATCCGTTCTCTTCACCAATGATGGACTTGTTACTTGTCAGACGTTGATTCATTTCGTAAGGGTTATTAAAAAAATTATTATGAAACAACCATCCATACACTTTCAAGGTGTCCCCCTTGTGTGATTTCATCATTTCTCGATTATAGTGATTATTACACTTGACATCATCAACCGAGTTGTAGTCCGTCCACGACAGTTCAGGACATTTTACCGGCTTTCTGCAGCCTGTGCAGATTGCAAGGAGCGATGCAATCAGAATAATCAGTCTTGTTTTCATAATCTTTATTGTTTATTAGTTGTTTTCAACTCGTCTATCTGTTTCTGCAGGTCGATGACATACAGTGTCAGCTCTTCGATTTTCTGGAGCAGTTTGGCATTCATCGCGCCAAGGTCTGCCCCGTCGCCCTCCACCTCGGCGGTCGTCGGGATGTCGGGCAGATGGCGGTTCCTGTTTATGTAGTCCTCCAACTCGTACAACGACGGCAAGCGGTAGCCGTCATCGAACACAAAGTCACTCCAGCCCGACACAGTGACCCGCAGTTCCTTGACTCGTACCAGACCGTCCTGCGAACAGGAGAAGCCGTCGCCTATACGCGCTCCGCCTCCCACGGTTATGTCTCCGCTCACCGTCGCCGAAGACGTGGTGACGCCACCGAAAGAGCAGGCTCCCGAGGCGTTCAGCGTTCCTGTCACGATGGTGTTGCCCCCTAAGCTGACAGCCCACGCATTGACGGGCTCCGCGCCAAGACCTATCCTGCCGTTGCTGTCCATAACGATGCCGATGCCCGTTTTGGTCATCAGGCTAAGCCTGCCGCCCTCGTAGTTCTGTATCTTCGCATTCTTGTCCTGCAACGACATCAGAAGGCCGTCCACACCTGTGGTGCCAGTCAGCGTGTTGGTAAGGTGCACCGTCGTGAGGTAGTATCCGTCCGTCACCTGATCCCTGTTGCCGAACGATGGGGGCAACTCATATTCCGTCAGTACGGTCTCATGAATGTGCAGGTCATCATGTGTATAGATGTCGCCACCAATACGCACGGGAGAAGCAAGGGGTGCCGTCTGCGCGCTGGCAAGTGTCGTGGCAAAAAGTAATGCCACCGTCAAATAGAATGTTTTCTTTTTCATTGTGTGTGTTTTTGGTTAGAAACTATATTTCAATACTTCGGTAATTTTTAATTTATTTATTTGATTTATAATAATTTATTTATATCTTTTTAACTTTTAAAATTTGTCAAGTAGCTGAAAATGAGTATTTTTTGTTGATGTTTTCAGGTAAGCACAAAAACACAGCATTTTTCAGCCCACTCAACCAGTTTTCCAACGTCTGCCAGATGGCTTTAAAGGCCATTCCGGGCTTTAACAAGGCATTCAAGAACTTTTTAACCAACACGCTGCTTATGTTCGCTCTGCTGCCAAGAAAAGTGAATTTCACACAGCTCGAAATCTACGGAAATCACTGTGAAAAGACATATCGGTCAGGGTTTTCGAAGCGTTTCGAGTGGGTCGATTTCAACCTTGAGCTCAGCAGCCACCTGTTTGGGGAGGGCGACAGGAAGGCTATCGCAATCGACCCGAGCTACATCTCCAAGTCGGGCAGGCATACACAGGGCGTTGGCCTGCGCCGCTTAATTTGTTAAAAAATCATTTCCGAACTATTGACAAGTTATGAACCGTATGCATATTTCTCTATTTTACACAATTGACAATCAACTATTTTACTGCTTCGCAAGTGTACACTCCTGTTTTCTTGTCAAAACTGATAGTTACAGCGTATCCTTCTTCAGCCATTGCTTCAGCCCAAGAGAAGGCCTCGTCACGATTTTTTGTAGAATATCTGACAACTTCTTTGGCAGAAACGATGCGTGAAGCAGTTTCCTCGTTGCGGAAACTGACCTCATATCCTTCTTCAGCCATAGCGAACATACGGTTGAGAAAATCGTGCCAAGCATTGTCTCCGACAAGCGTAAGCTGGTGAGTTACGCCGTCAACGGTATAACTCACAGTGTAAACTTTGCCGCTTTCCGCTACAATGGAAGTTTCGTCAATAATGTTTTCTTTCTGGCAACTGACGGCCAGAGTTCCAAGCACTGCAAAGAGTGCGATTGTGGTGAATGTTTTACGCATAATATGATGTTTATTGAATAATTGATTTTTCGAAGTTATGGTATTTTACTGCATGGGTTTCGTCAGCATTCCTTGTGTGGAAAACAATTATTATATGGTTTAAGTGAGAGATGGCAAGCCAATCGTTGGGGTATGAGTTTTGAGAGGTGTCTGTAATGGTGGATTTGGGTGCTTTTTTTGTGTAAATCAAATCTTTTCCACTGTCAATGAGTTGTTGGAAATCAGGAGACGGATTGGGTATTTCAAAATCCTTTTTAAGAGTGGCCCAACCAACGGAATCTGTAGCCTCCAACAGGGTGACATCGACAAAAACGGTGTCGTTGACCTTGTAGTCCTTTATGAACGAGGCCTTAACATTCTCCATGCTGGCATACTTCTGGTAGATTTCGCTGCACTGGTCGAAGGGGACGGTGCGGGGCCACAGCCTCACGGCCAATGCCACCAAAACGATGGCGAGGAAAATGATGGCCGGTAATATGAGTTGTTTTGGTTTCATTGTATATGGGATAAGACAAATGACACACTGGTGAGGGCTGCGCTACGGTGAGAAGGTGAGCCGTGGGACATAGCGCGACCGTTCTGCACCGGAACGGCAAGAAAGAGGAACATCACCACGATGGAAGCGAAGACTGCGGCACGGGGAAGGGAATAGCGTAAGGGTGAGACGGGTTTGTGGAAATGGATTCTGGGGGGGTGGAGCCGTCTCAGCAAAAAGGTGTGTGAGATGTTTTGCGCCGCCGTCAAAACAAGTGTGAGGACAACAAACAGGAAGAAGTAGAGGTCGAAAGTGTCCGAAATATAATGCTGACGGAGAATAACCATTCCGACGATGACTGTGAGACAGACGAGCAGTGTTGCAAGAGAGGAAAGGGCACTGCGGCGGCGAGAGGAAAACACAAACAGACGTGGCGCAAGTTTGATGTGCGACAGGTCGTGCTGCCCGGCAATCTGCTCGATGCGGTTGCTGTGCTGCTGCCAAGCGGTCATCAGTTCTTGCAAGGGGTCATCACACTGTGCATTTGCAGGTGTAGATCCCTGCGATTGCGACACAGCGTTTGTTGAGATGCTATTGAGAGACGAGGTTTTATCGACTTTTTTATTCATATTGTTTTCTGATTAAGGTTTTTGAGCTTATCTTTTATTCGTTCGATACGGTGGTTGACGGCGGCTTCCGTTATTCCGAGAGCCTGACCCATTTCACGCGCCGGAATCCGGTCGAGGTAGAGGAGCAGGAGAGCCTTATCGGGTGGCGAGAGGCGGTCGATGAGTTCGTAGAGCCGTTCAATGAGGCCGTTATGGCTTTCTTCGGCAAGGTTGTTGTAGGTGTCGTCGTCGAGCGGGAGGAACATAGGCGAGAGTGAACGGTGGCGCACCTGCGACACGGCCGTGTTGCAGGCGATGCTGTAGACCCAGGTGTTTTCCTTGCACTGGCCCCTGAAGCGCGGCCAGCTCTCCCACAGCGAGCATACGATGTCCTGATACATATCCTTGACGTTTTCGGGGTCGCGGTCGGTAAACATAAGGCATATCTTGAAGATGGTGCTGTCGGAACGGCGCAGCATCTCCTTAAATGCAATATGCTCTTTGCTTTGTTTCATCAAAAAAAGCGCTTTCGTTATATTAGTCGCAAAAACGTCCGAAAACTACCATCATAGAACGAAAAAAATGCAAATTTATTTTTAGGAAGTTGGTTTTCAATGGAATAAAAATGCATTTTTTTTAGGGATGCCGGGGCTGATGCCCCGGGCACGGTGGCTTTTCGGGCTGCCGTAACATTTTTGTTCTCCGCTGCGCTATCGAAACTGCCACTGGCAGTTTCTTCACACACGGAACAAAGGGATGGGGCTAATGGGCGGGATGGGGCTAATGGGTTATTTGGTGTTAGATGGTTGATTTTCAGTGGGTTTTATGCAAAACAAGCAAGGTGTTGATTTTGTGATTGTTGTGACAGTTTCAAAGAAGGCACAAAGAACCCACATAGAAGGGGCGTAGAAGAGGCACTGTTGGAATTGAAAATTGAAAATTGAAAAATGGGGCGAATGGGCTTAATGGGGTGAATGGGTTACCTATCAGAACAGAAGAAAAAATGGCGTTAAAAAAAGAAAAATGGCGTTATATTAAAAACTATTACTGTCCGCTAAAAAACAGAGCGTAAAAAAATAGGGCTGTCATGTAAGTCATGTCAGCCCATTTGATTATCTTTGCAGTCTCCAAACATAAAACAAAGATAATTGTGGACAAAAGTACACATTTTTTCGGACAGCCGGTGTATGGTCAGCTGATAAAATCGCTCGACCGTGCCAAAATCACAGAAATGAGCCGCAAACACGGCGGCGAGAAATACGTGAAGAGCTTTGACGGGTACACACATCTTCTCACAATGCTCTTCGCGGTGATCATGCGTTTCGACTCCCTCCGTGAGATAGAGGCGGCCATGACTGCCGAGGTCAGGAAGTTGCGCCACACAGGCATAGAGAGAGTGCCCAAACGCAGCACCCTCTCGGATGCGAACGCCAGACGGTCGGAGAAGTTCTTCGAGGAGGTGTACCGGGACCTGTACGAGCAGAACAAGGGCAGACTTTCGTTGGACAGCCGAAGAAACTTGTTTAGTGGACAGTAATGAAAAAAAATTGGAATAATTCTTGCAAGTTTAAAAAGTGTTTGTATCTTTGCAAAGTGATATTAAAATAATATCAAACTAAATTTCTTTATAAACTCATAACAAACAAGTTATTAACTAATAAAATGAAAGATGGAAACGAAAGAATTTAACAGACAATTGACTGGTAAGAACAACGGATTCTTGCATCTTTTTCTGAATCTGGCGATGCTGGTGGGTTTCATCCTGCTGGTGATATGGCTTGGTGGCCTTGACGGCATGGTGGATGCCGACGGTGAGCCCACGGCGCTGATATTGTTGCCGATACTGGGTGGCATCATGCTGACGTTCATCTATATAATGCACTTCGTCGGCTTTATGATTATCCAGCCCAACCAGAGCCGGGTGCTTACATTCTTCGGCCGCTACAGTGGCACGGTGCGCCAGAACGGCTTCTTCTGGGTCAACCCTTTCTACGCGAAGCGTAAAATATCGTTACGCGCACGTAATATGGACGTGCCGCCCATCAAGGTGAACGACAAGAACGGCAACCCGATAATGATTGGCCTGGTGCTGGTGTGGAAAATCGCCGACACGTACAAGGCAGTCTTCGACGTCGATGTGGACACGTTGACGTCGACGGCGCAACACGGCGAGCAGGCTCAACAAAGCCAGCAGCCGACGCTGAAGGGCTACGACAGTTTTGTGCACGTGCAGAGCGACGCCGCCCTGCGCAAGGTGGCGGGCCACTATGCCTATGACAACATAGACCACAACAGCAACGAGCTGACGCTGCGCAGTGGCGCCGAGGAAATCAACACGCAGCTGGAGGAAGAGTTGCGTAGCCGCCTGTCGATTGCCGGCATCGAGATCGTCGAGGCCCGCATCAACTATCTGGCCTACGCTGCCGAAATCGCCAGCGTGATGCTTCGTCGCCAGCAGGCCGACGCCATCATCTCGGCCCGCGAGAAGATAGTGGAGGGTGCCGTGTCGATGGTCGAGTTGGCGCTGAACAAGCTGAGCGAGCGTGAGGTCGTCCAGCTTGACGAGGAGAAGAAGGCCACGATGGTGAGCAACCTGCTGGTGGTCCTCTGCGCCGACGAAAGTGCTTCGCCGGTAATCAATACTGGTTCTATTTATTAAAAAAACCTTAACCTTAACTTTAACCTTAACCTTAACTTTAACCTTAACCTTAACTTTAACTTTAACCTTGACTTCAGATACAATGGGTGCCCGAAACTTTAGAGATTATAAGGTCTGGCAAGAGGCAGTTGATCTGGCAACACATATTTACAGATTGACAGGTGAAATGCCTTGGTTCGAGAAAAAAGGCCTGTGCGATCAGATGCAACGGGCTGTGGTGTCTATAAGTTCGAACATTGCAGAAGGTTCAGGTCGCAGCACAGATAGCGAATTCGCCCGTTTCTTGAACATTGCCTTAGGATCGGCATTTGAAACAGAGACACAGCTGCTTATTTCCAAAAATATAGGATATATATCAGAAGAACAATACGATGATATGCGAGAGAAGTTGGCATCTGTTGAAAGGCAGCTCAATGGATTGATACAATCTATCAGAGGCAATTTCTGATTGAGGTGAAAGTTAAGGTTTTGGTCAAAGATACAATAAAATGAAAAAATCCTTTGCCCTTCGGGTGGACAACGAGGTGTACGATGCTATCGAGCGTTGGGCTGCGGACGAGTTCCGCAGCACCAACGGTCAGATAGAGTGGATATTGTCCGAGGCTCTGAAGAAGGCAAAACGCTACCCGAAGAAGAAGGCTTCGGAGAAGGAGGGCAAATGAGGAAGAACAGGACAGTGACAATAGTACTGGCTGTGCTGTCGCTGCTCAACTATGTTGTTGGGGGGCTGATGGGTTTCATCCTGATAAGGGGGGAGCACAAGGGTGTTTTTGCCTTTATATACTTTGTCTTCCTTGTTGCCTCGGCAATCAGCATGGCCGCTAACTGGTACATGTTGCGGCAGGCCAATGCGGAGACCCCCTATCGGGTACTGAAACTGAGGAATTGGCGTCTGGTGCGGGAGTCGAGGCACATGAAGCCCGACAGGGACGGTCTGAAGGCGTTGGCTATGGGAATCACGGGCTATGCCTTCTCATTGGGAGTGCCGTTGTGTGCGTGTGCGCTGATATGGCCCGACACCTTCTGGATGCTGTCGTTCAATACAATTTTCTCGGTATTGATATTACTGCCGGTTATGGTGGAATTCATTATCGGGATAGTGATTGCCACACGCGAAAGGAAGAAAGGAGAAACGCTATGACACTTGAAAGCAAGAAGATGTTCGCCATGGTCGGCAGTGGGCTGGCAGGAGCGGTTACGATTGCCGGCATCGTGCTTATGGCTATGCAGATACGGACACAAGGCGCTGGCTTTTTTGTCGGCTACCTGTTCTTTGCCCTGGCGATATTGGCCGGAGGAATGTTCATCACGTGGATGCCCAATATGAAGAACTACAAGTGGGGCTTCTGGATGGTTGACGGCCATTTGAAGTGGCGCAAGAACGAGCGCATCACTGACGTCCGTCGTACGCGCCTCGTCTGGTGGCCTCTCATCACGTTCTGTTTCGAGCTGTACGGCCTGTTCGAGTACTGCCACGACCTGTGGCAGCGGCCGTGGACGGAGACGCTGATGGTTGTCTTTGGGGTAATTACGACAGGGGTTCTCATAGCCTGGGTCATAATAGTGACGATATACGAGTCTCGCGAAGCGAAGAAAAACAATGGTCAGCTGTAAGATTATGAACCATAAGAACGTCTATTAGATAAGCATAAAATATCAACAATCAACATATCAACAAACAACAATATGGACGAAATACTTCGCGTGGAAGGCATTACGAAGACCTTCACGCTATCGAAGAAACAGCAGAAGATAGAGCGCACGACGGAGCGCAAGAAGGTTGCCGTGGACAATCTGAGCTTCACGGCCAACAGGGGCGAGATATTCGGCCTGCTGGGCCCCAACGGGGCGGGCAAGACCACGACGCTACGCATCCTGTCGACGCTGATAAAGCCCGATTCGGGCGACGCAGTGCTGGACGGTTGCAGCATAAACACAGACGCCGAGGGGGTGCGTTCGAAGATAGGGTTCCTGACCAGCGAGCTGAAGCTGGAGGACTTCTTCACGCCGAACTACCTGTTCGACTTCTTCAGCCGCCTGCATCAGGTGCCTGAGGAGGTGGCGCGCGACCGCAAGGAGCAGATGTTTGCCCGTTTCGGCATCGACAAGTTTGCCGAGGTTAAGGTACAGAGCCTCTCGACGGGCATGAAGCAGAAGCTGTCGCTGGTCATCTCGTTGGTACACGACCCGGAGGTCATCATCTTCGACGAGCCCACCAACGGCCTCGATGTGCTGACGGCGCGGACGGTGACCGACTACCTGCAAGAGTTGCGCGACGGTGGCAAGACAATAATCCTGTCGACGCATATCTTCAGCCTTGTGGAGCGTCTGTGCGACCGAGTGGGCATCATCATCGACGGACGAATGATATCGTGTGGCACCCTCGCCGAGGTGTGCGACGGCATGACGTTAGAGGACAGATTTTTCGAGATTTATAAAGCAGAGAAAGGGAACGAGATATGAAGAACAACACATGGACAATCATAAGGAAAGAGTTTGCGCGCTTCTTTGGCGACCGGTCGTTGCTGTTCACCACCGTCATCATGCCCGGTTTGCTCATCTATCTTGTGTACAGCCTGATGGGCGAGGGCATAGGGAAGATGGTGACAGATGGTATAGACGAAGTGGTGACGCTGAGAGTGGAGAATATGCCAGAGTTCTTGTCGGCCGAGATTGGAGCGGACAGCCAGCTGGTGGTGATAGAGCAGCCTTTCGGTCAGGAGGATGTGGACATGCTTGCCGACGAGGACCTGAACATCGTCATGGTGCGTTTCCCGAAGGACTTCGAGCTAATGCTGGAGGTGTACGACCCGACGTGCGGACTGCCGGCACCGAACGTGGAGATATACTACAACTCGACCAACAACGCCAGCAATCTGGTATACAAGACGTTGACGGAATACCTGAACAACTATGAGAACCAGCGGAGCAACCTCTTCGACATCAACCGCGTGGAGGAGGGCAGCGAGGTGAAGTACGACATAGCCACCGACGAGTCGCTCGGGGCGATGATATGGAGCAAGATGCTGCCTTTGCTGATAGTGATGATGCTGTTCAGCGGTACGATGGCCATAGCGCCCAGCGCCATAGCCGGTGAGAAGGAGCGTGGCACCATAGCCACGTTGCTGGTGACACCCATGCGCCGCAACGAGCTGGCATTGGGCAAGATAGTATCGTTGAGCTGCTTGGCGTTGCTCAGTGGCATATCCAGTTTTGTGGGCATAGCCCTTTCGCTGCCGAAGATGATCAGCGGCGAGGATGTGGATTTGGGCTTCAACTACACGTTTCCCGACTACGTGGCGATACTGTTGATAATCTTTGCCACGGTGCTTATCATGGCGTCGGTTGTGAGCCTGCTGTCGGCGTTGGCGAAGGATGTCAAGAATGCGGGCACGATGATTACGCCGTTCATGCTGGTGGTGATGCTGGCAGGCTTGATACCGATGTTCCAGAATGGTACCGCCGAGAGTTTCACAGCGTACATCATCCCGTTCTACAACTCGATAGAGGCGCTGACGGCTGTCTTTGCGCACAAGATAGTGTGGACAGATGTGGCCATCTGCCTGATATCGAATGTATGCTACACCGGCATCGCCGTGTGGGGCTTGACGCGCATGTTCAACAGCGAGAAGATAATGTTCGGCCGGTAGCCGGCAACAGAAATACAATAAAATCCAATCACTTATAAAAACACTAAAGTTATGAAAAGAACAATTTCACTTTTTTCGGTCATTGTGTGTGGCTTGATGTTCTTCGCGTCATGCTCGAAGTCGCCCGACGTGGCGTCGTACATACCGCGAGAAGCCATCATGGTGATGGATGTGGACGTCAACACCCTGTTCAAGAAAGCAGACGTGGCGCATATAGACAATATAGCGATAGCGAAGATGGCCCGTCAGGAGCTGCGCAAAGAGAACCCGCAGATGGGCAAACTTGTCGACGACATCATAGCCGACCCGACGTCGTGTGGTCTTGACCTGCGCGAGGATGTGACGGTCTATTTCGACGCCTCGTTCGGCGGTTCGTGCTTGGCGGCGATGCACAAAGAGGGTAAGTTTGCCGACTTCCTGACCCGTTTTGCGAAGGACAACGACAGCGAGATAAGCATCGAGGAAAAGGATGGCTACCGCCTTGCCGACATCGATGGGCGCCATGTGGCGTTCAACGACGAGGTGGCGCTGTTCATCCTCGGCTTCGGGCACAACGAAGACCAGATAGCCAAAGCGATGCACCTGCAGAAAGAGGAGAGCATGGCGTCGAGCACTAACTTTGGCGACTATTGGCGCAACCGCGGCGAGGTCAGTATGTGGATGGACTTTGGAAACCTGCTGGATATCGCCGAGTCGATGGGAGGCATCAACGCCCTGTCGGAGAGCGGTATGCCTGCCGAATACTGGGACATGCTGAAAGAGGGCAGTTTTGCCATGAATATGATTTTCGACAAGGGAGCTGTGCGCTTTGTCGTCGAGACGCAAGGCATAGACAGCCGCATCATGAAGGACTATGAGCAGCCCTTCAACGCCAATCTGCTGGACTATATGCCCGAGGAGACCTATGTGGCGGCGACGATGGCGATGCCCGTCGACAAGATGCTGGAGGCGCTGGAGGAGAGCGACGAGATGGATCTGGATGACGAGGTGGCAGGCGGCAAGAGCATAAGAGAGGTCGTCAAGGCCTTTGGCGGAAGCATAGCCATCAGCCTGTTTGACATAGTGCAAGAGGAGAAGGTGCTGCCGCTGATAGCCGTTGCCGCCGACGTGCGTGACGGCGCCGTGGTCAGAGAGGTGCTTGCCTCGGCTGGCCTGCAGCAGAAGGACGGTGCATACGTGATACCCGATTTCGGCATCGGAGAGATAAGCATAACGCTTACCGACGACGTGGTGGTTATTGCCAATACAGTCGAGGTGACGGAGCGTGCCATGGCCGGCGGATACGGCAACGGTATGAAGGCGATTGCATCGAAGGCCAAGAAGGGCAACTACTTCTATGCAAACCTCAATCTGGGTCTCTATCCGGTGGCGTTCACCGACCTGCTGCCACAGGACGCCGTGCATGTGCTGGCAAACTTCCTCGACTACACCGAGGCATACAACAAGGACAGCAGCCATGCGGAGTGGGTCGTCTACCTGCAAGACAAGAGGAGGAACAGCCTGCTGTCGATGCTCCATTTCGTAGACGACAACCTTGTAGACCTCACCAGCCTTGCAGAGACGTTGGGAGGGCAGGACGAATGCGAGATAGTGACAGACACTCTTTACGTAGAGTCGGACGGAGATATGCATATTGACTGATGAGGATACTGATTCGTAACCTGAGACCACAATATATGTCGGAGCCGGAAGTTGCCGGCTCCGACATATACTTGCAGCCTGCCGTGACGCTTGAGCAGGGGAGGCGCTATCTGGTCTGCGCGCGGTCGGGTCATGGCAAGTCGTCGTTGCTCAACTTCATCTACGGTGGCAGCCGGCGCTATGACGGCAAGATAGAGATGGAGGGCATGGAAGATGTGTCGCAGGAGAGGATGCGTCGGGAGGTGCTGAGCTATATGTTTCAGGATCTGCGCCTGTTCGCGCAGCTCACGGCGGCGGAGAATGTGCTGCTGAAGAACCGCCTGACGGACTACAAGAGCGGAGGCGAGATAGAGCGTATGCTCGACGCGCTGTTGCCGTCGGAGAAGAAGCGTCAGCCTGTAGGCACGCTCTCGCTGGGACAGCAGCAACGCGTGGCGGCAGTCCGTGCGTTGTGTCAGCCGTTCGCGTTCCTGTTGCTCGACGAGCCCTTCAGCCACTTGGACAACGAGAGCGCGGCGATGGTGTCGCAACTGATGGTGGAGGAGGCTGAGAAGCAGCATGCCGGCATCATCCTGACGTCGCTGGGGATGAACGACAATATCAGATTTGACAGGATTTTTAAGCTATGAAAAGCCTACTACACAAGTTACAACGCCGCACGCTGATAAAGTCGCAGCTGGTGGCATACGCCCTGTCGCTCGTTGTGGGCGTCGGCATAGTGCTGCTTGTCGTCGCGGCATACGTAGACCTGCGTCCGCTGTTGAGTCAGCAGACCGATGTCTTCAAGGCCCATACCGTGACGGTGTCGAAGAACATCACGATGTTCAAGACGGCCAACAAGGAGGGCATCTACTTTGACGACAAGGAGTTGAGGAGGCTGAAGGAGCAGGAGTTCGTCAGTGATGTGGCGACATTCAACAGTGCCAGTTTCAATGCCAGTGCCGCCATCACCTTCGGCGGTCAGCGTATGAGTACCGAGCTGTTTTTCGAGAGTGTTCCGGACAGGTATCTTGACGTGCAGAGCGACGACTGGCGGTGGGACAGCACGAGTGGTTTTGTGCCGGTCATAATTCCCGAGGAATACTTGAACCTTTATAATTTCGGCTTTGCTGAGAGCCAGTCGCTGCCGGTGGTGTCGTCCGCCATGCTGTCGCAGGTGACGTTCAACATTTATGCTGAAGGCAACGGCCGGCGTGGCGTGTACGAAAGCCGCATTGTGGGACTGTCGGGCAAGATTAACTCGATTCTTGTGCCTGAGGACTTCCTGAAATGGGCAAACCGCCAGTTCGGCAGTGGCGAGGAGGAGCGCGCAAGCCGTCTGCTGGTGGAGTTCAGCAATGCCAGCGACGAACGGATACCACAATATTTCGAAGCCAACGCGCTGAATATAAACAAGACGGAACTGGAGAGCAGCAAGCTGACGTTTGTGTTTCGCGTGGCGCTTCTGTTCTTGTTCTTTATTGCTGTGGTCATCACGTTGCTGTCGATGATGCTGATAGTGATGGGAATGAACCTGATAGTGCAGCGCAACCGCCAGCTGTTCAGCAACTTGAGCAGCATAGGGTACGGAGTGCGAGAGATGTCGGGCTATTATCGAGTGGTGATAGGGGGCGTCACAGTTGTTGCGGTGGCGACGGCGCTGTTGGTTGGCGTTATGGGCAGGAGGTACTATGTCGGACGGTTGTCGTCGTTGTTCGAGGTGAGCACGTGTGGCTGGACAATGTATGTTCTGGCTGTAGTGGTTTTGGTGATGCTGCTTGCAGTGTGCATGGTGACAGTAAGGCGCTCAATAGCGAAGGCGGTTGCGGAAGAATAGCGAATGGCTGGCTAATGCGGTATAAATATTATCGCTTTGAGGAGTGTAAATACTTATAATAAATCGCTCGGATTGCAAACCCGGAGCGACGAGACATGAGAGCATGTTTTGGATGATGAACTAAATACTCCAATGTAGCGCGTGGAGCTGTAGACGGTGAATGTCTGTGCGTTGCGGATGTTCGGTAGGGGAATGGCAATCTATAAGCAAGAATTGTTGGTGTGGTATGCAATTTTTTTTGTTTTATTGCGTTTGTTCGGATGTGTAAAATAAAACAAAGAATATTAAAACAATAAAACAATGGAAGAGAATCAGAATTCATGTAAGAAAAGCTATTTTCTCGGCATCAGCATAGTGCTTGCCGCTTTTGTGCTTGGATTGATGATGGTGTTCACGATCCGCACGCTGAAATCGTTTGACGACACGGTGTCGGTGAAGGGTCTGTGCGAGCGAGAGGTGCCTGCGGACCGCGTGGTGCTGCGCATCAGCTATACGGAGCAGAACAACTCGCTTGTGGACTTGCGCAACACTGTGGAAAACAATGACCGGACGATAGTGGAGCTTATCAAGAAGTCGGGTATCGGTGAGGATGAGATTCACTACACGACGGCGGGTTTCAGTGACCGCTATGACGACTACTATGTGAGCGACAACATCAAGTTCCGCTACAAGGCCAACCAGACTATCAGTGTGTTCACGTCGAACATGGATGCGGTGCGCAAGTTGCAGAACACGATAGACGGTGATTTGCTGAAGCATGACATCATCTCGAACACGTATGCGAGCTATGAGTTCAACGGTTTGAACGACATCAAGCCGTCGATGATAGCTGAAAGCCTTGAGAATGCGCGTACGAGCGCTGAGGAGTTTGCGAAGAACAGCCACAGCAAGATAGGCAAGATGCGTACTGCGTCGCAGGGCTATTTTGAAATTGACGATTTGGATGAGAACACGCCTCAGGTGAAGAAAATCCGTGTGGTCACGACGGTGGAATACTACCTGAAGTAGGAACGGGTTGGTGAGAAAGGTTCTATTTTTCGTCTGCTTTGTTGCCGTTGCTTTTGCGACGAGGGTGAATGCCCAGGAGTCGCAAGAGCAACTGGCTTCGTATTATTTCCAGAACAGGGAGTATGATAAGGCCATAGAGCTGTATGAGCCGCTGTATGCGCGGACACAGAACCAGTTCTACTACGAGATGCTGCTGTCGTGCTATACGGAGACGGAGCGCTACAAGGATGCGGAACGTCTGGTAGAGAGGCGTATGAAACAGCATCAGCGCGACCTGACGTTGCTGGTGGACTTGGGGACGTTGATGCAGAAGGAGGGGAACAGAAAGAAGGCCGAGAGACAGTATGAGTCGGCGATAGGGAAGCTGGGACGCGACACGAAGCAGACTGGTGACTTGGCGGCGGCCTTCGAGAAGATAGGACGTTACGACCATGCTGCGGGGACGTACCTGAAGAGCCGAGAGCTGATGGGCAACGAGTTGCTGTATGTCATGGAACTGGCGACGCTGTATGAGAAGGCTGGGGAGCACCAGAAGATGATGGGCGAATACTTCAACTTGCTGGACAAGTCGCCGAAGAGCATCGGGTCGATACAGATAGCGTTGCAGCGCAGCCTGAACGAGACGTCGGGCAGCGCGCTTGCCGACGGGTTGCGAACGGAGCTGGTGTCGCGTCTGCGCGAGCAGCCGGACAACAGCAGTTATCTGGAGATGATGATATGGTTTTCGTTGCAGCAGAAGGATTTCGAGTTTGCGTTGACGCAGGCAAAGGCTGTGGACGCGCGTTTTGCGGACAACGGAGCGGTGCAGGTGTACCGCGTGGCGCAGATAGCGAGGAACAACGACGCGCTGGAGGTGGCGGCGGAGGCGTACCGCTATATTATAGGCAAGGGGAAGGAGCATGCACTGTACTTTGACAGTCGTGTGGGTCTTCTTGATGTGATGTTCCGCCAGATGGAGCTGTCGGGTGGCAATGCCGCAGAGTGGGACAAGCTGGCGAGGGAGTACGAGTCGGCGCTTGCGGAGCTGGGCCGCAACCAGCGCACGATAGGGCTGATGCGCAACTATGCGCGGTTGCTGGCGTACTATGGCCCTTCGACGAGTTCGATGGAGAACCTGCAGAAGGCGTCGGACTTGCTGTATGACATCATAGAGATGCCACGAGTGCCACAGAATACGTTGGGTGAGGTGAAGCTGGAGCTTGGCGACCTGATGCTGTTTGCGGGCGAGGTGTGGGAGGCGTCGCTGCTGTACGGGCAGGTGGAGAAGAGCAACAAGAACGATGTGCTGGGTGCTACGGCGAAGTTCAAGAACGCGAAGCTGAGCTACTACAACAATGATTTCGAGTGGGCAAAGTCGCAACTGGATGTGCTGAGGGCGTCGACGTCGAAGCTGATAGCCAACGACGCGATGCAGCTGTCACTGTTGATCAGCGACAATATGGAGGAGGACAGCACGTATGAGATGCTGTCGCGCTATGCGGCTGCTGACCTGCTGATATACAGAGGCTTTCTGGATTCGGCATGGACGTTGCTGGAGGAGATAGGGCAACGGACACTGAGCCACCCGCTATTTGACGAGATAGCGATGCAGAAGGCGCGCATACGCATGTCGCAGCATCGCTACGCGGAGGCAGATACGCTGTTGCAATATATTGTAGACCATTATTCGGAGGATATCCTTGCGGACGACGCGCTGTTCATGCTGGCGGAGCTGAACGAGGAGCGGCTGAAGAACCCTGCGCGTGCGCGCGACTGCTATGAACGGATATTGCTTGACTATTCGTCGAGCCTGTATTGCGAGCGTGCGCGTCAGCGCTACAATGCGTTGAAGCGTGCGTCGGAGTAGTCCTGCTTCGCGGCGCCGAGGAGGAGAGGCGCGAAGAGGGCGAAGAAATAAATGCCAATGCTACGGTTGAGGATGGCCTCGAACATGCCACTGATGGCGAAGACGAGGAGGAAGGATAACATGATGATGTCGCGGCGTCGGAGGGCCTCGACGGCCGGGACAATGAGCAATGCGAGGAGGAGCGCCAGCCCCGGGATGCCTGTGGCGAGGGCGCTGTCGAGGTAAATGTTGTGCGAATTGAACTGGGATTGTAGGCAGTAGTCGCCGTCGTCGCCACCGACCTCGTCGAAGATGTCCATCATGGTTTCGTTGCAGTCGCCGATGCCGACGCCGAAGGGGAGGTTACGGCTGATGGCGGTGAGAGAGCTGCTGTAGATGGTGTATCGAATGTCGCTTTTGTCGCCTTCGGAGGCTTCTATAACAGTCTGCGCGAGGCGGTGGGTTCCAGAGGGCAAGAGGGCGAAGGTTAGTGTCGCGACGGCAACGCCGGCAATTAGAGTCAGCAGCCCCTGACGGATGTTTTTAAGCGTGAATATCTGATGTAACACTATGGCAATGAACATCAAGGCCATGATGACGATTCCGGAGCGCGACGCGACCATCACCACGTAGATGGCCAGCAGCAACTCGGCAATGATGAGCGATGTGCGTTGCCAGCGCGGTGTGGTGGTTGGAAGGAGGAGCCATTCGTGGTAGAGGAATCCCATGGCGAGGAGTAGGTACATGGCGATGTAGGCGTGGTGAATGGGGTCGAATTGGCTGCCAAAAGCGTTGGAACGATGGCAGACGAACATGATTATTAGGCAGATGAAGAACTTGAATATCAGCGAGACGGTGAAGGCGTACATCAGGTTGCGAAGGCGTGCCCTGCTGAGATAGGAGGTGTCGGCCGCCAGAAAGAGCAACGGCATGAGCAGCAGAGGGAAGCGTCGCAAGAGCAGATTGATGCCTTGGTCGATATTGGTGCTGTAGGTCAATGAGATAGCTTGATAGAGGAAATAGGTGACGATGAGCCAGAGAGTCCATCGTGCTGGCGAGGAAAGCGAGTGGTTGCCGATGTGGCGCTCTTTGACCATGCACACCAGCACGACGAGGAGCAAGAGCGTCATGAGCCAGAGGAGAGGGTGCCAATCGAATGGCAACAGCACGACCATAAGTGTAAGTATGATATATTCAGTGATTTCCAGAGGTGTCATACCCTCCAGAAAATGGAGCAATTTCAGTTTTAAACTGTTCATAGTTTTGTTGTTAATTTATAATAGCGTGTCAGGATAACTGATTTCAGGGTGTTTTATTGTGCGGAAAATAAATAAACTGGAGACGGGAGCGCAATAAACGGCGAGAGGTTGCGTTACTATTAAAAACTAATTGCATTGGAACAAGTTAGAGCAAAGAAGAATCTTGGTCAGCATTTCCTTACGGACGAGAGCATAGCAGAGCGCATAGCGACGAGCCTGACGGGACGTTCGGGTTGCCTGCTGGAGATTGGCCCTGGGATGGGTGTGCTGACGAAGTACCTCATAAATGACAAGAGGTACAATTTCAAGGTGGTAGAACTGGATCACGAGTCGGTGGAATACTTGCATGTGCATTATCCGGAACTGGAGGTTGTGGAGGGCGATTTTCTGCGGCTTGACCTTGGCACAGTGTTCAGTCCGGCTCAGGCAGGCGAGGGTGTGTCGATAATAGGTAATTTTCCATATAATATCTCGTCGCAGATTCTGTTCAGGGTGTTTGAACATCGCGAGCTGGTGCCTGAGGTGGTAGGAATGTTCCAGAAGGAGGTTGCCGAACGTGTGGCTGCGGGACCCGGGAGCAAGACGTACGGCATACTGAGTGTGTTGCTGACGGCATTCTACGACATAGAGTACCTGTTCACCGTACATGAGCATGTCTTCAACCCGCCGCCAAAGGTGAAGTCGGCGGTGATAAGGTTGGAGCGCAACGGCGTGCGTCGTCTGGACTGCGACGAGAAGCTTTTCGTCCAAGTGGTGAAGACCGGCTTCAACCAGCGTCGTAAAACCCTGCGCAACGCCCTCAAACCGCTAAATCTGCCACTCGACGCCATCCCCGACGACTTGCTCGCCAAACGTGCCGAACAGCTGTCTGTAACGGATTTTACGCTGATAACAAACAAACTAAGCAACTCACACATTCAAAGTTAAGGTCAAAGTAAACGTTAATATGTCCATAATAGAATTTATAATACTTGCTATCGCACTATCATTCGAGGCGCTAATCATCATGCATGGCTGCGCTTCGAAAAGCAACAATCGGCTTACAAAAGGCCTTGCTGAATCTGCCATCATAGCGCTTGAGGGCGCTGCATTGCTGATTATCGGAATGTGGATAGGCAACCTGCTGCGCTTCACGCCCGATTCGCTCGGCCAGTCCGCCACTCGCGACCTGCTGACCGACACCGACAACCTCGTCTGCCTGGCACTGATGATATTTGTAGCCCTGCGTCTCATGTTCCGCACCGGCAGCAAAAAGCACAAAGCCCCCAACTACGACATCAGCCGTTTTGGCACCGCAGTACTGCTCGGCATCGCCGTAGGCATCAACAGCCTGTTGGTGGGTCTGGGACTGGGGTTCCGCATCGATGCCGGCGACAACATCTGGCGTGCCGCCATCCCCCTTTTCGTCACCACCACCATCTTCGCCCTGCTCGGCGTGATGCTGGGCCGCCAACAGAAAGAGCTACGCTCGCGCCGTTATGCGCTCATCGCAGCCCTGTTCATCCTTGCCTTTGCCCTCAAAGGCGCAATATGGGGATAATCACCGTATCATCCAGTTCACTCCGACAAGGGTGTTAATCTGGGTATCGGAGCCAATGTCACCCTTGGAACCAGAGACACCAGCCTGCAAAGTCAGCTGCAAATCGGGACGTGCTTGCCAACAAGCCTCGAAACTGCCAACCGGCCGCCCAGGACTGTTGATGTTGCTCCCGCCAACGCTGAGCATCAAGCGATCGGTGGCCAACCAGCGGCCATACAGTGAGAACAGCAGCCCAGTATTGAAATCGTATGCGTTGACGCTGTAACGGTCCCAGCCATAGCCCAACTCATAGTCGATGACCCAACGCTGGCCTATACGGTTGCGGAACTGAAAGCCGATTTCCGGCTGAATCGTCTGATCCCACCGATCCACGAATGCATTTTGATAGGCCCCATATCCGACATGCGTATAGAACGACGTTTGTGGCAGGATGCCTTTGCCCTCAAAAAGAAGGAGTTTGGCACCTACCGAAGGGTATATGCCTGTGGTGTTGCGCAGATAGACGGTGTCCCATGTGTTGTATGTGCCTCTCACATTGAGAGTCAATTCGGCATGGCTGCCGATACCGAAACGAAGACCTGTCGACAGCCCTACGCAATGAAGGTTGGCGTCGAAACCCTGAATGTTCCTGACATTGAAGTGGTAATAATCCACAGCACTGTTCCACTGAATATGCTTTGCACCCATCACGTTGGGGCCCGTGGTGGAAAACAGGGGATTGACAGTATCGTTTTGAGCATGAGCCACTGAGAAAGCCGCACAGATCATTACACCAAAGAAAGCAACTGCAAGAAAAGTGGATTTGAAATTATTGTTTGTCTTCATTTTATTTTTTTTTTTTTGGTAATACGCAAGCAACCCTACTTGCGAAATGGTACTTATGTTAATATTATTAGAAGAAATAGGTTACTCCTGCCGTATAGATTTTTTGACCCGAAACGGGATCCTTGTATGTTGGCAACAGGTTGGAGAAGAGTCGGATGCCATGAACTATGCCAAGGATATCGGTACTGAAACTGAGACCCAACTCCATTTTCCACGGATTCATTGCGTTAAAACTGTCGCGGCCGTAACCCTCGTAGCTGAACGTGCCGTCCGACTGATGACGAATGGTTTCCAAATCGAAATACTGCGACACGGCCAATCCGGCAAAGAAATCGACGCCTATAGCCAGAGTGCCTTTGCTCTTTGGCCAGGGATACCATTTTATCTCGACAGGGATGCCGACATAGCTATGGAAGGCATACTGTTTATAGGTCGACGGCTGGGTAGAGGTGAGAAACTGCAATCCGCGGTCGAAGAGGTCGTCGTGGTTTGTTCCGGCGGGTTCCACGGCATAATAGAGCGGTTCCCAGACGAAGTCGTAGCGCAAACCTGTCGAGAGTTTCCAATGTGGCGTCAGTTGCCAGCTGGCCAAAAGAGGTATCTGAACGTTAAAGCCGTACTTGCTGTAATAGGGCGAATGGTCGTTATTGTTGAAGTAGAGCGTAGATCCTGCCGAAATGCCAAGCTGCAGCGAGAAGGATGAAGAGGATTCCTCTTGACATCCAACGGAGGCAGCAATGGTATCAGTCGAGGACTCAGTCTGGGCATGGAGACCCACCACCAATGCCATTATAATTCCAAAAACAATGTTCCGTTTCATATTATAATGATTTTATATATTTACAACAGATTAAATGCCAACACTGTACCATCCATCTTGCTGGGATTGGCCCTGCGGAGTTTGAACCACTTACGAGGCGCTTTTTCTTGCTTCGCAGTAGGCTCTTGCATAGTGAATTGCGGTTGCATCTGGACATTGTCGCTGTCTGCATCGGCATGCTCAAGCATCGTATCCTCAGATTTCCACTGTTCGATCTGTTCGGCATATTGCACATCATTATCGTACACGTCGACTGGAACCACCTCCTCGTTGAACACTTCATCCATTTCTTTCACATCTTGCCTATCGTCAGATTGTTCTGCGACCATCTGAGGAGCAACAGCCGGTGATACCGTATGGGGTCTGACGGTTCTTTCACCATGGCTGGGACTGTCATCGTCATTGATTTCGTCAAGCATCGGCTTTGCGGCTGTATCAGCTTGAGCCTCTGCCACAAGTGACCCCGACGGCTGTATTGCATCCTGTGCAGTGAATTTCACAATCGTAGTCACGAACAGCACCAGACAGGCTGCAACCGAGATGCCAATGCTCCAGCGGCGCCACAGCACCTTACGATGTGCGGACTCTTCCTCGGCAGCCAGGCTGTCGATCAGATCGGACAGCTGCTGCTGGCGGCGGTTGTCGCGTCCGGCATGCTCAACCGTTCTGAGCAGTTCCTCAAGATTGAATTTTTCGTCAGTCTTTTTCATATTCTATTATCATTTGTTTCAGTGTGTTGTAGGCTCGCGAGAGCAGCACGTACACATTTCCTTCGCTAATCTGCATTGCTGCTGCTATTCCCTGCGTGTCTTGTCCGTCGTAGTGCTTTAGCCTGACGGCCTGTGCCTGTCGCTGAGGCAGGCGGTCTATCAGTCGAAATGCCAACTGGAGTTTTTCTTCTCCATCCTGTTCTTCGTCAGCTATGTCCATTCGCTCGTCAATCTCGACGGTGGGTTTGCGTTTTTTGATTAGATCAATGCACTTGCGTTTCACCATCGTCTTGCACCAGGCCTCCAGGTTTACCACGTCGCGCAGTCGCTCGCGGTCGTTCCAGAGCGACACAAAGCAGTCCTGCACCACATCGGCTGCATCGTCCTCATTGCCCAGCATCACTTCGGCCAAGTGTTGCATGGCGGGTTGCAGAGGCAGGATTCTATGTTTGAACATTTCTGTGTCGCTCATGTCTTATAGTCGCAAGGCTATCGAAAATCTTACACCATATAGACAAAAAAAATGCAGAATAAACACCTAAGCATTTATCCTGCAATATTTTAAGTTTAAAGAATATTACCTTGAAGCAGCCGCTGCGATGGGTGGCTAACTTCGCTGTTCGTCAATTTACTTGTTCTTGCGCTGGCAATCCTTGGGGGTTACACAGGTGCCGGAAGCACGGCAAACGAGGATTTTCTCTTCAAGCACATCGGCGGCGCTGTCGCTGATGTCGGGGCGTGTCTTGATGACCTTGTAAGCCTCGAAGCTCATCTTGCGGCTGGTGTTGCCGACATGAGTGATTTCGCCGTAAGCCTCGATGTAATCGCCGGCATAGACGGGAGCTTTGAATTCGACCATATCGTAGGCGCAGAAGAGACCTTCGTCGCCGTCCTGTATGATGAGAAGTTCGGTGGCCACATCGCCAAAGAGATGAAGCATGTGAGCACCGTCGACGAGGTTGCCGCCGTAGTGGGCATCCTTGGCGCTCATGCGAACGCGGAGCATTGATTTAACTGCCATAATACTATATTATTTTTTAATGATGAAGTCCACAAAAATGCCTGGAGTCTTGACGTTCTCGGGGGCAATGGTACCGTTTTTCACGATTTCTTGAGGTTCGACGATGACCATGTCAGCTGCGGTAGCCATCATGGGGCAGAAGTTCTGCGAGGTGCCTTTGTAGACAAGGTTACCGCTTTCGTCGGCGATGTTGGCTCCGATGATAGCCACGTCGGCGCGGACGGGTTTCTCAAGAAGATATTCTTTGCCGTCGACGGTGATTTTCTCCTTGCCCTTTTCGACGATGGTGCCGAGACCTGTCTGAGTGAGTACTCCGCCGAGACCAGCACCTGCGGCGCGGATTTGTTCGGCGAGAGTGCCCTGTGGCTGAAGCGTGACGTCGAGTTCGCCGGAGTTCATCTGGTCGATGGTGTTGTTGTTGGTTCCGATATGGGTGGCAATGAGTTTTTTAACTTGATGGTTGGTGATGAGTTTGCCTACGCCGACTTCGGGATAAGCGGTATCGTTGCAGATGATGGTGAGGTCTTTCACGCCTTTCTCGACTAAGGCATCAATAAGAGCTATGGGGTTGCCCACTCCGAGAAAGCCGCCTACCATGACTGTCATGCCGTCATGTATTTTTTCGGCAGCCTGCTGAACAGAAACAAATTTATTCATAATATATTTTTTTGTTAGTTATTATTTTAACAATAA
>Ga0310694_10000990_pt1 | contig 34079 bp, 52 predicted proteins | sample 174DNAGHGhighgp2_FD_203884 | JGI IMG/M metagenome (GOLD analysis project Ga0310694, IMG submission 203884) | Sheep rumen microbial communities from Palmerston North, Manawatu-Wanganui, New Zealand - 1742 DNA GHGhigh gp2 (v2) (version 2) | ecosystem: Host-associated > Mammals > Digestive system... | reverse complement strand
CCTTTCTTTTGCAGATTACGAGAGAGTAAAACAGATGTGAGCCGAAATAACCATATTTACGAATACTATCAAAAAATAAAAGACGGAAGCATCATAGTCGGCGAGTATGTCCGCCAGATCTATGAGTATCTGGTGCATGGATTAGAGGATAAGCTGTTTTACTTCGATGGCAAAAAGGCAAATGCAGCCATTGAATGGATTGAAAATCATTGTTTTCATGTTGAGGGGCCGCTTGCTCCGGGAAGGTTCTTGTTGGAGCTGTGGCAGAAGGCTCTGATCTCTGCCATGTTCGGAATTGTGGATAATAAGGGGAACCGGCAGTTCCGGGAGGTTGTTCTGGTGGTGGCCCGGAAGAATGGTAAGTCTTTACTGGCTGCTGCAATCGCAGATTATGAGTTCCGGATCGATGGCGGGTATGGTTCCAGAGTTTATTGTGTTGCTCCGAAACTGGATCAGGCAGAGATCATTTATGGCAATACCTGGCAGATGATCTGGCTGGATCCAGAGCAGCAGGAGCTGAAGCTGGAGATAGAACAGAGTAAGGACGCACATAATAAGAAAACGGCAGACGACTCCGGAGTGATCCGGCACAGGCAGACGGATCTGTATTATCCGGAGACCAACAGCACGTTTAAGAAGATTGCGTTCTCTGCGAAGAAATCAGATGGCTTTAACCCGTCGCTGTGTATCTGTGATGAGATTGCATCATGGGAAGGCGACAAGGGACTGAAACAGTACGAAGTCATGAAGTCCGGTATGGGAGCAAGGCCGGAGCCCATCCTGTTCAGCTGCTCCACATCCGGATATATCAATGACAGTATATATGATGAGCTGGTGGCACGATCTACCAGATTCCTCAAAGGCGACAGTAACGAGAAACGACTGCTGCCTTTTTTATATATCGTAGATGATGCAACGAAATGGAACGATATTAACGAACTGCAGAAAAGCAATCCGAACCTGGGCGTATCGGTTACTGTCGATTATTTATTGGAGGAGATTGCAGTCGCAGAGGGTTCGTTATCGAAGAAAAGAGAGTTCCTGTGCAAGTATTGCAATATTAAGCAGAATTCTTCGCAGGCGTGGCTGATGGCTCAGGACATTGCTGGTTGCTTCGGGGATGAGCTGCATCTGGAAGATTATCACAGATGCTACGCGGTTGGCGGTATCGACCTATCGCAGACAACAGACTTGACTGCTGCCGTGCTCTGCATTGAGAAGAATGGCGTCATAAATGTGTTCGCGCATTTCTGGCTTCCAGAGACCCGAATCGATGAAGCATCCGCACGGGATAACGTACCGTATCGGATCTACATGCAGAAGGGCTGGCTGAGCGCATCTGGCGAGAACTTCATTGACTATCACGATTGTCAACAGTGGTTTGATACGTTGCTGAGCAAGTACAAAATATATCCGGTTCAAATCGGTTACGATAGATATTCCAGTCAGTATCTGGTGCAGGAGATGCAGCAGATCTACCAGATGGATGACGTGTATCAGGGCAATAATCTGACGCCGGTCATCCGGGAAGTTGAAGGTCTGATCAAAGACAAGAAATTCAACTTCGGCAACAATGATTTATTGAAAATTCACCTTTTGAATTCTGCTCTGAAGATGGACGTAGAGCTGAACAAGGTGAAGCTGGTGAAGATATCACCAAAGGAACACATAGACGGCACAGCGGCATTATTAGATGCCATGTGCGTGAGACAAAAATGGTGGAGCCAGATTGGTTACAGGCTCCAGAACAAGGACAGATAATTATGGGACTTTTCCAGAAGCTATTTCCTGGCAGGACGGCAGCCAAACAGGCCATGTCCTACTTCCAGACGCTTAATATGTATACGCCGAGCTTTACGGACTGGCGAGGCGCGATCTATGAGTCGGAGCAGGTGCGCTCTGCAATCGATGCGCTGGCCCGGCATTCTTCGAAGCTTGCTTTTACGATGTCAGGAGCTGCGAAACCAGCACTGCAGACTAAACTGAAACATGCGCCGAATGAATTCCAGACATGGAGCCAGTTTCTGTATCAGGCCCGGACGATTTATGAAGTGGATACGACTCTGTTCATCGTCCCAGTGTTTGACAGGTTCGGGGATGTTACCGGCGTATATCCTGTTACTCCGGTGAATGCCAGCGTGAAGGAAGTAAACGGAGTAGTTTATCTGGTCTATCAGTTTGATGCCGGACAGACTGCTGCGATCGAGCTAAGCCAATGCGCTCTCTTAACGAAGTTCCAGTATCGCCGCGAATTTTTCGGAAGTGGTAACGATGCCCTGAAGAATACGATGGATCTGATTGCGATTCAGAACCAGGGCATTAAGGAAGGCATCAAAAACAGCGCATCGTTTCGGTTCATGGCAGAACATAAGCTGATGACAGATCCAGAAGATCTGGAGAAGGAGCAGAACCGATTCACAGAGAAGCATCTGTCCGGTAAGTCGGGATTTTTGCTATTCCCGAATCATTACACCAACGTCCGGCAGATCGAATCGAAGCCGTTTGTTGTGGATGCTGAACAGCAGAAGTTGATTAATACCAACGTCTACAATTACTTCGGAGTGAATGAGGACGTGATGCAGAATAAAGTTACCGGAGATGGATGGTCTGCATTTTATGAAGGCGCGATTGAACCGTTCAGCATCCAGCTGAGTGAGTGTCTGACGAAAATGCTGTTTAGCTTGACCGAACGATCCTATGGAGCGGCGGTCATGTTCACATCCAACCGGATGCAGTACATGAGTAATGTGGACAAGCTGAACGTGTCTGCGCAGATGGCGGACAGAGGAATCATGAATCGTGATGAAATCCGCGAGATCTGGAATCTCCCGCCGATCCCGGACGGCTCCGGACAGACATATATCATCCGGGGAGAATATTATGATGCTTCAGAAAAAGTAAATGACGGAGGAGGTTCTGAAAATGGAACTGAATAAAACTATAGAACAGAAATTGAATGAAAACAGAAGCTACAGAGATACTCATGCTTTTGAAGTCAGGATTGTTGACGATGCTCCGGATCAGAAGATCGTCAGAGGATACGCTACTACATTCAATGAGCCATATGAGCTTTTCAATTATGACAATTGGGAAGGGTACAGAGTTCATATTCTGGAACAGGTGGATCCGAATGCGTTTGCTGAATGTGACATGTCCGATGTGATCATGCAGTACAACCATGAAGGTCGAGTATTCGCAAGAACAAGTAATCAGACACTGTCTTTAAGGACAGACGCTCATGGCTTACTGGTCGAAGCAGATCTGGGAGGCACGGAGATCGGCAGAAATTTGTATGAAGAAATTAAAGGTGGTTACACAACTCGCATGAGCTTCGGCTTTACTGTATCAAAGGACAGCAGAACTGAGGACAGAGACGATGAAAATAAAGTGTTAACAGTTACCCGTACTATTACCGGCATCAGTAAATTGTGGGATGTATCAGCTGTAAGCATCCCGGCCAATGATGGTACGGAAATTTCAGCACGGAGTTATTGTGACGGAGTGATCGCAGAACTCACGGAGGAGTTCCGGAAGGCTGAAGAAGAAAAGAAGAAACATGATGATCAAGTCAAACGAGTGAAAATACTTGTTATGACCACATTAACTGCGATGGAGGCAGAATATGGAAATTAAAAATGTGAGTGCTTCCGAACTTCGTGACCGCATGGCTGAAATTGGCAATCTGATTGATGCCGAAGGTGCAGACATTACGGCACTGGAGACAGAAGCAAGAGAAATCAAAGAAGAGCTTGAATCCAGGATCGCTGCTGAAGCTAAAAAAGAAGAGCTTCGGAAGATGGTCGCTGAAGGAAAAGCTCCGGAAGAAAAAGTAATTGAAACACAGGAGGAAAGAAAGATGCCTGAACTTAAAGAGATCAGAAGCTCACAGGAATATGCAGCTGCATATCTGAATATGTTAAAGACTGGCGATGATGCCGAATGCCGTGCACTGCTGACAGCAGACGCTACAGCAGCGACCGGTTATGTTCCGGTTCCGACAGCTCTGGAGAACGAGATCCGGACTGCATGGGAGCAGCATGCTATTATGGGTCTGGTGAAGAAATCTAACTTCAAAGGCCATGTCAAAGTCGGTTTTGAACTGACTGCTTCCGGTGCTGCTGTACATCTGGAAGGTGATAGCGCACCGAACGAAGAGACAGTAACTCTTGGTACTGTTGAGATCAAGAATGAAATGATCAAGAAATGGATCTCCGTATCTGATGAGGCTCTGGAAGGAACCACTGTTGATACCATGGGATACATCTTCAAAGAGATCGCTCATAAGATCACCGAGAAGGCAGAAGAGATCCTGATTGGTAAGATCACCGCTGCAGGTACTGCTGCAACTGCTACTGCTGTTGGTGTTCCGAAGCTCCAGGATAATCCGGCTGCGGATACTGTATGTCAGGCGCTGGCTCTGCTGTGTGGACAGGCTGGAAACATCCATATCGCAATGAACAGAGGAACTTATCCGGCATTCCGTGCTATCGAGCTTGGTGCTAACTACGGCATCGATGTGTTTGAAGGTCTGAAAGATCGTATTGTCTATACTGATAAGCTTCCGGCTTACTCTGCAGCTACCACTGGCGTTACCTATATGATCGTTGGTGACTTCAGCGGCGCTCAGGCGAACTTCCCTAACGGGGACTCTCTGCAGATCCTGACTGATCCGTATACTGATGCTACCAAGGATCTTGTAAGGGTTATCGGGCGTGAGTATGTCGGCATGGCTGTTGTTGCTGATAAGCATTTCGTCAATGTTACCAAAGAAGCTGCACCGGTAACGGGCTGAGAGGTGACCGGCGATGAAGTATAAGGTTATATCACCTTTTGCGGATCGTTATAATACCAAAATTCAGTATGCAGTCGGAGATATTGTTGACTGGGATGACCAGGAACGCATCAAAGACTGCACTGACAGAGGTTTGATCAAGGCGATCCCCGAAAAGGCAAAACCGAAGACAACCAGAAAGCCAAAAGCCACAACAAAATAAGGAGCGTATGTATGAGAACATTGATAGCAATTCCTTGCATGGATCAGGTTCCGGCGTTATTTGCGCAGAGCCTGGTGACAATGCGGATGGTAGGGGAGTGCCAAGTAGCATTCCAGATAGGATCATTGATATACACAAGTAGGGACGATTTAGCCAGATATGCCATGAAAGAAAAGTTCGATTATGTTTTATGGCTAGATTCTGACATGGTTTTCCCTGATGACTTTCATGAGCGTATGCTCAAAACAATGACAGATAACAATCTGGATATTCTGTCTGGCATCTACTATAAACGTAAACCACCATACAGCCCTGTGTTATTTGACAAAATGAAGCTTAAAGGCAAGACATGGGATTATTCTTGGGTGGAAGATATACCGAGCAGCTTATTTGAAATTGAAGCTTGCGGATTCGGCTGTGTACTGCTGAAAACAGAGGTTCTGTTGAGCGTGCAGATGAAGCACGGGTATATGTTCCATCCGATGCAGAACGGCGGGGAAGATGTAGCATTCTGCTGCCGCGCGAGGGATTGTGGCTATAAGATCATGTGCGATCCGAGCATTGTATGTGGTCATGTTGGCAATGTGGTCATTACAGACACTCTTTATAAACAGTATCAATTATTAAAAGATACAAAATAAGGCAAAACAGGCTTAAAAACCTGATCCCAGCGGTTGCCACACGCTCCGGCAGCCGCTTTTGCCGTTCGATTGGAGCAAAATCATGAACGAAACATTATTAACTACATTACTTGCTAAGGCCAAAGTCGCGCTGAGAGTCACTACCAACGCGTTTGATGAAGAAATTACCGACATCATTCAGGCCGGTTATCTCGATCTGACAACCAGAGGCGTCATTATCGATACAGATAATCTATCTCCGCTGGTGCTTCGCGCTCTGATGACATACGTGAGGCTTCAGTTCGGCACTCCGGAGAATCCGGAACGGCTGAAGGAATCTTATTCAGAACAGCGCGGTCAGCTGATGACTACAACCGGCTATACGAACTGGGGTGATGACTGATGGATCGTAGCAATGTCATTAAGTTAATCAAGGAGACCAAAACCAAAGACGAGATCGGTCAGCTGATCTCTCAGGAGACAGAGAAGCAGGTCTACTGCGATATCTGGTCAATCCAGCGGGAGGAATGGGCAGAAGCCGGTCGGAATGGTTTTCGGCCTATTTTTGATTTCGTGATTTTTGCGCCCGATTACGAAGGCGAGAAGATCGTCGAGTTTGAGGGCAATCGATACGGCGTATACCGGACATATATCGGTAAGAACGAGCGAGTGCATCTGTATACTGAAGCGAAAGGTGGTGCGTGATGGCGAAGAACACAACTATCAGCCCAAATCAGCTGGGCAGTCAGGTGCAGACGATCGTTCAGCAGTACACGGATGATCTGATCAAAAAAATGCCGGATCTGGTCAAGGAAGTCGCCCAGGATACGGTCAAGGATCTTAAACAGAGAGCAAGCGGATTGTTCGGAGGAACTACCTATAAACGGTCATTCAAATCGAAGAAACTGGTTACATCAGACTCTTCAAAGACCGAATACACGGTGTATTCTACGCAGCCGTCGCTTGCACATCTGTTGGAAAAAGGTCACGCGATCAAAAACCAGACCGGTCAGACTTACGGCATGACGCAGGCCCGGGCACACTGGGCACCTGCAGAAGAAAATGCCAGTGATTCTCTTGAGCGGAAGATCCGGGAGACAATCGAGGGAGGTGTGTAGATGACACTTGCAGAACTTTATACGGTTTTATCCAGCACAGGTCTGCCGGTGGCATATCTTGCATTCTCTGCAGATGATCCGCCGGAGCTGCCATTCATCGTGTATCAGGAGACCGGATCGCACAATCTTGGGGCGGACAATAAGGTCTGGCACTCTGCGACGCGGATTCAAATAGATCTGCTGAGCAGAACCAAGAGCCGTGCAACCGAACAGCTTCTTGAAGATGCATTGAATGATGCCGGTATATTTTGGGAGCGTGAATCATCGTATGACAGCGATGAAATTGTTTACAGAATCACTTATACAGTTGAAATATAGGAGGTAATCAAATGCCTACAGCAACCAACAAAATTAAATACGGCCTGTCCAAATGCTATTATGCAATTAAAGGTGACGAGGGATACGGAACTCCGGTTGCTCTTCCGGGTGCTGTGTCTCTGTCCCTTGCGCCACAGGGCGAGCTTTACAAATTCTACGCTGACAATGTCGCTTACTTCAGAGTCAGCGTGAACAACGGCTATGAAGGAACTCTGGAACTTGCAATGATTCCGGAAGGATTTATCAAGGATGTTCTTGGCAACACTCTGGATGCTACGGATCACGTACTCGTGGAAGAAGTACAGAGCGCGCCTGTTGAATTCGCGCTGGGCTTCCAGATCGAAGGTGACGCCAAAGCTTCCCGCTTCTGGGTTTACAACTGCGTTGCTACTCGTCCGAACATGGACGGCGATACGAAGGAAGATTCGATTGAGGCTCAGACCGAGTCCTTTACGATCTCTTCCTCTCCGAACAGCGATGGCACGGTAAGAGCCAGAACCACGGAGCAGACCCCGGATGAAACCTATGACGGATGGTTTTCAGAGGTTTGGGAGAAACCTGCACCTACACCGGTTACTACTGGCTGATAAGATTAACTTATTCATTATGGAGGGGCTTGCGGGCCTCTCCTGTTTTTTCAAAGGAGCGTGTAACACATGTTAAAAACAGTTCAGATAGGCGACAAGGAAGTCTTATTCAAGTCTTCCGGCGCAATTCCGCATATCTATCGCAGAAGATTCGGCAGAGATATATTTATCGATATGGATCAGCTGCAGAAGAACATCAAAGCGCAAAAAGGCGGCGCAGTTCTTCCGCCAGAGTCGCTGGAGATGTTCGAATGCCTGGCTTACTGCTTCGCCAAGCACGCAGATCCAAGTGTTCCGGAGGAAATCGAAGACTGGCTCAGTCAGTTTGAGATCCTGGATATCTACAACATTCTGCCGGAACTTATCGATATGTGGAAGACCGAAAACAAAACGACCAGTTCGTTAAAAAAAAAGGGCGGGCAATAGACCGTCAGTTTAACACTGGCCTGTACCTGCATCGTGCTCTGAGCTGTGGTTTATCACCTTCGGATCTGGAGGAAATCTCAGTCGGCATGGTGCAGGATATTTTCATCGAAAAAGCGAATGACAATTATGAGTATCCGTTTTTGGCGACTCAATCAGACATGGACAATCTTTAAACTATGGCTACTAAAATCCGTGGTATTACAATCGAATTAGGAGCTGACGCTTCTGGCGTCGTTGAATCGTTAAAATCTGTCAACAGTCAGATTAAATCTACATCTCAGCAGCTGAAAGATGTAGATAAGCTGTTGAAGCTTGACCCGACGAACACAGAGCTTCTGGAGCAGAAGACAGGTTTGTTGAAAGACCAGATCAGCCAGACAAAAGAAAAGCTGGATACTCTGAAGCAGGCTCAGCAGACGATGGACGAGAATGGTGTTGATGAGAACTCTGCACAGTATCAGGCATTGCAGAGGGAGATCATTGCCACAGAACAGGAGCTGGACAACCTGAAGAGCACTGCAGGCTCTGGTTCTGAGACTCTGGCGAAGATTTCTACTGTTACCGGAGAATGGGGCGATAAGCTGACTACTGCCGGTGAAAAGATGATGCCGATATCTCTTGGTATCGCCGCATTCGGTACGGCTGCAGTTGCCGCATTCAATGAAGTCGATTCCGGCATGGATATCGTCATCAAGAAGACCGGCGCAACGGGAGAAGCAGCTGAGGGGCTGGAAGAGTCTTATAAGAATGTGGCGACTTCTGTGGTCGGTGACTTTGATGACATTGGTGGTGCTGTCGGCGAAGTCAACACAAGGTTCGGACTGACCGGAACAGCATTAGAAGAACTGTCCACCACCTTCTTAAAGTTTGCGAATATCAATGACCTGGATGTCCAGACTGCCGTTGAAGGCGTCGATCAGGCGATGAAGACGTTCAACGTCGATCAGTCAGAAGCCAATAACGTCATGGGCCTTCTGACCGTGACAGCGCAGAACACCGGCATCAGCATGGATGAGCTGCTGAACAATCTGCAGCAGTACGGCCCGGCCCTAAAAGAAATGGGTCTGGATATCGGCGATGCTATTGAACTGATGGGATCTTTCGAAGAGGCCGGTATCGACTCCAGCGACATGCTAAGCAAACTGCAGAAAGCGGCTGCTTATTACAATTCGGAAGGCCTGTCGATGGAGGAAGGCCTGTCCGACCTGATCGCCAGATTGCAGGATTCTGACACGGCAGCAGATGCTACGGCAGAGGCTTACGAGATCTTCGGCAAGCGCGGCGGCCTTGCATTCATTCAGGCTGCTCAGGAAGGCAAGCTTAGCATCGGAGATCTGGAAGACTCCATGGATGACTATAGCACTGCCGTGGATGACACCTACAATGAGACGATGGACGGAACTGACGAGATGGCACTGGCGTGGCAGAGCCTGCAGGTGTCTATGTCGGAACTGGGCGAAGCAATCGGTAATGTTCTGGCTCCCATCATGACGAAGATCTCCGAATTTATCTCTGGTCTTGCAGAATGGTTCGGGGATCTGGACGAAGACTCACAGAACCTGATCGTAACAATCGGTTTGGTTGTGGCTGCCATTGGGCCACTACTTATGATAGGCGGCAAGGTGCTAAGCGGGATCTCGTCAATCTCCAGCGCATTGTCTACTCTGGGGAATTCCACCTGGGGCCCGATCGCGCTGGTTGTGGCAGCCGTTGCCGGTCTGGTAACCGGTCTTGATCTTCTGTTTAAATCTTTTGCCAACGAAGCTTGGGAGAATTCCCCATTCCGGGAAGAACTGGAGCGAATTAAAGGTGCTAACGAAGACCTGCAGAAGGCAATCGAAGATACCAAGTCTGCTTATACCGATTCTACAACCAATACCGAAGCGGAAGCAGCTGCTGCGGAATCTTTAAACACCAAACTGCAGAGCCTGATCGAATCCTATGATGGATCAGCAGAGAAGCAGGCAGAGATCCAGATTTTGGTTGATGCTCTGAACAAAGCAGTTCCGGATCTGGGACTGGCATGGGATGAGAACACCAACAGCCTGAATTTGAATACAGAGGAAATTTATAACCAGATTTCCGCCATGAAAGCTCAGGCTCAGGTTGCTGCTCTGACAGACTTCTATACGGAAAGTCTGAAAGAACAGTATCTGGCAGAGAAGAACCTGTCCGATGCTCAGGCGGAAATGAACGAAGTTCTGGGTACGTATGGTCTGACGCAGGAAGATATTACGAATTATCTTTCCAACGACAGCATTCCAATGCAGCAGGCGTTAAGCAGTAAGATTGCAGAGACTTGCACAGAAGGATTTAACTTCAGTGAAGTCATGAAGGAATGCACCACGGCTGTCGATAACTACACCGACGCCAGCGACAATGCCACCGCATCTTCCGAAAACGTCACCTATGCAGAATCAGAGCTTGCCAATGCTATGATGAACGCGGCAGCTGCTGCCAATAATTCAACGGCTGCTATCATCCAGCGTTACGAAGACACGTTCGGCCAGAAGATCCCGGCCCGATTGGAATATGCCATTGTTTCTGCAAAAGATGCGGGCATCAAGATTCCTCAAAGCATCGTTGACGGTCTTATGAACGGTCAGCTTAGCGTTGATGAAGCAACACAGGCCATCACTGAGCTGATGGACAAGAGCGAAGAGGCCAAGGAAAAAGGCGAAGCAACCGGACAGGCCTACGCTCAGGAGACCGCTCAGACTATATACGACGAAGACTATGCAATCGAGCAGGCCGCTGAAGATGCAATGGACGGTCTCGATCAGGGCGAATCTGCTTCATCTTATGGCGAAGACGTCGCAGATGAATATGTCGGAGCTGCTTCTGATGGCATTTATTATTCTACAGACATCGAGGATGCAGCAGACGATGCCGTATCGAAACTTGACAAGAGCGATGATGCATCCGGCTATGGTGACGATATCGGATCACAATACGATTCAGCTATTGCAGCATGGAAAGATCCGCTGTCGACGACTTTGGCAGATATGTCAGACCGGTTCTATCAGGTCTTTGGGGTGGAGCTGCCGCCCGCCATGGGTACATGGGGCTACAATGCCGGGGATCGGTTCAATGCGAACCTGGAACTGCAGGAGACATGGATCGGACAGACAGCGCAAAGTATCGCAGATGCTGTTGAAGGGCCGATGGCAAGTCTGGAATGGAAGATGCAAGGCAAGGGTTATCTCGCCGGTTCCAGCCTGAGCAGTGGTCTTAGTTCTGCAACGCAGTACATCTATGACAACATGCTTGTGGTAGGCAACAATGCCATGATCGGTTTTAACAACGGTATGGTTGCTATGGAGCAGCTGGTGTATGACACTGCCAGCACGATTGCCAACAATGCCGTTGGTGTGATTAACAATGCTCTGCAGATTAACTCTCCGTCTAAAGTCATGGAACGGATCGGTGAATATGCGGGCGAAGGTCTTGCAATCGGTCTGGAGAATTCCACAGAGAGTATCGATTCTGCAATGGATTCCATGGCAGACAGCATCACGAACCTGGATGGCGTCAATGCACTGAATGCGGACAGCATGAACGTGACCGCAGGCATTACTCAGCAGGAGACCAGCCGTGCAGAAATCGCCAGCATGATGTCGCTTCTGGCGCAGTATCTGCCGTATCTGGCAGAGCAGCAGAACATCGTTCTGGATGATGGCACTCTGGCCGGACACATGGCTCCGGCAATGAATGACGCACTTGCAAGCCTGCAGGAGCGAACAGCAAGAGGATAAGCTTATGAGCTTTATGAAAACGAACTCTGTCAACATCACTGTTGATGGAACAACATATAACAGCCTGACGGACTTCGGTCTGGCGATTGAAAATACAGATTATGCCGGAACGCCTGTACTGGCAACAGACACGCTGGTACAGGTTCCCGGTCGTGAAGGCCCGCTGGACACGGCAGATGCTGTTTTTGGCGGGGCGTATTTTATAAAACGTGTGATCTCGATATCGTTCGGAGGCATTCGGAACGCAGAGGACTGGGATTCCGTCATATCTACCTTCCGAAATCTCTTTGAAGGAAAAACTGTCAAAGTGGAATTTGCTACGATCCCGGGATGGTATTTTACCGGACGATGCGTGATCAATGCTCACAAGCACCGGCGAGCATTAGGGACATTCCTGTTCCAGATCCCGAATGCTGATCCGTATCGGTATCGGGATATCACGATTACCGTTCCGGCAGACTCCGGCAGTGATCCGATTACTCTGAATGTAACCAGGAAAACAGTCATTCCGACATTCGTAGCAACAGACAATGCTGTTGTGACTTATCAGGGACAGCTGTATCCGATTGATGCCGGAACACGTCAGATATCAGCGATTAAGCTGAGAGCAGGAACGCACATACTGTATGTTCAAAGCACAAGTAATGTAGAGATCCTTTACAAGGATGGGAGCTTATAATAATGGCTTATAAAGCATACCTAAACAATACAGAACTTTTCTTCGACTCGTCTGTTCAGGATGGGTCTTTTTTATTGACCTATGCTGTTCTGAAGCTTCAGTACGGCTCAGCTGGTCAGTTTACTTTTCGCATTCCTCCGGAGAACAGTCATTATGACGATTTTCAGCGAGTGACGTCATTTATTGACGTATATCGTGACGATGATCTGATCTTTTCCGGCAGAGTTTATTCCATAACCGATAGATTTAACTTAGAGCGGGAAATCGTTTGCGAGGGTCTGCTTGCACTTCTGAATGACAGCATTTTCCGACCGGTTCTGCATGATGGAACGCTGCATGGACTGGTCAGGAAGATTGTTGCAAGCCACAACGAACAGGTGGAAAGCAGTAAACAGCTTAGTGTTGGCGTTATCACTGTTTCGGATGCGGCCTGCTACAGAGACTATCAGAACTATGAGACATCAATCAGTAGAATGAAGGATCTGGTCGATTCTTTCGGCGGTTATCTCCACATCAAAAAGACCAATGGCCAGCTGACTCTGAACTGGTATCAGGACATGATTGACGCCACGTCCCAGAAGATTGAGTTGGCATCGAATTTGATTGATATTCAGCAGACAGTAGACAGTTCCGGAGTGATTACCGTGCTAATCCCTCTGGGAGCAGAGACGGAAGACGGAACCAGGCTGACGGTGAAGAGCGTAAACAGCGGGAAGGACTATATCACTGCATCAGCTGAAAACATTTCCAAATACGGTTACATCGTCGGTTCTCAGGTCTGGAACGATATCACGACACCGGCAATGCTGATGTACAGAGGCAATCAGTATCTGGCTGCATCCCTGACTCCCAGAACAACAATCAACCTGACTGCTGTCGATCTGGCAGATGCCGGTTATGACGTTGACAGTTTCCTTCCGGGGCAGAAGATCACGGTGCTGTCGGTTCCGCACGGAATTAACAATGTACAGTTTCTCTGTCAGAACCAGACGCTGAATCTGCTGCAGCCTGCTCAAAATAAGCTGACTCTTGGCGAAGTCCGTCCGGGATTTGTACAGAACACGTCGAAAAACTCTGCAGATGCTGTTGTAGAACAGATCGCAAGCAAATACGCTACAAAGACTGCTCTGGATACGGCAGTCGATCAGGCGACATCTATCATTTCCGGTAACTCCGGCGGTCACGTAGTCATGCACGACTCTGACGGTGATACGCATCCGGATGAATTGCTGATCATGGATACAGACGACATTGATACGGCTGTAAAGGTCTGGCGGTTCAACAATTCTGGGTTGGGTTATTCCAGCACCGGATACAACGGCACGTATGGTCTTGCGATGACCATGGACGGCGGGATCGTTGCTGATCGGATCAATACAGGAACCTTGAACGGTAACCTGATCCGCGCCGGTGTGATCCGGGGACAGCAGGGTAACAGCTACTGGGATCTGAATACCGGCGTTCTGCATATTGAGGGCACTGGAGATGACGATAAGTCTAAGGTGTTTATTTATGAACCTGTTCCGCCGTATTACGTTGGAGACTTATGGGTTACTCAGCGTGATGACTCCTCCGGTGTCGTGGGTTACATGGTCGCCGGTTATGGTGTTGTTGGTAACACAGCATCCGGCGAAGGCGGCAAGATCATGACCTGTATCTATACCAGAACCTCTGGTGACTTTGACGAGAGCGACTGGTCACTGATCACTAATTATGTATCCGACAACGACCTGCAGATCCTGGAGCAGAGGGTTTCTGCAGCAGAACTGCACATCGATGCAAACACAGCTTCGATCCAGAGCAAGGCTTCCATGGAGGTGACGGATTATCTCGGCAACCGGATAGAAGCCGCTGAATCCACGATCACTCAGCAGGCGGAACAGATTGAGCTCAAGGTCAGTGAATCGGATATCACCGGGAACTATCTTGTTAGCAAGATTAATCTGAGTTCCACAACTGCCACGATTCAGGCGTCTCATATTGATCTGCAGGGTGCAGTGACGATCTCGTCATTTGATTCTGCAACAGCAGGCAAAGTTGTTACCGGATCGACCAGTAAGAACCAATATTACCTGAGCAATTCTGCAGACAGCTTAACAGGTGGATCGTGGCAGAACACGGTCACATGGTCTTCGGGTAAGTATATCTGGACGCGGATCGCGACTACGAAGACATTTGCAGATAACACAACCTCAACATCCTACAGTGATGCGATTTATGATGCGAACCTTACTGCCGCAAACGTGGCAAATGTGACAGCCAAAGCGGCATTGAGTAAATCGGAATCTGTGTACTACAGAAGTACATCCAGCACCACTCCGACGATCAGCGCATCGACTTCGATCGGGACGGCCGTAAACACCGACAATGCGTGGGAATACGTTATGCCAAGACCGAAGAGGGGCTGTTACTTCTTTACCTGTGAAAAGTATACAGACAAGGCTGGAAATGTTTCGTTTAGCACGGTTAGACAGATGCCGAACGCAAATTACACATCGCTTTGGTGTTCATCTACTGATTCAACTTATATAGATGGGGCATACATTTATACCGGCACGTTGTCAGCCGATAAGATCACAACCGGTACGCTGTCATTTAACCGATGCAGTGGCGGAACGCTCAAGCTGGGCGGCAGTAACAACCAATCTGGAGCATTGATCGTCTACAATGCAAGCGGCGCAGAGATCGGCCGCTGGGATAAAGACGGGGCGACGATCCGGGGCAATGTGCAAATGGTCACTAGCGACAGCTCGGCACTTTTAGGATCATCTTATTTTATGTATGTGTCTAACAATGGCACTTTATGGAGTAGTTTTGATGGCTTCTTGGTAACTGATAAAAATAGTAGCGGAACTACAACGAGCAAGTGGATGATGGACGGGGCGACATTGTATCAACAAACCAGATCCACATCGTACAATGAACGAATATCAGTACTTCCAAACGCTAATTTAGACGGGTCGACAAAGCCCACATCAGGAGTCATAGTCACACGTACGACAGATACCCAATCTGATACATCAGACGGTACTATAAACGCATATAAAATTGATGTTTACGATATATCGTCAACTGTTAAAAAACACGCTAGTTGCCGATTTGGGTGGACGCACATCTTTCTTGGAACTAACGAGCCGGGCTTCCCAACAGCCAGCAGTGCCCCAACAATAGCGACTGCAGATACTCATTCCATTCGTCTCGATATGAATACGCATGGAATGGTCATCAAAGCAGGTACACAATACATCCGCATGATCGACAAAAAGTTTTATGCCTACGTTGGAGCGAACAACTACATGAATCTGGGTAGTGATCGTTTTGAGGTATATGCTTCGAGCACAATATACATGCGTCTTACTAATGGCGCATTAGGCGTGTGCGGGAAATATGTACAGTTTACGTCTTCCTCTTCCCAGCGATACAAGCACAACATCACGACAGAATTGAGCGAACGGAACGATCCGCATCGCTTATATGAGCTGCCTGTGAAACAGTTTGTATATAACGAAGGGCATCAGCTTCAGTACGATGACATGGAAGGCGAGGAGCTCCCAGGCTTCATTGCAGAGGATGTCGAAGAAATCTATCCGTCAGCGGTTATTCATAATGCAGACGGTGAAGTGGAATCATGGGATGAACGGCGACTCATTCCAGGAATGCTGAAACTGATACAGGAGCAAAAAGAAATGATAGATACATTAACGGCAAGAATTGACAAACTCGAAGCAATTATAAAGGAGGTGATCAGATAAATGGCACTGACTAAAGTCCCGTATACCGACTATCAGACAGTCGTAACGGCACAGAACCTGAACGACATACAGGACGCGATCATATCGACTACGGGATACACAACCAGTGATACGACTGCAGCAGTGGCCGCTAAGTCAGCGGTTCTGGCGAATTACGTGCTGTCGGTCGGGGCATCGGTGAAAGTCAAATTCACGTACAGCAATACTGCCGCCGATCCGACATTGAACGTGCAGACAACCGGAGCAAAGCCGATTGTGCAGTACGGCGGCACTCCGGTCGGGGTAACACCTGCGACATCGTGGACGGCGGGAGAAGTTTTGGAACTGGTTTACGATGGCACGAATTATGTCATTGTAGGCAGAGGCTCGGAGATTAGCGACCTGATTTCTGCCGTGGATGCAGTCGATGCTAAGGCCGACAACATCTCAGATGCCTACGATGCGACAGCCACTTATAAAGTCGGGCAGTACTGTATATACGATAACACTCTGTACAGATGCACGACAGCGATCACGACAGCAGAAGCGTGGACAGCAAGTCACTGGACAGCTACGACTATAGCAGAAGAGATCGAGAACCGGGTAATCTGGCAGACGGGGGTTACTGTTTCTGCGACATCGGGCAACATTGTGACGTTCAATGACAGCAGAATCACCCCAGATCATGTGCTTGCCAACGTAGTTTTTACGGATAACAGCAAGATCACGGCACTGACTTCTTGGAGTACGCAGACTGCCGGGCGGTTGACGATCGCAGGTACATGTACAGCGGCTACAACGGTCGAGATTCTGCTGATAAAGAAAGATAATTAAGGAGGGATGATATATGGAAGAGAAATACTACTTAATTCAGATTAAGAGGAACAACGGAACATTTACAAAGGGCGTGGTTGTGAAGGACACTCTGGATGCGGCCAAGCAGAGCTATCACGCTTATCTTGGAGCATACGCTTACGGACAGGAAGCTGGGACGGATTATGTCCAATGCGCTGTCAATAACGCACACGGTGCTACTGAAGTCGGCCCGGAAATCTGGCAGAAGGAGGTACAAAATGACAATACTGAAATCTAAATTCGGGGGGGTATTCAGCCTCACAACAAATCGAAGAAAGGAGGCAGTGCACTGGTTTAGGACTGTCTCCATTAGACTTCCGGGAAGGAGGTCTGAGGCGGTAGAGGGGGTGACTCCTCGTGGCTAGTGGAACGATAGAAAACAGGAATCCATTGTTTGCTCATACTGGATGGGGTACCTCGCTAGAATTTACGATGCCGTCCAATCATACACAGGCACTGATTCTATACAATGGAACGATGCTCTTTCTTGTTTGGACGGCTAGCACTGCATCGGTAAATGTTTCGAGATTTTCGACTGATGGTGTGACATACAAATCCAGTACATCCGGAACTGTCACTTTCGACAATATTACAATAGAGCGATCCGGAACAACGATTAAGTTCACATGTGGAGCTAATGCGACTGTCCACGCTTTATTCTAGCCACATCCGCCGAAATATGAATGGCGACAGGAATGATACATAAGGAAATGCAGTATTACACAGAGTCATCTTCCTTTGATGGAGAAGGTTTTCCGTGCAGTAAAACTCCTTCGATGCAGCAGGTCTGTATTGTAGTAAGAAACAGATCTGCCGGAGGATATTACGTTCTGTGGTACAACAACAACATCGACAAGTTTGTTGTTGGCACTGTCCTGGCCGGGAGTGCTCCATCAACTGGGAACAATGTCACTCTGCATTATCCAGTTTAAAACCAGTGCCATAGATTATGGCATCAGGAACTTTACAATTACAACACAAGCCAGAGGTGTTGCTACCTTCGGCAACATCGGTAACAAGGGTGTTTCGAGGCTTTGGTGTACTAACGGGGTCTAATAAGGATGCATACATCATGGCTCCGATTAATACAAGAGCAAATACCATAACCATCTCTAAGATTATATCAACAATGCGAATGACGAACGGTGCGTATATTGGAGGGTCATCTAGTTTTAATGCTACAAGTTATTTATCCTCCGCCAGTATCGAGCATGAACAGAATCTGCTTACAATTCTGATACACAATGATAACGGATGGGGTGGCACTAATAACACACCTATGGCGGGGCAAGTAGAAATTACATACACATTGTCATAAGACAAGAAAGGAATTTATACTATGAATTGGAAACTCAGATTCCAGAACAAAACGACCTTAGTCGCAATCGTTCTGGCAATTATATCTTTTATTTATTACGGGCTTGATCTTTTCGGTGTGATTCCACCTTTTGCACAGGATCAGATCGTCAAACTGGCTACTATGCTAATTGACATCCTGTGTCTTCTGGGCATCGTCACTGATCCTACAACAGAAGGTGTTGGAGACAGTGCCAGAGCAATGACTTACTCAGAACCATATCCGAAGGAGCAGAAATGAGTACAGCTTTAACTATAGTTACTGCTGTCTTAGGATCAACGGTTCTTAGTCAGCTAGTGACATTTTTTGTAAATCGACATGATAGCAAAAAGAAAATTCCAGAGAAACTGGATATTCTGGAAAAGGATGGATTGAGGACGCAGTTATTGCTTTTAATCTTGCTTCGGCCGGATGAAGAGCATGAAATTCTCACGATCGGAGAAAAATATTTCGGGAAACTCCACGGGAATTGGGTTGCGACCCCGATATTCAATAAGTGGTGTGAAGAACGAGACTTGAAACCAGAGTGGTTCAACAAGGAGGACTGAACGATGAAGGGATTGGATTTATCTCACCATCAAGGTCATGTGGACTTCAAGAAAGTCAAATCTGCCGGGTATGACTTTATCATTCCCAGATGCGGTTGGGGTATTGATTGTGATGGCGAAGGTGTAGACTCTAAGTTTCTGTCCTACGTCAGAGACGCTCAGAATGCCGGTATAAGCGTTCCCGGTGTGTATCACTTTCTATATCTGCATAGCATGTCAGAAGCCAGAGAGAATGCTGCCAATGCCATCAACAACGTAAGGCGAGCCGGTTTACCTCAATCAACTGTTATCTGGTGTGACCAAGAAGAAGATACTGTTAAAGATGCTGTAAAAGAGGGATTCAATCTGACTACCGACTTACAGAGGCAAGTAACAGAGATTTTTTGCGATTACGTACTGAGCCAAGGATACCCGACTGGCGTGTACCTCAATAGAGATTACATCAATCGTGTTTACGGCAGTGATATAGAGCGTAAATATGACATCTGGTTTGAAGACCATACCAATGCCGAACCAGACCACAAATGCGTATACCGTCAGACAGACTGGTATGGCAGAGTGTCCGGTATCGTTACCAATGTAGACATAGACCAGTATGTAGGCATCTATACTGCCGGAACCGCAAAGCCGAAAGGAGATGATAAACCGACTATGAAAGCATATACCGAGAAGAAACTTGTAGAAACCCTGATTGCACTGGCTAAAGGTAATCCACCTTCTGACTATAACAACAGCTATCCAAAGAATCTTTTGTACTGGTCTGGCTCCAGATGGTCTTCGGACTGCCACAATCTTTATAAAGCATTGTTTAATGGCAGAAGCATCATCAATCCGCAGCCGGGTAGTTTCCAAGCCGACTTATCCGCAACAGGTGATTGTTCTGAGAGACAGCTTATGGATCAGTGTACAGACCGGAGCAACAACTTCAAAGTGTTGGGCAAACAGTTCCGGTGCCTTTATATGCCCGGCCACTTTGGCGGTTATCTGGGCTATGAATGGGAAGAACCGGGTCAGGGCATTGTCAACTGCGTGGAATCTACGCCTAGATGGGAAGGTGGCATCCAGTATTCCTATGTAGGCCCGGACGGCAGCAGAAGCTGGGCCAAGGGAAAAACTGTAGAAGGATATTGGACGGAGCATGGCCTGGCATCGAAGTGGATCGATTACAGCGAGTCACCCTCCCCGAAACCTACACCCACACCTTCTTATAAAGAGATGACAAAGGACATTTTTACGGGATTTCTTCCCATGCTCAAGAAGGGCGACAACAATGACTTTGTCGGACTTCTTCAGAAGTGCCTCAGATATACGGGGGACTATACAGATACGATTGATAACAGCTACGGCAACAACACGTACAATGCAGTTTGTTCATTCCAGAAGAGACGCGGACTGTATGTTGATGGCATCGCAGGCAAGCAGACGTGGACAGCTATGTTGTCATAATATATAGGAAGAAAAACGGCTCCTGGAATTGATATCCGGGAGCCTATTTTTTTTGTGTGTCTGACACATAACCGGCACAGTAGTGCCAACAAACCGCGTAAATTCAACATTCAAGTATTCTGGCCAATAATACTTTGAAGAGATTTGATTTTCCTTGAAAAACCTCGGAAACCGTTGATTTTACTGGGTTTTTGCTTGTTTCTACTTACCGCCACTTCACACTGTTTTGTGCCACTTTTGGCACACTTTTTGTCACAGTGACACGGCCTGCCGGAGCACTTCAGAATCTTCTTTATCTTCCATCATGTGCGAATAAGTCTGCAGAAACATTCTTTCAGAATGGCCCATGTACTGTGCCTTCTTTTTGACGCTGATGCCGGGCAGATAATAGAGCAGAGAAGCTTTGTGATGTCGGCAGTTGTACAGCGTCATATCGGTCACCTTTAATTTGTCCGTGCCTCCCATGGCTTCATTGATCTTTTTCAGAATGCCACGGGCAAAGTCATCCGCTTTATGATGCCGGAGCAGCTGCCCATTGTCTTCTGTGAAATAATAAAGTGTTTTGGTGTCAGGAATTCGCGCCCAGAAGGAATCCGGAACCGGGAGCACTCTGGTCACTCCGGTCTTAGTGGACTTAATGATCGGCTGGTTGTGATCCCATGCAAGGGCCTTGTCAATCGTGAGAGTTCTGGCTTTCCGGTTGAAGGATTGTTTGTTCAGCGCATAGGCCTCCTGCGGTCGCAATCCAAACTGCAGCAGAACATCCATCATGAAGCGTTCAGATGGGTCAAATTCCGCTTTGGAGATTGCGGTTAACTCTTCCTCAGTCAACGGCCTGCGAACCGTTTTAACGGCCTTAGGGACGCTCAAATTGAGTGCTACGTTCTTCTGGCAGAGATCGTCATCTATCGCACTGGCGAATATCCGTTTCATAATCTGAGCATATCTTATACAGACGGATGGCGAGTCCCAGTGATCATTGATGATCTTCTGCAGATCAGTTCTGGTGATGTCTTTCAGCTTCTTGCTGTATAAAGGTTTGTTCTTGTTTAGGATTGTCCAGTAGCCCGCTTGCGTGTGAGGCTGCGTATGGCTGCAATAAGCATCAAACCACTTTTTTTCATAATCTTGATACAGAATATGTGAGGGCCTGCCTTTTTTCGCATACTCCCGGATCGCGTCCTTCTCTGCCTGCTTCAGTCCGGCCTTGCTGTCGGCATAGATCCTGATCCGGATGCGCTTGCCGGTTATGGGATCATAGCCAAGGGTTATTTGTTTTGAGATTTTTTTCATGGTGACCTCCTTAATCATCATAATAAAAGATATCTATTGATGCTCCATATTCTGTCTCTCCTTTTTCTGTTCCGGATGTGACGATTTTATACTTGCCTCCATACAGGTTGCAGTGGATACTCTTTATTTCTTTGGATGCGGAAATTTCTTTCACTTGCTTACACTTAGTTTTCGGAACGTATCCAATATGTTCCCCGTCAGCAATTACCTTAATTGCGTTCTTATCAAATTGGTTATCTGGTTCATCAACCAGCAATACTTTCTGGACATTAAAATCATATTGATAGATTTTTTCATCATCCATCATTGCTTCCCGGATCTCTTTAACGGTGGCGGTATACCAGTCATTTTCATGGTCTTCTGCCAATTTCTCGATAGCTGATTTATAATTACTTATTCCGGCAACTTTAAAGGTAAGCTGTGACATCGGTCTTTTAACAACTGTTGGCTGCGGTGTAACTGGTTCTGCTTTTTTCTTCTTTGAAAATAATCCCATGATTTTGCCTCCTTAATATTTTTGTCTGTTTTCGATTACTTTGCCCCAGATCCGCACGGGGGTGGATTCCGTACTTTCCTTGCTAAAATACATCGGCTCATAGGCCGGGTTAAACGGTTGCAAAACAATTCCGTCCTGATGCTTAACCAATTTCTTTACTGTGGCTTCATTGCCATTCACAACAGCAATAACTACATCCCCGGATTCGGCGTCATCCTGGATCTTGACGATCAGGATATCTCCGTCCATGATTCGCGGCTCCATGGAGTTACCTTTGACTTTGAGTGCTGCATACTCGCCTGACCATGAGGCCGGGATCTCTTCGTATCCTAATATGTTCTCAATCGCATCATAGTCGTAACCGGCTGCAACTTTGCCGTAAACCGGGATGCGAATAGATCTGGCACTACGATCATCGAGTTTCTTTAATCCATCCGAATCCACAAACCTGACTGTGACATCACTTTTGCCGAGAATATAATCAGAACTAACATTAAAATAATCGCACAAAGATTCTAATGTCTCAAAATCAGGGCGGCGGACTCCACGTTCGTACTGGGATATTGCCTGTTTTGTAGTCTTGACTACCTCTGCAAGTTCCGGCTGTGTTAAGCCTATTGATTTTCTTAAATCCCTCAATCTATCTTTGAATTCCATAAAATCACCTTCTCCAAAAACATAATCAAAATGTTTATATTATCTATTGACAATTATAAACAATACGTTTATTATTATCAATAATCAAATTGTTTACTTGAAAGGAGGTGAGTTAGTGGTACAGATGAACAAACAGCAAATAGCAGAAAACTTGAAGATTCTACGAGGTGAACGAACGCAAAAAGAAGTAGCAGACGCTATTGGAATAACTCCGATGGCCATATCACAATATGAAAGTGCAGAACGCATTCCGAATGATGTGATTAAAATGAAACTGGCTGCTTATTTTGGAGTTTCCGTAGAGTCTCTTTTTTTTACTGCGTAAGTCAACAAAATGATTACTAAGGAGGCCCATCATGAAACAGAAATACCAACTCGCCAGAGCCTACTGCCGAGAGACAGGCTTTCCTGTCCGGCAGATGATGGAGAAACTGGTTCACTGTTCGCTGGCTCCGGAGTTCTGTTTCCGGTCTGGTGGAGGCAAGACATCCCCAATCTATATAAACGTTCAGAAATTCGAACGCATGATGGAAGCTGGGGAGTTCAAGGAGGTTTTGGAATCATGAGAGAAGAGAAAAGTATTGTTAATATCGTGCTATTCATCGCAGCAGCATTCTGCATCGCCCTTCTGCTGTTCGGGATCTTATCCCATCATGAAAAGGTAGTGCATGAGGATGTCATCGCCAGAACGGAGTGGTCAGGATCGAGGTATGCGGGCAGAAGATAGGTACATTCTGATGATCGTCAGGCCGGGAGAGATCCGCTATGCCATGAGCGCAGATGGTGATTTCTGCCCATGTCGCAAAGGCCAGCCTCATGAACCGTATCGGTTCCAGACACGGCAGGAGGCAATGGCTACATTCGATCGCTGGGCGCAGAAGCATCCGGCAGACGCATCAGACTGGCTGCCGAGAGTAGAGGGAACAGAGACATGAACAAATTAAGCGACGAGGAAGTTGACCAAATAATCGAGCTTGTAAAACGAGGTGTGCGAACAAGCCGGATCATAGAACTGACCGGCAGATCCGAGGCAACGATTGCCAGAATCAGAGCCGAATATGGTCTGACCAATAAGCTGACGAAGCTTGCGGAGCAGGCTGAAAATGAAAAAGAACGCTGGCTTCAAAGGAATTGGCGATGGAAGGCTCCGGAGGATCAGCACATCTCGCCACCACACAAGAAGAAAAGGAAGAGTAATTTTAGGACGCCATACAACCATTAGGAAGGAGAAAAAAATGAAGGTAACAAAACTGTTAGACGGTCTGGACAGAGACAATGCACTGGCAACGGATCTGATTCTGTACAACGCTCTGCAGCAGATTGACCGGCTGGAGGAGCAGCAGAGGATGTTTAAACAGCAAATCCGGCACTACGAAAACGTGTTCCAGCAGCTGAGGGCGAAAGCAACTTGCTATCATTCCGAGGCATCTGATTGTCTGTACATCATGTTTGATTCGGTTTATGAGCGGTTCGAAGAAAAGCTGTTTGCTGACTTGATGGAGCTGCTGCAGCTGGAGGAACCAGAAGAGGAAGAAAAGGAGGAAGAATAATGTCCACTCTGTATGAATTAACTAATGATTGGATGCAGCTCCTGCACATGTTGGAAGACGGAGCTGACGAGGATGTGATCAATGATACCCTGGAAGGCTTAGATTATGAAATCGAGCAGAAGGCAGACGGTTATGCCAAAGTGATCCGGGCCCTGGAAGCGGATGCAGCTGCTTACAAGACAGAGATCGACCGTATGACAGACCGGAAGCGGACGATCGAGAACAACATCGACCGGATGAAGAAGAACCTGCAGGCAACCATGGAGCTGACCGGCAAGACCAAATTCAAGACGGATCTGTTCAGCTTCAACGTGCAGAACAACGCACCCTCTGTAGTAATTGATGCAGAAGACGTCAATGATATCCCGATTGAGTACCTGATCGTCGAGGCTAAGGTCGATAAGAAAAAGATTGCTACTGACATCAAGGCCGGGGTAGATCTTCATGCGTTTGCACATCTGGAACAAAGTAGAAGTTTAAGAATTAGATAAGAAATACCGGGATGCTGAAAGTGGTAAGAGCAATCCCGGCACTTGAAAGTATTTATATGCACTGTGATTTTATCACAGAGAAAGCGAGGGAACAATGGCTAAAGTAATCGGCATCATGGGCGAATCCGGCTCAGGAAAAACAACTGCTATGCGGAACCTGCCGCCAGCAGAAACGTTTTACCTTGACTGCGACAAGAAGGGCCTCAACTGGAAAGGGTGGAAATCTCAGTATCTTCCGCTTGCGAACAAAGAAAACACTGACAAGGGATTTTATTTGTCAAATGACAATTTTTCAATCGCATCCAGTACGCTCCGACATATCAATGAGGACGAGCGATTCAAACGAATCAAGTATGTGGTCATCGACACTCTGAACGGGTTAATGGTGGCAGAAGAGATGAGGATCTTGGCGATGCAGTCCGGAGATAAACGCTCTGCATGGTCTGATCTGGCGCAGAATGGATGGGCGCTTATCAACCAGGCTCTGGAACTCAGAGAAGACCTGACTGTTATCATCCTCTGTCATTCAGAAACAATCTCTGACGATAATGGAATCATCAGAACCAGAATTAAGACAAATGGCAGAAAACTGGAAAAGCTTGTCCTGGAATCGAAGATGACCACAGTTGTCTGGTCAGTCCGGCAGGATGGCAAATACAAATTCATTCTGTCAGCTGACGGATGCACTTGCAAAGTTCCTCTGGGAGCTTTTGATACAGATGAATGTGAAAACGACATTATGATCGTAATTAAGGCTTTAGAAGAATATTAAACAGGAGGATAAATATGAAACCAATCAACAACTACGATAAAGTACAAGGCTATGCAACCGGAGCATCGCAGCTCCCAGTCGGGGGTTACATTTTCAAAATCACCGGAGTCCGGTACGAGAACGGGCAGAACGGAACCTCTGACAGAATCATCATCGCGTTCGATGTGGCAGATGGCGAATACACTGGATTCTTCAAAAAGAAATTCGATTCTGACATGAACGAAGACAAGAAATGGAAAGGCACAACTACTCTGTATGTTCCCAAAGAAGACGGATCAGAGCAGGACACATGGACGACCCGGAAAATGAAAACTTTCACGAATGCCCTGGAAGATTCAAACCAGAACTATCACTTTGACTGGGATGAAAACAAATGGAAGGGCCTCCTGATCGGCGGCGTCTTCGGTGAAGTTCATACTGTGATCGATGGCAAGCAGATCAAGTACACCACCTTCAAGTCAGCACATTCTGTAGATGACATCCGCAAGGGCAACTTTAAGTTACCGAAACCGCAGTACAAGAATGGAGCCATGCCGCAGATCCCAGCGTCTTTGATGCCGACCGGCAACGATGGGTTTATGTCACTTGATGGCGATGATGATGAAGGAGTTCCGTTCTAAGATGGATGCATTTCAAATTGAAAGCTGCCTCAAATCTATGCAGATCTTCATTGATTCCAACGAACAACAAACAGAGCAGGCGCGGAGAAGGTATTCCTCTTTCTCCGTGCCGTATATCCGCCAGAAACTCGATTATGGTGATTATACTTACAACTTTACGCTCCCAGATGGAAAGCCTCTCCACGTTGAAAATACGAGGGTCTACGGGGATGTTGTAATCGAAAGAAAAATGTCTCTGACGGAATTATCAAGCAATCTCTGTCAAGAAAAAGCCAGGTTCAAGCGTGAGTTCCAGCGGGCCAAAGAACACGGAGCGAAGATCTATTTGTTAGTCGAAGACGCCTCCTGGGAGAAGCTGATGCATGGACGATACGGAACCAGATTTCATCCGAATGCTTACATGGCAGCTCTTCTGGGGATCATGGCGGAGTTTGATATCTCTCCAATATTCTGTCAAAAAGAGCTGTCAGGCAAGATGATTAACAACATTCTGTACAGAGAACTTCGGAAAAGGTTGGAGCGTGGGGATTATGGCTAATAACTACGGAGACAAGGGCTGGATCAAGCTCTGGCGGGCAGAAATGAACAATCCTCTGTATTCTGAAGAGCCATTTGATAAGTGGCATGCGTGGATGGATTTGTGCATGAGGGCGGACAGTGACGGGACAGTTAAAACATCCCTTGAAACCTTGAAAAATCAATGGTTTTGGGGATCAAGAATGAAGGTGTCGAGATTTTTGGTTACACTTAGCGAGACAGGCCTTGTGACAGTAAAAAGCACTAGGAACAAGGGTACTCTAATCCGCATAAATACTGGAAATTCTGCAAATAAGAATCATAGGCGAAAACATGCAAACGAGACAGCAAGCGAGACAGTTTCTGTGAATGAAGAAGTACTTCCTAAAGAAGTAGTAGGGGTGACTTCTTTAGAAATCAGTCACCCTACTAACAATAATAAAGAAATAATTACGGAGGAACCAGATGATGAATATGGATATGAATAATGAATTTTATCACTATCAATCTGGCGACGCTGAGCGGTTTGCTTCTTGTATTGGCAGAGTGTTCAAGCGTAGAGGTGCGGAACTGATTTTCAAGAGTTGTCCATACTGTGATGGCGGCGGCAATCATGATAAAGATACCTTTTCCATCAATACAGAAACCGGGCAGTTTGAATGCAAGAGATCCTCCTGCGGGGCGAAGGGAAACATCATTACTCTTGCCAGAGACTTCTCTGATCGGTTTTCTCTGGGGGATGCTGTGAGCATCTATTACAACATCAACGGAGCTGGCAACCGTTTCAAGCAGTTCAAGGATGCTCACAAGAAGATTGAGGTCAGAGATCCGGCAATCGAATATTTGAAGAGCAGAGGCATTCCAGAAGAGATTACGAAGAAATACGAAGTTACCACAAAAGAAGATGAACCAAATATCCTGTGCTTCCCATTCCGAGACGAACATGGAGATATCGTCTTTGTAAAGTATCGAAACACAGAATTCACCAAAAACAGCAAAGGAAGTAAAGAATGGTGCATTTCCGGAAACTACAAAAAAATTCTGTTCGGCATGTATCAATGTGAAGACTTCGGAACGCTGGTTATTACAGAGGGCCAGATCGATTCACTCAGCTGTGCAGCTGCAGGCATTAAGAATGCCGTCTCTGTTCCGACTGGAAAGAATGGATTTACATGGAAGCCTAATGTCTGGAACTGGTTAGTTAAGTTTGAGGAGATTGTTGTTTTTGGAGATAAAGAGGGCGATGAAATAACTCTGGCAGAACCAATCACGCAGTTCTTCCCTAAAAAGGTCAGGATCGTAAAGCCTTCCAGCTATCAGGGATGTAAAGACGCTAATGAACTGCTGCAGAAATGTGGTGCAGAAGCTCTGGTCAAAGCAGTAGAAGAGGCAGAGCCACAGGTTAACCTCCGGATCAAGAATCTGGCAGAAGTGGAAAACGTAGATCTAGACAAGCTGCCGCATTATCCGACAGGCATCAAAACTCTGGATGAAACCATCGGCAAAGGATTCCACGAAGGCGAACTAATCATCCTCACCGGAAAATGCGGAGAGGGAAAAAGCACTTTTGCCAGCCAGATCGTTGCAAAGATGATACAGAACGGTTTGAAAGTCTTCTGCTATTCCGGAGAGCTGCCAGATTATACGTTCAAGTCATGGATCGACAAGCAGATCTGCAATGGAGCAAACACAGAGGCCGCCAGAAATGCCGCATCCGCTTTTTATGACAAGAAATGTTACATCTATGACAATAGTTCTGTAGTCGATGAAAAAGAAGAGGTTTTTGACCTGATTGCACAGGCCGTCAAAAGTCTGGGATGCAAATTCATTTTGATTGACAATCTGATGGTGGCCATGGAGCTGAAGGCTCAGGAAGATCTATACAGGCAGCAGTCCTCTTTTGTTACTAAGCTTACGAAATACGCAAAAGGCTTCAACGTCATCATCATGCTTGTGGCGCATCCAAAAAAAGGCGATTCAGACGAGAATGATTCTATCTCCGGTTCTGGAGACATTACCAACAGAGCCAATGTTGTTATCAGATACCAGAGAAAATCCAAAAAGCTGGAAGATGATAATAAGTCGCTAATCAAAATCACGAAGAATAGAACAACCGGCAGACTGAACTGGGACGGCATTGAGGTCGAGTATGAACCGCTATCAATGAGAATTCATGAACCGGGAACTGCGACAGAGCCGATGCTGCAGCTGCCAGAATCAGCACAATGGATCCAGGCAGCAGATGATATGGATGATATTCCATTCTAGGAGGCGAAAATGGACAAATTACATCGCGAACATGACTTTGTACAGAATATGTGGAAATTCATGAAATGGGCCGAGACAAATCATGCAGAAACAGAAGAGTTCTGGGCGCAAGCAGAAGAATATGCAGCCAAGCTGGAACATGATTATGACAACATGAGTTTTGTACCGGACTGGATCGCCAGTTATTTGAAGTTCTTAGATCAGGAGGCCGCCTCATGAATTACCAAAAACAACTAAAACACGCCGAGCAGGCCCTATCAAAAGAGATGAACAAGCAGATCGAAATCATCTATCCTGCCTGTGCTGTTGTCTGGTGGCGTGATTACGGCTGGCGAGCCTTGCGGATCAACCGGCGTTTTGAGACCAGCAGCCAGATCTGGCACGAATGCGCTGATTACGGGCCAGAGAAGTCGATGCTTCAGATGCTTGAAGAAGAAACCGGGATCGACCTGCAGCTGTCCGGCTATCGGGATTGGCATGATCTGCAGTACGTTGACAGCAGAGCCTGGGATGGACAGCCAATCACATTGCCAGCAGCGGTCCGCATGAGAGAGATGCAGAAAACATGGATCGCACCACTGTTGCTTGCATGTATCTGCCTCACATTGTACCGGGACGAGCACTGGGGAGCAGAGCGGATCAGCCGGTTCATTGCTCTGGTGGATCAGCTGAGGCAGGAGATCGGGGAGAGACCGGACGACTTTGAGGAACTTATGACAGAGGTAACAGGTATGGAGGTGAAATGGGAGGTATGAATTACGAAGCGAAACACGACGAGGGGAAATTACAGCTATCTTTGGTTCCGGTGCAGATCATCCGGGATATCGCAGAGGTACGCATGTTTGGAAATGCTAAGTACCATGATCCGGATAACTGGCGCACGGTAGAAAAGCAAAGATATGTTGACGCACTTCTTCGTCACCTGCTTGCCTATCTGGAAGACCCAGACGGAGTAGATGAAGAGTCTGGTATCGAACATTACAAGCATGCGGCTTGCAACATGGCATTCATCTGCGAGTTGGAGAGAGGAAAGCTATGAAGACTTGTAGCACATGTCGCTGGTGGGGAGATCGTCCGTGTATTCTTTGCCGGAACCGGAATAGTGCAGAGTTTCTGGAAGAGAAGAGGCCGGATGATTGTTGTGAATGTTGGGAGGAGAAAGATGAAACATATCATGGGCAACAGTCCTAAATGCAATGAATGCCTGTACTGGAGAGATCCGGAACCGTGGGAGAAGTGCAAGCTGGATGGGTGGTGCACCAACAAGCAACAACTGAGCACAGACATTGCCGGAAAGAAGCGGAAGAATCCGCCGGAGAAGGAAGCTGTGAATTGGCATGACTCATGCTTCTGCTGGGAGGATGCAGAGTATCCGCACATCAATCACTTTGAGGCAGCAACGTGGAAGCCTGATCCGAACCGGAGCGAACTGGAACAGATGGTGATTGCAGATGCGATAGCAAAAGCACGGGAAGAGCAGAAGGATCTGGATTAGTATTACCGGAGGAAGAAGGAAGAGAAATGGGAACAGTAATAATCGTGGCGATCGTGATAATGATAATTATTGCGGTCGGGGAGGGAATAGGTAAGAAGTGATGGAAGATTCAATTAAGGCTTTTGCATACATGATGTTTAACGATCAGAGTGACATGACAGAATGCCACCAGTGTCCATATTATGACGCAGATAACTGGAGTATGGAGTGCCTTGGATGTCCAATCGTTATGAAATACGCGAAGGAGGAAAAGTCATGGACGAGTTGAAACCGTGTCCGTTCTGCGGCGGAAGTGTGCATTTTGTACGGGGATTGGATGGCGATGCTGTCGGTATTTGCTGTCACCAGTGCAAGGCCCTGACGAAGTTTAAGATCGTGATGGGCAAGAATGAGACCTTTGGAGAAAATGCAGAAAAATGGCAGAAAGCATGGAACAGGAGGACGAGCAATGAAGTATAAGTATTTGTTTATAGTGGTTGTAATTCTTGCAATGGTATTCATTTTATCCGGATGTGATTACAAACACGTTGATGTTTCTGAAGAGCAAGGCGAAAATTCAAGATTTGTGATTGTTGAGAAAACATACACCTGGGGAGTGGTTAGAGATAAATATACTGGTGTGATGTATGTAGTTTCTCGTGGAACCTATAACAGCGGTAATTTTACCGTGCTAATTAATGCAGATGGCACACCGATGATTTGGGAGGGGGACGAGTGATGAGCGTGTATAGAGTCACTGCTACACAGACTTATTATGTAGAGGCAGATACACCAGAAGAAGCGCAGATGTATTTTGTCGAGGAGGATGATGAGCATGTAGGCATCGGGTTTACGGATGTGATGAGCGTTGAATTAGTGGAGGAGGGCGAGTGATGAGTGAACTTATAGCGGAATTACATCTGATTGCACAACAAATTAATGGTTTGAGGTTTTGGTTTCTCATATTCGTTCTCCTCTTTGTACTGTTCGCACTTTTTAAGAAGATGAGTTAGGAGGACAAATGATGGATGTGATTAACAGACAGGACGCAATCAACTCACTTGGCGAAGAACCAGAAGTCTGGTTTGATGATGATAATGGCGATTACGACCGGGGCATGAGAGCGCAATGGAGGTTAGATGTGGATGCATTGCAGGCTGTCCCGTCCGCAGCACCAGAAGAAGTAATACCCCATCGAAACTACAAATATTTCTCAGATTATTGGTGCAAATGCGGTTGGCATCTTGGGAAAAAGGGCGATGTGAAATACTGCGCTGAATGCGGAAGAAAGGTGAAGTGGGATGGATGATTTAATCGGCAGAGAGGTGGCAATATCCGCAATTGAAAAATGGGGTCTTATTGACGGGCTATCAGAAGGTCAGGCTATAGAAATCTTAGCAGACAAAGAGAAAGTGCCATCCGCACAGTCAGAGATCATCTATTGTAAGGATTGCAAAAAGAATAATATTTCAGTGGAGGATACACGGGATCAATACAAAAAATGGTGTCCATTAGTTGCATATAGAGGCAAGGCAGAAGGACATGAGTTTGATTATCAGTTTTGTGCTTTCGCAGAAAGGAAAACAGATGATTGTGAAAAATAAACAAGAGGCGATTGATGTAGTTGCAAATGCAATTTGGCATTATCCGAACCACAACTTTTTGAATGTATACGATAAGGCTTATGAGTTAGCAGAATATGCATTAAGACAAGTTGTATGGGAAGAGCCAGAGCGGGAGACTGGGCGGTGGATTGAACTCACCAATACCAATCATACTTATATATGTTCGGTATGCGGAAGAATGTTGGTAAATATCACTGATGGTAAAAACATGGTATCGAAAAATTATCCATTCTGTCACTGCGGAGCAAAGATGGAGGTGGAAGAATGATAAGAGATGAGCAATGTAAAAAAGTATGTCGAATTTTAGATAATGCATTAGAAAATCGTCCGACAGAAAGAGATTTTTTAATTGTAGCGGTCGAGAAAGCGTTTAATCAATTAAAACAATCGGAACTGGTAAAGCAATCGGAACAGAAGTGGATTCCTTGCAGCGAGCGACTTCCAGCCGAGAACGGAAACTATCTGGTGACTGCCGTCTGGGATGGGAAATTAGATGTAGATATGGACTACTTCCAATTCGGTTGTATGTGGGATGATTACGGAGACAACGTCATTGCATGGATGCCGTTGCCGGAATCATTTGTAGAGGAGAGCACGGATGAAATGGGAAGAATTTAACAGCGATCTGGCTGTGGCAAAGCGGTATGTCCTGACAGACATCCAGTGCCCGGTCTGTGGAGAGCGGATCTATATGGATACGGGAATGGTACTTACTACATTCCCGGAACAATATCAGTACGAGTGCGTGCATTGTGGATGGTACGGTGGATCGCACCGAAAGTGGGAGGCAAAACCATGAACAGTAACACACTGGAAATCGGTCTGGCAGAGACAGCGATTCTGCAGGCCGGAGTTAAGAAGCTTTCGCAAGACGGCCTCAAACCGTCAGACAGAATGATATGTGAGCAGTTGATGTACAAGTTAGAACTTGCATTCAGCGGACTCAAGATTCGAGTAGATATTGAAGGTAAGAAGTAATGACCGCTAAGGAATATCTTCGCCAGCTATGGCAGCTGGATCGGGAAATCGATATCAAATACCAGGAATTGGAACATCTGCGTATGAGCATTGGCATCCGTGCACAGCCAGATCCGAATGAGAATGTCGGACACTCTGGCAGTACATCAGACCCAGTAGCAGACGCAGCCGTCAAGATCGCAACCATGGAGCAGCAGCTGAACCGCAAGATCGACAGGCTGATCACTCTGCGCCAGAAGATCACAGAGCAGATTGACGGCATAGATAACCGCACCTACCGGAACATACTCACCTGTAGATACGTCCTTATGCAGACATGGGATCAGGTGGCAGAGTCCGTGGGTTATGATACCCGGCACTGCACCCGGTTACACGGCAAGGCGCTCCAGGAATTTGCCCGCAAGTATATGTCCTGAAATATATGTCCTACTATGTCCATGTTTCTATATGGTATATTGTAGGCGGAAGATCAGACAGATCCGATGACTTTTTCATCGACAATAATCCTTCGCAAAAATGGCGGAACATTTCCCAGAGAAATCTCCGTCATTTTTGTTGCAGAAAAATGGCCAGAGAATTTGCAGGAAATTTCTACAAAACAAAAGCCTGGAAAAATACCAGGGAAACATACGCCAGAAGTGTCGGAGGATTATGTGAGATATGTTGGGCTAATGGCCTCATCGTTGCCGGGGAAATCGTTCACCACAAAATTCCTCTGAATCCGGAGAACATAAATAATCCACACATAACCCTAGACCCTGCAAATTTGCAGCTTGTCTGCAGAAATTGTCACGCAATGTTGCACAAAAATGCGGAAACCGGAAGGCGATACAGAGTCGATTCGGACGGGAATGTGATTATTTCCTCCCCCCTTTCGTGAAAATTTTGAAATTTTTCCCGGGACC
>Ga0310694_10000989_pt1 | contig 34150 bp, 35 predicted proteins | sample 174DNAGHGhighgp2_FD_203884 | JGI IMG/M metagenome (GOLD analysis project Ga0310694, IMG submission 203884) | Sheep rumen microbial communities from Palmerston North, Manawatu-Wanganui, New Zealand - 1742 DNA GHGhigh gp2 (v2) (version 2) | ecosystem: Host-associated > Mammals > Digestive system... | reverse complement strand
CTCAATCTTGTTGGGGTCGAGGCCGCAGGTGCTCTCCTCGATATCGACAAACACCGGACGGCAGCCATTCCACCAGATGCTGTGGGTGGTGGCGACAAAGCTATAGGGGGTAGTGATGACCTCGCCAGTGATGCGCAGGGCCTGCAGGGCTGTGAGCAGTGGCAGGGTGCCATTGGTGAACAGGCTGATATAGGGCACCTTCAGATATTCTGCCAGTGCTTTCTCCAGCTGCTGGTGGAAGTCACCATTGTTGGTAATCCACTTCTTGTCCCAGATCTGCTTGAGGAGCTCGTGGAACTCATCAAGGTCGGGGAGTAGGGGGGAGGTGACGGTAATAATATTTTTATTTTTATTCATTATAAGATATTCATTTTGCATAATTTTAAAGAATACCCAGTATCCATCTCAATATTTTATTTAAATGTTCACTTAACATCCCTTATACTTTTGTACTGATTCCTATATGAAAATTGTTTTAAAGGAAATCTACAGGCATTACCATTATTGGTCTTGTTTTCAGTATCATCGTACCCCAAGTTAACCCCAATCCAAAGGCTGAGCAAACCAAGGTCAATGGTCTTGACTGCATTTCTTCTGAAAGATTATAGGTCATCAACATTGGGATTGAAGCACCTCCGAGATTACCAAATTCTTGTAAGTCATACGGAACTTTCTCAATAGGCAGTTTCAGTTTCTTCACAATACGGTCAACAATTAGCTTGTTGGCTTGATGGATAAGAAAATAGTCCACTTTATCTGTAGTCAACTCATATTTCTCCATCATCTTCTTGATACTGATTGGCGGCTTGGTAATAGCGAATGAGAACACATCCATACCATTTATAAGAGCATCTTTTGGCGCACGGATAATGCCATTGCCAAAATCCTCATATTCAAATGACTCATCTTGGGTAATAGGATGGCGGTATCCGCCATGAGGGGTCATCAAAGCCTTATAGCCAGAGCCAAGGGTGTTCATTTCAATGACAATCTTTTCGGCGGTAGTATCATATTCTAGAGCCATTGCCATACCTGCATCTCCAAAAAGAGGTACACGACTCTTGTCCTTGGGTGAACCCATACGAGAGGCTGTGTCACCTATCAACAGAATTGCTCGTTTGGCAGTACCAGCAGATAGCATATTTCCGGCCACATTGATGGCGTATAGCGTACCGCAGCATCCCATCGGGAGATCAACCACAAAGGTTGTTGAAGGTAAGCCTAAGCGGTCTTGTAGGATTCCCGAAGTTGGAGGCGTTTTATAGTCTCCCGTAACAGAAGCAAAAACTAAAACATCTATACTTTCTTTCTCCCAGCTAAGGCCGGCTATTAACCTCTCCGCAGCATCATAGCATAGATCAGATGCACAGATATCATCTGTTGCCAGGTAGCGGTTCAGAATACCAACCGTGTTATCAAACATATCGGCATCATCCTGTGTAAAGAAATCAAATTCCGATGACTTTACAGGATGATTAGGCACTGTTCCCGTTACGCCTCTTACTGCAACATTCTTTATTTCCCAATATGCCATTAGAGTTCTATATCATATTTTGCCAAGACAGCCTTGGCATTATCGTATGAGGTAAATTCAAGGATATCCTCTGCATCCAGCATGATGTCAAACTCATCCTCTACAGATGAAGTCAAACTAAGCTGGCGTACAGAATCCCATCCCTCCACATTGCATTTATCAAAATTGATGTTTAGGGCTGATTCTTCAACCGAGAACACCTCACAGAAAATTTTGTTTAGTTTTTCAGTATTTGTCATTTCTGTCGACTTTTAATATTTTATCAAATTGTTGTTCATAAGTACCGACATCCCCTCCAAATTTTGTAAAAAATATATTATAGTTATTTTTTGCTTCCTCTGGAGTGAGAGGCTCTTTTATACTAATATCATTTAAATCATCTTCAATTGAAAACACGTGATAACCTTCAGACTTAAAATGTTTAAACAACATACTGTCTTTAAAAAAAAACACTTTTATACCTTTACGAAAACATAAAAAAATATTCCCAAGGCCAGATTGGCGAATCATTCCATAGATTGCATGGGAGCAACTATTCATCATCACTGAATATTCATTAAAAGGGAGGACATTCATTAAACAATGAACATTAGCCCCTGGAAATTTCGCTTCAATTTTTACACGCTCTGCAAGTTTGTTATCTCCATAACTCAAAGGTATATAAACATCGCGCTCATTCAAATTAAGCCTTTTCTTTTTTATAAAAGCAATTATATCTAAATGGTTATTTGTAATATTTGCCGAATGCTCTATCAAAATAGACTCTGGTTCCTTATGGATATTTAAAGGTTTTATTTCTAACAATCCTTGCAGCTTAAAAGGTCTTGCTTTAATATTTTTATGTTTTTTCTTAATTTCAACAAGTTCTAAAGGTAAAGGTGTAAATGCAAAGTCTATTCTCGATAAGAAATTAGTAAATTTGCTATTGCAATTCCCTTTTAATAAATTGTAAATTGAAAATATTATAACATAGATTTTTGGGAAAGAATATGATAAAACAATGTTTAAGGCATGTAATAATGTCGAATTTTGTATCAAAAACTTATATGTTTTTGGTTTATATATTTTCAGCGGTAACAAAGGAGGCCATTTGTGTACATTTTCGTATATCTCCATACCATAGCACCACCACATTACAACTACATTATCACGAATATAATCAACTGCATTAATGTAGCTTTGCCACAAGCCATGTAAGTAAATAATGTCAACATCCTTATCGGAAATAATTTTACCCCATTCGTCTAAAGTATCTGCTATTAATATTTTTTCTGTATTTTTGATGTATCTTATTTGTTGACTTTTACCTAATTGATCTAGTAGATAACGGTTTTCATATTTCTCCATTCTCTCAAAACGAGGATAAACGGCATCAAACAAAATGCCATCAAAAACAAGATGAAGTATTACTTTCTTATTTCCATTCATACCCAAAATCTATTGGTTTATTACTTTTCCGGCTTCATTCCTTAATATCTCTTTCACTAACTGCACCTCTATTCTCTGATGGAACAGATGGGTTTTTTCTTCAATGAAAGAGGGCAAGACTTCCAGCATCTTGGCATCTGTAACGAGAACTATCAATTTCTCGTCATCGCCCTTGCAGTAGCAGTCTGTTTTGTATTCTGCCTTAATCATTTGTTCTACCTCATCCAAACCTATACGCAAACCGTATATTTTCAGGAAACGTTTCAGACGGCCAATAATAAAATAGCAACCATCTGCATCACGGCGGGCTAAATCACCTGTATGCATTACGCCATGATTTTCGTCACCTTTTAGCAAGTCTTCACGGCAAGTGGCATAGCCCAAGGTTACGTTTTCGCCACGATAAATCATCTCGCCTTGTGCTTCGCCTTCAAAGGTTTCATTGCCGCTATCATCCATTATCGAAAGTTGACCGCCTGGCTCTGCTATACCAATACTACAAACCTTTTCCATAGCCATTTCTGCCGGCAAAAAAGCCATACGGGCTGTACATTCACTCTGGCCGTATGTGGCAATGAACTGTTTGCCCTTCTCCTGTGCATACTGCGCCAGTGTGTTCCACATCGCTTCCGTTAGCTTACCTCCACCTTGGGTAATCACCTTCAGATTTGGCAAATCCATGCGTGTAAAGCGCATCTTGGTCAGGATCTCATAACTATAGGGTACGCCTGTGAAACTTGTTGCCTCTTTCAGTGTTGCCCAAAAGCCTTTATCCAACAAGGAACGGCCACTAAGCAACAGCGTAGCACCAGCCAGTAGATGTGATGCAATCACAGATAGCCCCATGGTATAGTGCATGGGCAGAATTGCCATAGCCTTTTCTGTACCATCCAACTTGAACAGCCTACGCACATTGTCAGCATTAGCCTCAATGTTGCGGTAACTGTGACGTACCAACTTGGGACTACCTGTTGAGCCACTGGTGGGCAGTAGCAAGGATAGTTCTTCATACATCGGGGTTGGTTGAAGCCCCGTCTTCACCAAGCAATACCCCCAAGCAGAAAAGATAATCTCTTCCACCTTTGCCTTGGACTCTGGCATCCACAGATATTCAGGCTGGTACAATTCATACAGATGATTATACAAGCCTTCCTCTGTGTTTGCACTGATGATTAACGGCACGATACGATTGCTTAATGCTGAGGTATATCCCAACAAAGAGCCAATGCGGTTCTCTGCCAAAAGGAATATCAATGACCGAACTGGGAGGTGCTTTGCAAACTCCTGTGAGAAGTCACAAATATCACCGTAGGTCACAGAACGTCCACTGTCGTCAATGGCAGCAATACGCTGCCGATCTTTTTTGTCTAAATCTAAAAACACCTTGAATAATTACTCGTATTTGTGTATAAAAAGAAGCCTATGATGCTTCATAATAGGAAAAAAGGAATAGAAAAAAGTGTTAGTTACGCCTTGACGTATTTCAGATAATGATATAGTTCATCAATAATATCAAGCACCTTGGCATCTGTAACGATGCCTTTCACCACCTCGCCGTCCATCGAAAACTCCACATTGACATGTTCCGGTCTTTCGGAAGGATTATTGACCGTAATCTGTATGTTACCGGGTGCCAATGCTTCTATCTCACAAGCAATTCCTTCCATCCACCCCGCAAAGGCATAACGTTTCTTCTTTGACTTCCCATTATAAAGATCTGCACGTGCATTTCCACTCTGCCGGAAGACCTCTTCGCCCATCAGGTCAAAGCGCAGGAAAGAAATACCTGTCTCATCCTGCCTGAGACCGACGAATGTATCTTTGGGATAGTTCGTCACAGGGTCAATGTCCCGTGGTGACAAAACAATCCTCGCAAGTCTTTCGCAGGAATTGACAGTGTCAGCATTAAAAGGGTGCGTCAGTTCCATTAGGCGATGCTTTCAATATTCGATTTTAAGACAGACATTGTATCACTGTTAATTTCCTCGAAAGAATGGTGTTCAGTCTCCCGGTCTTTACGCTTGACAAAATATGATATCTGTTTGTCTCCAAATTCACACTTGATACGTCCTTTTTCTGTCTCAATTTTTAGCATAACTCCTCCTAAATAAGTAGGAAAGAGGCGGATGTTATGAGAAACGGCATCTGCAAGTGTCTTGACAAAACTGTCAACGTGTGATATGGCTTCACGATTTATGCGAGGGGCATTTTCATCATCCCAGCCAGCTTTCAGCGAACGGATTCCTCTCAGGTCAACCTGCCACTGGGCAAACGGATTTGTCTTTTCGCTCTCAGCCTTATCCTGATTTTCTAATCTGGCACGGAAAGCCTTTTTCACCTGTTTTGGCTGTGAAAGATAGAAAGCCCATAGGACGTCAAGTGTAGACACCCCTTGACTCATTGTGTTGTGCATTGTCGTTGCCATATCTCAAAACTTAACATATCGCTGCAAAGTTACATCATTTTAGCGAAACCGCCAAATTTTCGGTTGAGAATCTTTCCTATATAGTTGCGCAACCATCTACACCGAGTATCTGGCCGCTGATATAGGAAGCCCTGTCAGAAGCAAGAAATGACACAGCATTAGCAATATCCTGCGGGGTTCCAAGACGGCCTAAAGCAATCTTCTCTATGCGCTCATTAATCTTGTCACCGGTTGCCTCATACAGCTCCTCGAAGCGTTCGGTCCTTACAATACCTGGTGCTACGGCATTCACACGAATTTTCATCGGTGCCAATTCCTTGGCTGCAGACTTGGTGATGGTAATTACAGCTCCTTTGGTAGATGAGTATGCCACCTGACCTGGAGAGCCTACAACACCTGTCACCGAAGCCATGTTCACAAAGCAGCCGCCTCCTGTGCGAGCCATGAGTCGGGATGCAATCTGAATCATGTCAATGACTGCAAACACGTTTACAGCATACATTTTTTCTAGCAGTTGCTTCGTTACCATTCCCAATTTCTGATTCTGAATGATAGCAGCATTATTCACAATGCAGTCAATACGACCTTCTGCCTTATAGACTTGCATCAAGCCTGCTTTTAGGGCTGACGAATCTGTTACATCAAAGCAAATGGGCTTGGCTCCTTCTATTTCAGGTTCCTGCAAGTCGTTGACATAAACAATAGCACCGTCAGCTATAAACTGTTCAGCTATCACCTTTCCAATACCACGACCTGCGCCTGTGATAATGCAAACTTTATTTTCTAATAGTTTCATTTTTTAAATAGTTACGCCACCATCAATTACAAGCGCATGGCCAGTAACCCATGAAGATGCATCGGAAAGAAGGTATATGATGCCGTAAGCAATATCTTCGGGTTCTCCATAGCGCTTCAATGGGTACTTTTCCATATCAAGCTTATGCTGTTCTTCAGATATTGCGCCCCCCTGGATGAGTTTTGTATTAACCATGCCAGGATTTACAGTATTTACCCTTATCTTCTTGGAAGCTAACTCTCTTGCGCAAAATTTCATAGTAGAATTGATAGCAGCCTTTGATGCACCATAGACTCCATTGCCTAAAGAGAAGGAACCATTACCACCAATGGAAGAAACAAATACAACGGAAGATTCTTTTCCAAGTTTCTTTTTCTTTACAAGAAGCCTTAATAATTCTACTGGCGCAAAGAAATTTACATTAAAGATATCATCATACTTGTCTCTTGTCGAAAATGGGAATGGAGAAGTCATTCCTTTTCCTGCGCAAAGAACAAGGCCTTGCAGTCCTGACACTTCTCCAACCAATCGTTCAACTTCCTCTTTATTTGTGAGCTCGGCAAGTATCATCTGATGTCCTTCCCCCTCCAGTTGGGACAAAGTTTCTTTTAACCGTTCTTCATTACGTGCAGTGATAATAACTTTAGCACCAAGTTTGGCACACTGAATGGCCGTTTCCATGCCTATTCCAGATGAAGCTCCAGTAACAAGAATTGTTTTCCCTTCTAGAGAAAATGGATTATATGCTACACCCATTCTGAACCTCCTTCCAACTCGTCAACTTCAACCAACTCAGACACAATTAAGCTATCTGATTCAAATGCAACAGTCCCCCAAGACAAACCTACACCGAAACCACAGCATAGGAATTTGGTAGGCTTGTTTTCTACCTTACCCTTCAGTTGAGATACGATAGTCATAGGAATAGATGCCGATGAAGTATTACCAAAATTGTACATACATGATGGCACCTTCTCTGGGTCAATCTTTAATTTCTTTACTATCTGATTATTCATCTTCATATTAGCTTGATGGAAGATGTAGTAATCGTAGTCAAGATAATTAAATCCAAACTTTTCTGACAATTTCTTGATAGATTTAGGAGCAGTAGTAATGCCAAACGAGAAGACATCCATACCTTTCATTCTGGTTTGGAGGCGATTCATCATTTTTCCTTCTATCTCTTCTGTTTCAAATGATGACAACTTCACTTGATTTCTTGAGCCACCATCGGGAATAATAATGGCATCATAGCCACTTCCATCAGTGCCAAAATGAAACTGGAATCCTTTTGCACCTTCTATATACTCAATAGCCGTAGCTGTACCGGCATGGCCAAACAAGGGGTCATGTGTTGCTTCAATTCTTTTCTTGGCATCTCCTACAAGTAACAAAGCTCTCTTTATAGACCCTGAAGTGACTAAAGAAGCCACATTGCTCAAACCATATACCCAGCCAGAACAACCTAAGGCAATATCTTCAGCATAGCATTCCCTGCTTAACCCCAAACGGTCTTGAAGAATACAGGCTGTGGCAGGAAGGAAATAATCGGCAGTCTGAGATACAAAAATAAGTGCGTCAATCTCTTTTTTATCCCATCCAAGATCTGTTACCAGTCTTTCTGCAGCAGCATAACAAAGATCTGAAGTACAAAGAGTATCCGAAACCCTCCGCTCCTTTACACCTGTTGTTTCCACAAAGGCTTCGGGCGTATATTCCGAGGATATACAATCCGTTTTATGGGGCGTTAAATTACTGAAAACTTGCTTAGGAACGCCGGCAGCAATACCGGCGATCCTAACGTTTTTTAATTCGATAAATGCCATTAGAGTTTTGCAATTACTTTGTTATACAAATCTTCTACAGTCACAGACCCCTTAACGTCATCGCCCTTCAGAGCTACATCAAATTCCTCGTCAACCATAGCAATAACACTCAATCCAATCAGGCTTGACCACTCATCCAAATCATGGAATACGGTCGTTGCGGTGATTTCACTTGCATCCGTGTCATCAAACTGCTCTGCAAAAAGCTCTACAAATTCATCTAAACTTTTCATTTTCTTTAATTTAAAACGTGAATAATAAAATTATAACTCTGTTTTTTTTGCTGGTACGCCTATGTACAGATTTCCATCTTTAGGTTTGCTCATCAACACACTACCAGCTCCAAGGCGTACGTTATTGCCTATTTTTATCTTTTGTAATACGATAGAGCCAACACCCAGGAAATTACAGTCCCCTATGGTTACCTCGCCTGAGACTCTTGTGGCAGGCATTATGGAATTATAATTTCCGATTATAACATCATGCCCTAATACGACACTACCATTCAAAACATTAAAATCGCCAATGGTGACATCACAAGTCGCTGATCCAGGTCCTTGAATAATGTTCCCCCTTCCTATCTTAAATGTTTCTGGGTCTGCTAATTTATAAGAACGATCAATCAGATTCGGAAATGAAATTTTTTTGTTGTAAATGCTTTCAACAAGTTGTTTGACAACGATAGAGTTTCCCAGTGCCATGACTACTGCCAATTCATTCGAATAATCATTCAAAAACTCTAAACCACCAAAACATGGTCCGAAATGAGAAATCTTTTGACCTTTCAGTTCGGGATTATCGTCAAAGAACCCAATCAAGTTCCATGTCGGTTCCTTTTCATTGATTCGTTTTATCAGACAGGCTACCTCTTTTCCAAGTCCGCCCGCTCCATATATTGCAATATCTTTCATAAGAATTATGCCTAAATCTTGGAATAACCTAATTTTTCCCGTTATTAACTAATAATGTTGCGTTCCATATCCGTAATATATCAATTCTTGCTTCAGAGGGATTCTCTATCCACTTTAGTAACGACAGAACTACCCAGCCATATTTGACTTTTGCTAGATAATGGCTAACTCTCAGCCGAAGACGGACGCCCCAGCTGCCATAATTCTTGGCTTTAGCTTGCCACAGTAGAAGGTCTTCCTTAAATTCAGGGGCAATGCTCAGGAATCTGGCATAGAAAAAGCTGAACTTCTTGGCATAGAAGTCAAACTCTTCATGCTCATACCCTGATGTCAGGTTTGTCAGAATATGGCGGTAGATAACTCTCACACTCTCTGACATTGACAGGTAACATGAACAGGTAGCAATGGAACCTGTACGTATCCTGTAGTGATAGGTCGCTTGCGGGATGAAGCATACACATGACAAATGCTTGAGAAGCTTAAATGTCCACAAGGAATCCTCTAAAATCACTCCTTCTTGGAACTGCATCTGATTCTTTTCAAGGAAAGAACGACTGTAAAGTTTGTTCCATGCTGCAACAACAAAGGTGTTGTTTCGGTAGAAACTATTGCGAATGTCATCATTCGTGGTAATGGTAGCTGCTGTTATGCTTTTGTTTCTTACAACAGGTTTGCCATTGATGGAAAGAGAATAATTATTGCCCTGTATCATTTCTGCTTGAGGGTGCTCAACGGCCTTTGCCATGAGCAACTCCATGCAGTCGGGGGTTATCTCGTCATCGCTGTCAAGGAAGAACAGATAATCTCCATTAGCATGAGCCATACCTGTATTCCTGGCAGCTGATAGTCCCCTGTTCCTGTCATGATGCAAAATACTGAATTGTATCGGCCCATGATACGCCTCTATCATCCTTTCTGTGATGCCGATGCTGTCATCCGTGCCACAGTCGTCAACAACCAGGCACTCCATGCTGCCTTGGTACGACTGGCTCATGACACTCTTTAGGCAGTCACCAATATAGGGGGCAACCTGATAAACAGGGATGATGATAGATACCGTCATTTTGTAGCTTCAATAACCATAGTCTCTAAGAGGTTGAACTCACTGGGTAGTAACTTGAAATGCCCCTCTATGCCATTTAATTCTGTATGCTGACTTTTGCCCACTTCGCATGGGGTTGGACTCTTGAAGCCTACTGCCTCTAAGGCTGCCGAAAGTGTTTCGTGGTCGTAGATAATCTGATGACACCAAGAGGTGTGGAACCTGTTGATGACATAGACGGGCGTGGCCGGTAGTCCTTCGTTTTTTACCGAATAGGCAATATATTCCTTGTGGATAGGCTTTTCTGGTTCCTGATAGAGGCGCATGAGGAACTGTAGGTCCGGTGTCGCTATGCGGATGATGCCACCTGGTTTCAGCACGCGGTAGCTCTCTTTCAGCATGTTCTGTGCCTGCTGGTATGTCAGGTGTTCAAACAGGTGTTCTGAATAGATGTAGTCAAAGGAACCGTCAGGCAGTGGAAACGGCTTGCCGGCATCCATGTATATGCCAGTTCGACTATCCTTGAGTGATATGTCGGAGTTAAGCCATCCGCTCAAAACGTTCTTTCCACACCCTATCTGTAGAGCCGGCTTCTCTGTGTTCTTTAGGTATTCCCTGACTCTCCGATCTCGCCAGAAACTGAGCTGGACAAAGGAGATGGCGAGCCTTCGGATGAAACTGATGCGAAGAATCGCGGTAAGAAAGCCTTCTGTAACAGAACTTGCCATATTTTTCGTTTTCAATTTAATGTTTAATCTTAATTATTCCCATTAAACGGCTCCTTCGTTGCCTGACCCTCGCCACTGATGCCGTCACGCTTCAGCACAATTTTGATGGTGGTCCATATAACCTTCAGGTCGGTCATCAGGCTGAGGTGGTCCACATACCACACGTCGTACTCGAACTTCTGTTTCCATGAGATGGCGTTGCGACCATGACACTGCGCCCAGCCGCTGATGCCGGGACGGACCTCATGGCGGCGCATCTGCTCCTTGGAGTAGAGTGGGAGATACTGTACCAGCAGCGGCCGCGGGCCGATGAGAGCCATATCACCCTTCAGCACGTTGATAAGTTGTGGCAGCTCGTCAATGCTGGTGGAGCGGACAAAACGGCCGACCTTCGTCAGGCGCTGCGCGTCGGGCAGCAGATGGCCGTTGGCATCGCGCTCGTCGGTCATGGTCTTGAACTTGATGACCTTGAAGATCTTGGCATCCTTTCCCGGACGTTCCTGGAAGAAGAAGGCGCCGGCTCCCTTGTTGGCGAAATGAAGCCAAACGGTCACCACAATCAGAATTGGGCTGATGACTATTAATGCTACCAGCGCTATGCAAAAGTCAATGATGCGTTTGAAATATCTTTTATACATTTTCTGACAAATCAGTGATTAAAGCTATCATCTTCACGCAGAGGTGATGTTGTCCTGTCTCACGTTGCAGAGCTGCAAAGGTAGTCATTTATTTCGTAATGGCCAAATGAATTGTCTAATATGTGTGATGTTTTATGTATGATTATCCCTCATCCTTCATAAACCTCATTGTATCTCGCCACCATCTCTGTGATGTCAAACTGCCGCGCGCGCTCGTAGCATTTCTCCGCTACCTGCTGGTAGAAGTCTGGCTCATCATGCAGCTTTTGTATAATCTTCGCCAGCGCCTCGGCATCCTCATGGGGGAACAGCAGGCCGTAGCCGTCCGTCACCTCACGCAGGCCGTTGACGTTGCTGGCCACGAAGGGCTTGCCGGCAGACATCCCTTCAATGTTCGACAGCGACAGTCCCTCCCAGTGCGAGGACATCACCACCACGTCTGCCGTCTTTAAGATCCGTGGCACGTCCGTCCGCAGGCCGAGGAACTTCACCCGGTCCTTCACCCCTACACTCAATGCTAAACGCTCAAGACTGTCCCTCCGGACACCGTCGCCTACCAGCCACAGCTCATAGTCCTCCGGCAGCAAGGCCATGGCACGTATGAGCGTATCCTGGTCCTTTTGTGGACGGAATCCAGCCACCATCACGGCTACGAACCGTTCTGACTGTAGCTCGCTGATGGGTGCTGCCTGGTGTATCGCCTCCACATCCACCCCGTTATTAATAGTACAAATATTGTTCAGCGTTTCGTTCCCGTTAACATTCAAATACTCACGCAGTTTCTGCTCCGCTATCTCTGAGATGCAGATGACTTTCTCGTGGCGGGGATACATCCACTTGTCTAGTAGCCGTAGCATCCGGTTACTGCGCTTGTGGTTGTTCGTGTTATGCTCTGTTGTCACCAGCCGCTTGCGGCAGACGATGTTCGCGATGGCGGCAAAGAGCTGTGGTGACGAGTTATGGGTATGCACCACGTCGTAATGTCGCATGATTCGTGCCAGCTGAAAAATATAACTGGGGTTGTAGTATGACTGTCCTAAGCGGTAGATGCGACACTGGGGACACTCCTTCTCCAGTCGGTCCATCAGCGCTGTCTGCTGTCCGTTGAACACCACGACGCCCACCTCATGGCCCAAAGCCAGAAAGCGTGGCATCAGGTTCACCACCAGCGTCTCTGCCCCACCCGTCTGCAGCGATGTGATGACATGAAGGATTTTCACTTTATTTAATTGTCAATTATCAATTCTCAATTATCAATTATGCACGTCTCTAACATGCATCAAGTACCCAATGGGCATGGTCCAGTTCCACCACCACTTCAGCTTTGGTATGGTCTCTCCCCCTATCGGGGGGAGCTGGAGGGGGGCTGGCCTAAATCGCCAGTAGTTGATGGCAGCCTTAACCTTCTGCTGAAAGGGAATATTATCCCTGTTCAGTTCGGCGTATGTCATCATCGAGGCCACAGGACTGGTCATGCGAATCTTCACAATCTTGTCTGTTAGTCCCCCATCTAAGTAGTCACGGTAGTAGACCACCTCATGGAATACCCGCAGCTTGTATTTCCGTGCAATGCGGTTCCATACCAGCGCCTCAGGTACAAACTTCTCACCAGGAATCTCGGGGAACGGAATCTCTTTTAGGACTGAGGTGCGGAACACCTCCAGCATATCTCCCTGAACATGATATTTGTAGCGTAAGTCTATCGAGTTGGTGTCCAGCACCGGCATGTCACAGCCATGACCGATGATCGTCCCATCGTGGTGGGCCATATAGCCGCAAACGCCACCGAACGCCGCATCGTCGCGGACCTGCTGGTAGTAATAGCTGATGTGCTCCAGCGACTGTGGGGGTAAGGTGTCGTCACTGTCCAGTATCAGGAACAGCTCTCCCCGTGCTTCCTTCACGCCACGGTTGATGGCGCGGTGCTTGCCCCCGTTCTCTTGATAGAAATAGCGTATAGCCCCCCTCCATCTCCCCCCCGTATGGGGAGAGTCCTGACAGAACGTCACAATATTGGTAGTAAACGGCTCCCTCCCTACAGGGGAGGGCGGGGGGAGAGGCTTGAACATCTCCTTTGTCCCATCCGTACTTCCGTCATCTACGATGACCCATTCGAAGTCGTGGAACGTCTGGCGCTGCAGGCTCTCGTAGAGGCGGGGCAAGAGGTACGCGCGGTTGTAGGCGGGGGTAAAGACAGTGATGAGCATAAAAGTCACGTTTCCCGTTTAGTTACCGAAGGCAGGCCGGTAGAATTTGTCTGCGTCGTAGTTGTTGTCATATTCATGTTTGTCATGAATATAGTCAGGGGTACGTACACCATCAGTTAGAAATGATTTATAAGGAGTAAGTTGATTACCCCATGCGTTCAATATCCTAAAGAAAAGTAAGAACGACACTACCACCAACAAAGTACCATACGATTGTACCCTATTTTGGTTAACACAGATATTAGACATCGTACAGAAAACGCCAATCATAAAGAACCAGCCCAAGCGCCCTCCGTTCTCCGAGCGTACAAACACTAACAGGATGGCACAGAAGGTGAGGGCAATGTTCAACATCATCAATTCCCTATCATCTTCCTCCGAAATCTTACTATAGTTAGACAGGATGACAAAAAGGAAGAAACCGGCCTCCATCAGATAAGCCCAGCGGAAACCGGCATCGGCTTCATAATTGGCCGTCATTCTGTCTGCATCCACATCACCGTAGGCAGCAAACAGTGCCTGAGGTATTGGCGACAGGCCCACGACCAGGGCTACAGCCATTAAAACGATAACCTGCTTCGGCGTGAACTTCCTGAATGGCATGAAGTAGAGAGGCAGGAACACGATGGCAGAGTTATGGAACGAGAAGGCTATAAACAACACCAGCAGGAAACGCTTCAGGTCGCGTTTGATGATATACTCTACTGACAGCCATACGATAGCAGCCCCCATCACCTGACGCAGATAGGTAAAGGTGAAGAAGAACCACAGCCCCATAAACATCACTACGGCAAATGGGGCATTGTCTACATATCGCCGCAGCGAATGTATCAGCAGCACGTAAATCACCATTGTTGCTATAAAGATAAAGATATAGCGATTACCTGTGATGTACGTCAGCAAAGCCCCGAATGTGCCGTAGCCGAACTCACTGCCGTAGAAAGCGAACGACGGCGACAGCCACGGATTACCCCCCATGTTATTCCAGTCCGCCATACGGTCAAACAGTTCGCCGTAAATGTACCGGTCATAACCGCCCAACATATCACCCAGGCCCACGAACACGCCGAGTGCCAGCATATAGACGGTCATCGCCATCAACTGCGTCTTCCTGTCCGACTTCAAAGTACCATAGCACACTGCCACGGCCAGAAAAAACCAAGCTAAATATAAGATCATGTCGTTTCGATGTTAAAAAGTTGTGATGCGATGCGTGCCCGGTCATGCCACTTCAGCACCTGCCGCTGTCCTTCCGCCGCCATCCGTTCATATTTCTCAACGTTCCCGATATTGTTGTTATTTTCGTATTTTTCGTCTTCGTATTTTTCGTCTTCGCATTTTTCGTTAACGTTCCCCTTAACAATATCCATCAGCACGTCAACCACCTCCTGTGGCTTCTCATACACGATACACGACTTTCCATGCTCCACGGCGATATTCTCCATGGCGTAGGGCGTGCCAATCACCAGGAGGCCGTTTGCCAGGGCATCCAGCACCTTCCCTTTCGTTCCCGTGCCAATAGCTATCGGCGTTATCTGAATGTCATGTTTGGAAATCTCCTCAATATAGTCCGGTGCAAAAGTGATATGCGCCACCTCATACCCTGCCTGCCTCATACGCTCCACGTGCTTCTCCCATCCCTTCCCTAAGAATGTGATGGAATAATGTTCCTGTAAGAAGCCTCTACAATAGCTTTCGTTTTCGTAGTGAAACGTTTCGTCTTCGTAGCGACAGATGAACTCTATTAGTTCATCAGCGCTTTGCTTCATATAGTAGTTATACTGCCCTGCTATCAACACTTTTATCTTTGGCTGATGAAACTTTCTCTCCTCTCTCCTCTCTCCTCTCTCCTCTTTTACTTCGTAGTGAGGATGCCTCAGGAACTCTGCTCTTATCCCTGGATTCATCCTTCGGAGGAATTCCGCATCAGCCTCGCCTACAAGGTGATACCGGATAGATGGATCTGTGGAATAGTTTCTTTCCAAAGCCAGAAACTTGGGATACATTAAGGCACATCGCCAAAACCTCTTCCAGTCATGGGTCACAAACCGTTGGCCTAACATCCGGTAGTAATAGAGTGCTTCGCTATCGGGCAGCGTATGTATGCGCTGGTATCCGTCAAACTGATTGACTACCCTTGACCATTCTGCACCATAAACCCAAATCAAGTCAGGTTTCTGAGCCTTTATCTCATCCACATATCGTTGAGGTAACTTGACATAATGATGTATAGGAAAATTCAAGAACACCCGGATAAAAAGGAGCCTGTATTTAAAGATGAACAAAAACCATTTCGGCAGCGGCACCTTTTTTATCGTCACACCCAATTCTCTCTCAACCTCCGCAATCTTCTCATCCGACAGCTTATTATTGTTAAAGGTATATATTTCTATCTCGACTTCGTTTTTCGTAGCGAAAGCGTTTCGTAGCGTCAGCATTTCGTTTTCGTACGAAGTTCCACTTCGACCTTTAATCAAATGATACGGCAGCGCCGAAGTACCCCTAATATTTTCCGACGAGGGAGTCATCGTCGTTATCATACAAATTCTCATTGCTTATGATATTGTCCGCCAAACAGAAGTAAATCTAACGTTTTGTTCTTCGATGTCATGTGTATAATGCCGATACAAAGCACTAGAAAAGCCAGTGAAAGTAATGGCGCGGCAATGGCGTCCAACAAAAACTCGCTTTCTATATACCATGCCAATGTATCTGGAAAAACGTTTATGACTAAAATCGTTTGAAGCACATAGATTCCCAAAGACCATCTTCCATAATATGTGACATATGTAATGCAAGAATTGTCTTTCATGTTTTCATACAATAGCGAGATAGCACTTATAGTTGTCATAGATCCGGTAAATCCGACAAAATAGCGGAACAGGATGAGGTATCCTTGGCTTTGTAAGCTTGTATAGTTTATCTCAATATAGTTCGGTATTCCAAGTTCCCGTTGCAAGTAATAGGCAGTTGAAAACATCAGCAAAAAGAGTACAGCATATTTCCGTGAGCCGGATAGCCTCTCTAACACATGATACTTCCTCAAAAAGTATCCCCCCCAGAAATATGGGAATAATAGGTTGATTTGTAGCGAAGAACTGCCGGGAATTACGAACAGCAGGATACATGATCCTGCAAACAGTAAGACATCGTTAATGCGTGTCCTTTTCATGATGTAGAACAAGGCATAATAAACGAATAAAGTCTTCAGGAACCATGAGTTCCCTATCACCTCATCTCTAAATGTCGTTGTTCCTCTATAAAAATATTGGTATATACATACAATCACAGTACACGTTACGGCAGGAAGCAGAAGTTGTTTAGACTTTGTCTGGAAAAACTCCCAAGCGTTTTTCTTTAGTGCCGAACCGCCGACAAAATAACCGCTGAGCAACATAAATAAGGGCATGTGGAATGAATAGATAAAGGTATATAAACGTCCTCCCACCGAGTAGCCGTTTATCATCATTGCGATAACATGTCCCAATATCACCAAATAGATGGTAAACAGCTTTACAAGATCCAGATATTCTATTCTTTTTTTTTCCATGCTCATTGCATCCATACCTCCTTGTATTCTGCATCATTCAGCATTGCAGCTCTCAGTGCAAAGCCACTATGATACATCAGCTTATCACGAACCAAAGTAACACTGGCTGCATACGACAATACATAGTAATCCACAAACGACTTCATATAAGTCTTTTTTGAGGCATCAAACGTAAAACCAATATGAACCACCTCGCCAGGAATAGTGTAGACGTATGGCAATACTGCCGCTCTGCATAAAAAAGTTTTGCTATCAGAAGTTACCAGTATTTTCTTTCCGGCCACTGCTTCGTGTTGTTCCTTAATAACATTCAGGCACCGTTGAATATATTGTTCCCTGTCATTCTTTGGCAAAGTGTCACCACCCTCCTTGAAGTCGCCTAACAGTTGGCGGAAACGGAACACCATGGCACAGTATTGCTTCTCGCCCCCTAATGCAGCCAGATGGAAATCTATCTGCTCTTGTAGGTCCTTACACGGTTTGAATAGTTCGTGAAACAATTTCCCGTATTCATCATCACCTGACCGCATGTTCGTATAGACATGTATCTGCTCATAGTCCTTTTTCAGAAACCAACGTAAAATACTACGCTGCACCTCTGGCTCCCTCTTATCATCCAAAGAACGATAAGTCAGAATGGTACAGGGATATACTCGTTGAGTATCATAGCAGACATCTTCGTCTTTGATATACCAATCATATTCGTTAGGCTCTAAATAATCTATGAGATTAGGAGTCTCAAAATGAATTTTGAAGTCCAGCCCCTGTCGCTTACATTCTTGATAGACAGAGGTGATTCCCCGAAAGCGGTCAGACAGCCCACCACAATAAGTTGTCTCATTATGAACCATCAATATGACCAATTTCCCACAATTATGTTTTACTTGGCTGTTATTCTTTTGTACCATCCTACCGTACAGCATAATTAATTGCTTATAGCGGTAGACATAATGAGATAAAAGTATTTTTACAGTATAATATAGGAATACCATAAACAACATGAAATATCAAATTGATATTTAATATGCCTAATAATTCACAAAAGGAAAAAATCTCTATTAAGGAACAATGTCGCAAATATCTTTTTCCAAGAACCTACTGGATATTTCATAGGATACAACTCTTTTTCTTTCAGTTTTTTTAAAACTTCATGGTTGATTCCTAATGGCCTGTATATGTTTCGATTCTTATAGAGATTATATACACAACCAAATAAAGCTCCTTCACCATATTGCTGTATTTTTAGTGCCAACTCTTCGTCTTTCCCTTTGAAAGATTGTGCTAGCTTCAAAAAAGACAGAACAACTTCTACCTTATCTAATTCATATTTTATCTTTTTGTCAGTGTTTGTTGGAGTGTTAGCAGTGTTTTGACGAATCATATAATTATAAATAACCTCATATCTGAACATAACTTTCAATGCATGAGCAAAAAGTTGAAGAGACAACTCTACGTCTTCTTGAGTTATACCAACCTTAAAACGAAAGTGGTTGTCGTCCAAGAGACTGCGTTTCAAAATCAAACCACAAACAGAGCCCGGCTTATATCCTTGCAAAATAGCCTCACGCCCTTTAATCACTTGGTTGTGAATTACCGACGGGTGAGAACATCCATGTCCATAAATTATGTTGGCAGTATTGACCCAATTATACTCAAAACAGAAAATTTCCACTTCTGGGTTTTCTGCTATTAGCGAAGGAATGATAGAAACATCGCTTTCAACTTTATCATCAGCGTCAATAAACCAAATATATTCTGATTCGGAATTGTCTATTCCCGTATTCCTGGCTAAACTCGCTCCTCCATTATTTTGATTAACGTATCGAAGGTTTGGTATACGTCTTGTCAATTTTTCGACAACGTCACTACTACCATCTGTAGACCCATCATTAACTATCAGTATATTATAGTAATCAGCAGGCAAATTAGATTGTACTATCGAATTAATTGTCCTTTCTATAAATGCCTCCGCATTAAACATCGGAATGATAATACTTAATTTTCTACACATAATCTATTCCCTTCTCTTTTAAGACATCAGTATAAGGGCGACTTGTATCTATAACTTTAAAAGTATGCAAAGAACCTCCTCGCACCATCTTATGCCAATCACCATACAACGTGGTTAAGTTGTAATCATAATTAGCCATTATCGGCAAAGACAGAAACTCAAATTTCGTTTCTATGATATTGTTCAAATCTTCCTTTTTCAGGAGTCCTTTAGACCCTATAATTAGTTTACACAAAGTATCAATTGTACAATCATCGTTATATTTTGTGCTTTCGACGCACAGATTGTTAAACAATTTCTTATGGTGGTTTCCTCCAACACGCATATTCAATATTCTCATTCTTGTATATTCCAATTTGCGCATCCATCTTCGGACAATTGAAATATTGGATTCTTTAAAATAATTCTTTTGTGAACACGTAACAACTCTTTGAAATTTAGCAAACAATTTTTTGATTTTCCTTTGCTGGCTCTCTCTCTTTTTTGAATCATCAGTCCAACTGTCAAGTGGAAATATATCAATAAATATCCCATGATGTTTCACAAAAGGATTTTCATATCCAGTTGTATCCTCATTCATTAATTTTGCAGCACCATAAATAAAATATGGATTAGTATCAAATGTTTCCCAATAATAAGGGTATGAGAACTCTATAGGAGCAATTTTACATAATTTCTCGTAATCTTCTCGTGGCATTGCAAAATCCATATCATCATCCCAAGGAATAAACCCTTTATGTCTCACTGCCCCTAAAAGCGTGCCGCTATCTGAAATAAACCTTAACCCATGTTTTTGGCAAACACGTTTTAATTCCATAGCGAGATCCATTTCTACTGCCCATAATTCCTTCATTTGAGAAGTGACGGTATATCCGCAACGAACTTCTTCATCTAAAAAACCTTCTGGTATTACAATATTCAAAGGTACCATAATATATTCGTTTATCTAATTAAATTCATTCCCCAATTATACACTTTCTTGATTTTTTTTATCTCAACCATCTGTTTTTCTGCTGTTTCAACTATAAAACGCAAACCATATGGATAGTCCTCAGTGAAATATCGGCTGCTAAAGTCTGGCTCGAATCTACCAAACATATTAACGGTCATTGGTGAAAGAATTCCTTGGAATGCAGGAATGGAACATAATTTCTTTGTAAGAGAATTAGCATCATAACTCTCATAATAGTCTAAAAGAGTAGGAATACAGCCCTTTTTCAAACCAAGCTTTGATATTAATGTCTGAAACTCTTTATCCATTGCAATGAGCAACTCTGATGCCTCCAAAGTCCAATCTGCATAAAAGAAAGGATTATGTTCGTAAGACGTACCAGGTTTCCAGTCTTTCCAAAGGGAATAAAGACGTGCTGGGTGCAATAGTGGATTACTATTCGAAAGGCTTACTTCATAATAGCTATCAAGCAACTTTGTTGGGGTGTTAAATAACGTTTCTAATGTCATTTTCACATTTTCTTTGTTGTCAGTTTGTTCTACTGCTACGCCCAAAGAGTTTTTATAACCTTTCAGTTCTGCACTATGCCCATAATTGATGATTCGAGAAATAAAAGGCACTCGTTGAAAACCGAATAAGGGTTGAGTTTGGGGAAAGATTTTCATCGCCTCAAAAAAGAAGCCTGTACTTGAAACAACTGTACCAACCCATGTTGTTGGTTTTATATAAGGAGTAATTATTAGTAGGACATCATGTATGGCATAGCCGGGGAGGCATATTAATACAATGTCTGCCTGAGGGATAACGTCTTGAGGAACAGATGATACGGTTTCGATTCTGCCTCCAAAAATCTTACCATTTGGAGCAATGACTTCTACCCGATGACTCCATCTGTCTGGATGAGTTGTCAGTAAAGAAACATGACATTCCTCTTTAGCTCCAAGAAATCCTGCACAGACGTGCCCCAGATTACCTCCTCCACAAATAGTAATGTTCATTGAATATTCCTCATTAACAATCCAGTTCTTCAAAAGCGGCTATCAATCGTGCATTATCCTCATGATTGCGCACGGCGATACGCATATACTGTTTTCCGTCAAAGCCTTGTTTATCAGAGCAATCACGAACAAGTATATTGTATCGTTTCAGCATAGTCAACACCAACTGCCTCGCATTCTTCGGCTGAAGTATCTCGCAAAGAAAATAATTGGCCTGCGACGGCATAACTCGCAAGAAACTGATTTCTTTCAATTTCTTCTCAAAATCCTCACGTTCAGCAATGAATTTCTCACAAGCGCGTTTATAGTCCTTTTCATATTTAGTAAATATCTGCATAAAATACTCTGCAAATGAGTTGATATTCCAGATACTTACCATCTTCTTCATCTTAGCTATGAGATCCGTGTCAGCGGAGCAGAGGATACCCAAACGAATGCCCGGTACGCCATAACTCTTACTGATGCTCTTCATCACAACCGTCGTTGGATAAGCTTCAAGGATAGTGTCATGTAATAAGGAGTTATTTTCATAACCATTGCTAAAATCCACAAAACTTTCATCCACAATCAGTCGGATGTTCTGATTCTGACACCATGCAGCCAGCGCAATCACATCATCAATAGGGATGAAATTACCAGAAGGATTGTCAGGGTTAATAAGCAGAATATTATCTGCATGGTTCTTACCGAAGAAATCCGTCAAATCCTTAGCCGTATAGCGATAATCACTATTTTGGGGGATATAGGTCACCAGACTCTCCTTATCACGTCTGTTGGGATATTCCTCAAATGTTGGGCGAGTAACACCAAGCGTACCAGGAAGAATTTCCATCAAAGCCTTAATCAACTCTGCAGCACCATTTCCAGGAATAATATGCTCTTCTTTCACTCCCCAACACTTACTGGCTATGAGAGAATTCACCTTCATACCCGACGGATATTCAGATATGAGTGTACGGAACTGCGCCTGCATCTCATCAATGATTCGACTTTCGTTGAAATATGGATTAACCAAATAGCAATAGTCGAGCATCTTAGGGAAACGCCAAAAACCACCATAGCGACCATAGTACTTACGCAGCACATCCTTCTCGTCAGCAAACAGAGCCTCAGCTATATCGAGGTCTTGTTTGTCGTCTATCTCATACCATTTCTCGTTTGTAATAGGAAGAGCCTTTAGGTCATGGCTGTTTAAGAATGAGATAATACGAAGAACATTCTCATAGTACTCGTTGTTACCAACGGCCATAGTATAAGCATCAAGAAAAGGTATGTACTTTGTTTGGGAAAATTCCTTTGAGAATTTATATATATTTACGGTCTTGAAATATAAAGAAGTATCTTCATAGTGGAAAGCTTCTTTGGGTATGAAGTTCACAATGTTATAATCGTCATCTATACGTACCATCGTTCCATCCATCCATGGCTCATATTTGGCAACCAATGCAAGATTAGGTTGTGGATTATCAAGTAACAAGCGAAACATACCCTCATCAAAGATCAAATCACTTTCTATCAGTAAGGTATCATCTTCTTTGAGTTTATCCTTAGCTAGAGCCAAAGAGTATATATTGTTTGTCTTATTATAGACTGGGTTCTGTACAAATTCTATTTTTAAGCCATACTGCTTTTCACCCAGATATGCCATTAACCTCTCACCTTCGTAGCCAATGACTATCACAACACGTTTAAGTGCCAACTCTGATAATTGCCGTAGCATACGGTCAATCAGAGGCACACCATTCACTGGCACCATACACTTCGTATTGTTCTTCGTATATTCACCAAGGCGTTTGCCCATTCCTGCTGCTAAAATGATTGCTTGCATATTATTAAATACTTTTTTAATTTCTACTTTGATGTCATCAACTTTCTTTTGTCTCTATTATTTGATAATCTCTAATCCACCCTCTATTCAACATTAAAATTTCAATCATTAATACGCAAACCAAATAAACCAATTTCCTCATTCTTGATTTACTCAATGTATAGAATAATCGATGGTAACCATCTCTCTTTCCCATAAAGACAGAAAAATCTTCTGCCACTCTTGGAGGAAGGATTCGGGCGATTGCCTCTTTTCTCAATTCTGCATCGTGCTGGTCTTTATTTGTCGAGCAACTGATCCCTGTTGTGTCGAAAAGCGTTACATTGACATTGATATGCTGATAAGTCACATTCTCAACTATTAAATGATACATAAAGAACTCCCAGTCGCCAGCTATTTTAAATCTCTCATCGTAAGGATGGACATCAAACAATAATCTTTTGACGAAAGACGATGGATGAGGCAAACAGCCAAGAAGGAAATATTCCATCGTTACCTCTTCTGGTGCTTCCATTGAGCCACCTCTGTCATTGATGATATTTCCACATACCACATCTGCTGTAAACGAATGAGTAAAGACTACTGTTAAAACATTCTTTTCGCACAAGGCATCGCCGGAATTCAAAAACAGCAGATACTCACTATGGGCAGCAAAGGCTCCCTTATTCATTGCATTGTAAATGCCCTTGTCGCGCTCACTAACCCAATAGTCTATTCTGTCGGCATATTCTTTAATAACCTCTACGCTACCATCGGTGCTGCCTCCATCAATGATAACATACTCGAAATCACGATAAGTCTGACTGACAACACTCTCTATTGTCTTTCTCAGTCCATCCCGATTGTTGTAGTTGATGGTTATGATGGAAAGTTTCTTATTTTTCTCCATTTCCAAACTTCAGTTTCTTAATCCATTCACTCTTAAGCCACAAGTTCAGTACTTTCAGCAGGAGCACATTCACACGATACACGATTTGCCGAACAGGCGGTATCTGTTCCACAGTCGTAAACAACTGACGATATGGGGTACAGCCAAAGACATAATCCTCATAGTCTGCCAGAATTCGTTCTGGAAGGCACTTCTCTAATTCCGTCCGAACTTCCTTACGGGATATATCGTTGTTTGTCATACTGATACCACCACCCTCAAAACGAGCTATCACTATGGGAACATGCTTGTATGAAGCATTACGATAGACTAATTCATGCATAAAGAACTTCCAGTCGGCAGCACTACGCATCGTCTCGTCGTAGGGGTGTTCTCTCAGCAGTTGTGTCTTGATAAAGCTGGCCTGATGATACAAAGTGCTTTTATAGAATGTCCGCATCGTGACCTTATCCGGGTTTGGCGAAATATTACTCTCACTAAAACAGATGTCGCCACATACGATATCTTCTCTCAGACCTTGTTTAGCAACATTTTCAATGACATCCTTTGAATAGAACTCATCTCCAGAGTTCATAAAAATGCAATACTCACCATGCACTGCCTTTACGCCTTTGTTCATTGCCGGATAGATACCGCCATCGGGCTCACTCACCCAATAGTCTATCTTTGAAGCATTTTCCTTGATGACATCCACACTGCCATCAGTGCTTCCTCCGTCAATGACAACAAATTCGTAATCGTGGGATGTCTGACACACGACGCTCTCTATCGTGCGCCGCAAGCCCTCGGCATTGTTATAGTTTATTGTAACAACAGAAATTATCATATTCCTTTTACAAATCAGAACTTGCCTTTCAAAAAGCATAGATGCCTGTCAATAAAGACATCTATCGACGCACATATAAACGCTGTTGAAAGAATCAGAATTACAACAGAAATTACACTGGGGATTGTGACTTGCCAAAAAACATAAGACTTTATCAACAAAACCATTATACTTTCCTGCAACAGATAAATTGTCATAGTATGCTTTCCTAAATACTCCAACCATCTGCACTTGCCTATTTTCTGGCATATCACAAATAGTGCCAAAGAGCCGGAAACGCCCATTAACAAGCATAGCCAGAAGTTGCCCCAAAACACACCAGGAGCTCCTATTATATACGGACATGCCAAACCAATTTCAAAGTATTTCATCATGATGGCCACACCAAGAAATGCCCCCCCCCAGAAGCAGAGAAACTACATTGTCATATTTATGTAGTTGATGTCCACGCAACAGGACTCCAATAAACAAGAATGGAAGCAGCATTAAGGCGTGTTCGTAATACCACAGGTTAAGCACAACACCCTTATTATACAAAGAACAGCCGATTAACATCAGCAGCATTAATAGCAGAAACTTCCATACGTTTTTGCATTTAACGTATTTCAAGAAGCAGTACATAACTATCTTAGATACAGACAATGCCGTCAAGAACCAAGGGCCGCAAGTAATCAAAACTCTCCAGTAGTTTTGTTTCAAGAAATTCTGGTATGACAACCCCTGCGAACTAAAGAACAAAGTAATCCACGATGACAGGAATACGCCTATCAGAATGCTGGGCAGTATCAGGCTTTTGAGATTCTTGATTAGAAAATCCCAAAACTTGATTTCAAAATTAGTGCAATAGCCTGTAATGACGAAGAAAGCTGGCATATACCATGTGATGAACAAGATGTGCGTGTGCTCAACAAACTTGAAATCATCTGTCCCCGCAAAGTCGTGAGCAAAATATTGTACATGCCCAAGCAGAACTATGAGAATGAGTATGCCTTTGGCAATGTCTATCCAAGGTTGCCTTTGCTTCTTCGCCACATTAATATTTTTCTGAATTACGTTCGACATTATTCAAATCCTCGTTTGCAACGACCTCAGTACAATAGAAATCTTGTCCTTAAGGGAAAACAAGTCAGAGTCTTTCAGCATCTGTACGCCCTTTATCCAATGCCCCCACGTCATTGCGTTCATTGTAGAAATCAGCGTAATCTTATTGTATATTGGTAAATATTCAACCATATATTTCTGGTAAAATCGTTGCCAGTCATCAGCCATATCGTTTGTCTCTACCCGCTGTTGCTGAAGCCACGTGGAGAATTGCAGCCTCGCCTTGAACTTCTCCAGTCCATATTTCCTGTCGCCAGAGATATTGATGTCACTCCAGCGGAACCGCACCAAATGCTCCCGACTATTGACGACACCCCAGTCTGACATCATCAATGCCGTGGCATCGTCCGAGGCCCAAGCTTTCGGGAAATTGACGAAACCACCCTTCTCCACCAAAGCACTCCGCTTAAAGATATACTGCGGTATGCCGCCCTTCATCCCATGCATCAAGTGATAGCGGAACTCAACAGGAGAAAGATACTCCTTATAGCAACTGTCGATATATTTGATTTCATTCCGGCTGTCAACCTGCAAGATCCTTGCCCTAAAAAGGTTCACATCAGGATATTGCTCAATCAGCGGGACAAACGTAGAAAGAAAGTTTGGCTCATACAGGTCATCATCAGTAGCCAATATCACATAGTCACCCTTAGCATATTTCAAACAATGATTCCATTGCGCCACCAAGTCACGACCACCAATATTCTGTTCATTGCGATAATAGGAAACGCGCTTGTCGTCATAACTGTCAACGATTTCGCGAATAGAATCTGGCGAGCAGTCATCCACAACAATCAACTCAAAGTCTTTATAGTCTTGAGCAAGTATGCTGTCAATAGACTCACTGAGATATCGTCCTTTATATGCTGGAAGTACGAATGAAAAAGTCATAGAATGGATCATTGTTTTACTGATGCTGACAAAATGGAATCATGGTTTTGACCTTGTTTGTCACGATTTGTCTTACATTGGGCTCTAAGCCCTTGTAATATATGAGGGGAACGGATAGGCCGATACTAACAGACGTGACAATAAGTAATCGGATGCCCCCCATCTCCATATTCATGTGGATTAGTAATGGCGGTATGCTACAGATGATAATAAACAGACTGGTCTTTATAACTACTTCTTTGATATATTTTTGGTATTGGAATCCTATATACTTTGCCAATATCCATACGTCGAATAGTAATGCTCCGGGGAATGCGCATACCGAAACCAGATATGCGATGGTGGGATTGGCACCGAGCTTCATGGCTACGTATGATATTGGAACGATTGTCAAGTAAACTATTGACGATGTGATGTTGGGAAGTTTCATCTTGCCAACGGCGTTGATGCCGTATCCTATGGGGAAATCAATGCCTTGAATCATTATCTGAATGATAGAGAGCCTGACGAACGTTGACGCATAGGGGGGGACGTTGCCCAACCAGAGATGCAACACGGTTTCAGACTCAATGAATAGCGGAATACCGAACAGCATGCAGAGATAGGAAGAATACTTCGCACAGTAGATAATCAGTTTCTGCATCTCTGATATGTTGCCATTGGCGTATGTCTTGATAATCTGGGGACGCATGGCTGTCTGGAAATTAAATACGAACTGACTGACAATATTGCTGATAGAACCAGCAACGCCTCTTGCAGCATTGATGACTGTACCGAAAAACATGTTTAACAAAACGGTTATTCCCTGTCCATTCAAAGTAAAGGCTACAGCGCCTATTGCATTCCAACCAATATAGTTGAATATGTCTTTATACAGCTGAAGATCCACCTTCAGCTTAAAACTACATTCTTTATATTTCCATAGGCAGAATGATGTATAAAAGGCGGACGTCATTAGACTAACAATGAAATAGAATAATGCATACATCTGGAGCTTGTCTGTATCAACGACGACAAGTAGATAGACTATCAACAGCTTCATAACCACATCGAAGATGGAGATGTAGGCATAAATACCCATGTCTTCATGGGCAGTGATGCATGCAGAGAATGGCGTGCGCAAAATACCAAGACAGCCAGTAATCAGAGATAGATGAAAGACAAATAGTGCTACAGATTCACGTCCAGTCTCAATGTTCAACTTGTTCTCTACGTACCACCGACCAAAGGTTTCACCAAAAACAAAGATAATCAGGGCTAAAGCAACATGCAGGGCTAATGATGCTGAGAAAACCTCTTTCAGACGCTGTTGATTATCTTTGCCAAGTTGGAACGTTATAAAACGGACAGTACCTTGAGAAATATAACCATTTAGGAAAGCTAGAAGGGATACAAAACCGCCAACGACATTATATAATCCGAAGTCATTGAAACCAAGGGCACTGAGGATGACTCGTGACGTGAACAAGGATATGAACATCGTCAGCAAGAAACGTCCATAGAGCATGATGGTGTTCTTGGCTATTTTTGTGTATTTTGGTCCTTCGGGCATTAATTATAATTATATAAAGTACGGAAGTTGCGCTTTTTGGTCATACGACGCTCGAAACTACTAATGTGATGTTTGTGATGGGACATGAAATTACTCTTTACTGCTTACAAATAGTTGGTAACAACTCATGTAAGCATTTATTAAACGAGTATTATTGCAATGAATGATAAATTTAATTTCTACATTGTATAAAATGGTCATAATCAACAGATCCTCGAACCAACCTTTTGGGACAGCTGTATTCACTGCTAATGATATCGTTTTCTGATTTGTAGTATGGCGTAATGACATATCCACAATGAAACAGGAGTTGACATACGTCATCAATCATAAATGGTTTATTCACGGCATGATGGATAGACTCATAAGTCTCTTTATTGTTGTTTTTAAACTTATCAGAAACCCATATAATAAATGGTATCTCAAACTGATATTTTAATAGATTTCCATCTAAGTCTTTTGAATGGTTACGCCCAATCGCATCCCTATAGTCATAAATCTCTTCTCCATGATCTGAAAGATAAATTAGGATGCAATTAGAGTTTCTATAGTAATTTAATATTTTGCTTATTACATAGTCATTATATAGTGTTGCATTATCATAATCAGCAATCATCTTTTTTTTCTTTTCCGTCATCCATTGCTCATTACGAAGAATACTATCTGGTGTGAAGTAATTGTATTTCGAATTATGGGGGTATCTTTCCTCTGCTAATAGATGTTGACCCATAAGGTGGAATAATATCAATTTGTGTGGGTTATTTACGTCTGATGTACTGTTTATGAAATCATCTATCAAATCCTCGTCATAACGAAAGTTTCTTTGATTGGTTTTTGTATAAGACTTGCTGATGATTTCTGGATGATATAAAAAAGCATCAAGAGTGAAACTCCATGTATCAAACATGGATTTAACTGCTCGCTGGTTATCCCAGAATAATACGTAATATCCAGCTTGCCTGAAAATACTAGGGAAAATAGGCTTGGAATGCCAGGATTCTCCATTCCCAAGCGAATTGCAACTGAAGATGTTTTTTATCGATTCGCTAGTATGATTATAAGGGGTTATTACATTATTGAACACAAATAGATTTCCATTTTCCTTTTCTTTGTCCATGTTAGGTGTTGTATGTAGATTGTACCCATAAAGGTGACTATGCCACTTGATATAAGACTCTCCTATTACAAGGATTACATTCAAAGAATCAGGACAATCTTTAGCCAACTCACTTCCACTAATTTGATTCGTTTTATCTACTGCTTCAGCCAGGGAGGATCCTGACTTATTTATTATTCCCATTGACCATATCAACCTGTCTAAAGGGGAAACAATGAAATTTTCTTCCAAATGAGAAGTTAAACTTTCGACGCTTTCATTATTATCAAATAGCTTTTTGTAATTATAAAAAGAATATAAACCAAGTGCTAAAAGAGGCAATACCAAGGTTGTTGTCACTACAGCCTTTGGCATAGTTATTTGTCCACCTCTGCTGAAGCGTTTATAAAGTGTCTCTGCACATACAATAATGACGATAGATGCGATTATTGTGTATAAAATATTCAGACTTAAAGGTGATGTTAAATAGGTTTTTATAAACTCAGAAGATTCCGTGCTGTTGGTTTCTGCTATCATTGTAAGTACAGCAGGAGTTATTGACCAATTAAAGTTGACTTTTAGAAAGGCTTTAACGGAATAAAGAATCAATGATATGGAATACCAGATAAAGCGTAATTTGTATAAATGGCTATAGGTAACTATAGAAGCTAAAACAAACGCAACTAAAAAAGAGAACCCTACCCAGCCTGCAATGTCTAATAACGGGGGATATAGTTGCGGAGCAACCAAGCTACCATGAATCATACCTACCATTTCAGTAATTCCCATCAAGAGCAAAAAAGCGATGATGAAAGGGAGTTCTCTAATGACAGGGTTGGCTATCACTTTCAGCAATCGTAATATTTTTTCTTTCATTTCCTATATAGTAAATAGAGGGTGACAGGGACAGGATATGACAGGGTATGACAGGGGACAGGTACGTGTCATATGTAAGCGTCCAAAAGTTGGTTTTGCCCTTTTAGGGCGGGCATTCTGCTATGCCCACCAACAGTTGGAGTGATTAAATTTTGTGATTTGTTAATATCGTTTTAACCCGATAGTCATCGGAAGCAAGTTCGCATAGTCCGTTCGCCCATGTTTCATTTCCAGTATGACTCGTCGGAAATAATCTCTGAAGGAGACTCCCACTTGTTTGCACGTTTCTATAAAGGTATTATAGATGGCAGAGTTTACAGCTCCCTTCGTACTACAGTAGAATAGGGAGTTTTTCCTTTGTACGGTCTGAGGTCTGATGGCTTGCTCCGCCGCACAATTGCTGATGGCAAATTCACCATCCTTGCGATAGGCGAAGAGGTTGTCCCAGAAGTCATGCAGGTAGTTCAATGCCCGCCACATCAGGTCTGACACTTGGTTTTCGCCTTCTGCCAGCAGTTTCTCCATCCGTTCCTTCATCCTGTCGATGATCCTTTGAGCATGTGTCAAGGGACAGGTTCCTGACACACTGTCATCTACCATTTGAAATTACTCATAGAAAATCCTCATACTGATAATTAGCTTCGCTGATAGTAATGCCTAAGGAATTAAAATCATGAATACGCTTAGCACTTTTAAAGATTTCACGAAGGGTTTTCTTGGGATACGTTTTATTTTCGTTAATACGTGTTGCTTCCATGAGAATGTCTTTGGCTGCCTCTAAATTGCGTTCAACATAATATGCATATTCACCTTTCATACAACGGGCGATATCAGCACCTTTGCTGTCTATACTGTTCTCAACACTCTTTATCAGACTCTTCAACACACGAATATCTTCTGGACTTAGGTATTCATTGCGCCGGATAAGCGAGATGAAATATGACTGAATATGAAAAATATTGGTTTTGTCTTTCTCATAATTCTCCTTTGCCATCTTATAGGCTTCATCATATTTTAATTCCGACAAAAGAATATTCACGATTTCCCGTTTTGCCCTTGGATGATTGCTATCAGCCTTTAAAACACGGTAATAACAATCTAAGGCCTGTTGTTTCATATTGACATTACGATAATAGAACCCTTTGAGGAAATTATATGCAATCGTATTTCCCTTAAAATATTCAACATTTTGCAAGGCCCTACGGTCTTTGATATTGGCCAAGGCCGCAGTCTGCCAATAGTGGGTCTCCCAAAGTATCTGCTCATCGTAATTAGTTTCTTTCAACAGGTTCTCACAGATACGAATAACCTGAGGGTATTTATCTCCCTCGTTATATAGCTTAATCACATTTTTAATAATCAATGAGGGCATAAAAAACTTGGGTGGAATAGGCTTGTCCTCTTCCAACATACTCTGCAATGTTAGCATGAAGCCAGAATAGTCGTTGACAAGCACCATGTCAAGGTCTTCACGAAGCAGTTTCTTGATTACCTGCGACATACGACTCTTATATTTCCCATCTAAAGGAACACGAGAGCGATTGATATAATCAGCTAGCGAAGAATTAAGACTTAAATACTCATAGCCATCAAACATATATCGGATAAGTGACAAATCATAGAGTTGCTGAATAGCCTCCTGCGTATCATCATTGTTCCCAAATATTCTATTAATCAGCGTCATACTGAAAATTTCGTTTTTTGACAATAAGATAGCTATCTGATAGGATATCATGAATACCGCGCTTGGCTTCCAGTAGATTGATATCTATCATGTCAACTGCATAGATAATCTGTGCTGGTATTCCTTTTAATTTTCCAAGAAACAGCTTTTTGTCATCAACAGAGATGTCGTTGTGCCCATAGATATCAAGTAATTTCAAAAATAAACTTTGCGTCTCACTTGGTTTTAACTCTGGTATAGGGTAGACTAAAGAGCGACGCTCACGTGAAAGTCTTGCTTCATCCGGTCTGTATTTGGACACTACACAGAATACAAGAGTGTTTGTGAATTCTTTACACTTTATAATTTCTGAGAACCAAGGGACTATCTGTTTATTAGGAAGCACTATTCCACCATTGTCGTAGATGAAGATAAGTATCCTATTACTTACAAACTGCTTGACAAGGTTAATAGCGATTTCTATTTTCTTATCAATTGGCAATTTGGACATGTCTTCTTTGAATATTGAGTCATCCTCGCTGATAGTATTCAATTTATAAATAAAGCTTTCTATACTTTCCTTACCATCAAGTGGTATCATTATGGGTGAAGTAATACTACGAATAAACCGTGCCTTTAGCAAAGCATTTTTCAGAAAAGTGGTTCGTCCAATACCCTGATAATAGTTGTAAGCAATAATATATGTAGGTATCCATGCCTCTATATTATTAATATCTTGTTCGAACCTGGCCATCTCCTCATTACGCCCTACAAAGGTATTTTCCAACTCTTGGTTATATCTGTTTTTCTTGAAATTGACTTCACTTAGCGTTTTCCGTATCTTATGATATATGATGACTTCATTAGAGATATATCTAAGGTTGTACTTCTTTGACATCCACTGAGGAATACGAGGGTCGGTATGATCTATGTTCGGGTCAATAATAATAGGAAGAATCCTTTCAAGTTTATCCTCGGCTAAGTTAATATGCGCCAAACTAATCTCTTTTTTCACCCATTTGGAGTTTAGAGACTTGTTGGAAATGAACAGGACAAAGACATCAGAAGTGTCCAGACCAGTAATTATCTCATCAAGTGTTCGATTACCCGGTTCAAAGGACAATTCATCCAAAACACAGTTGTTAATTCCCAGCTGCTTAGCAATTTTGCGAACTAACGATTTATCCGCACTACTATGAGAAAGAAATGCTTTTGCCATAATTGATTATAAGCCCTCAATTAGATGAAAGTCTTAATAAAATAGGAGAATCCATTGTGTCAAGGGACAGGTTCCTGACACACGTAAGTTCTCACAGAAATCACTGAAATCACAGAAATTTTATCTCACAGAGATAATTTATAAGGTCACACAGATCTCACAGATCTCACAGATTTTTGGTCGCTACGCTCAAAATTCTTAAGACTCGCGATGCTCGAATAAGCGGCAAAGCCGAGCGAAAATAAAAATTAATGTCACACAGATTTGGGGGATCTCACGGATACTTAACGAAAAACGAAGGCTTAGCCTTTGTTCATTTGGGCAGGAAGAATCCTGTCAACAATAGCATAAGGGCCATCTATATGATAGACATACACCCATTTGCGATTATGAGACACCATACGCCGTGCTTCAGGATGAATCTGACGAAGGGTAGCAGAAGTAGAACGACCATAACAGTCAGCATAGACAGACAGGGTCTTGACCTCGATACGCATGTTGTTGGCATAGCGGACTGCACCTTCTTCGGTCATCATCGCCTTGAGGAACTTCCGTAACTCTGCCATGTCAACACGTGCTGCAAGGCTGATTCTGACTTTATAAGTCCGCATAGTCCTTATGTACCTGTGAAATCAACTCGTCGAAATATTCATCGACAGACATGGTGTTAGCCATCACATGCTCTGTCGAGGAGATTGGCTTTGCGTTCTTATTCGTCGATTGATTTGTTGTTGTATTATTGACTGCTATCATAATTTTATTGTTTTTTTACTGCGCAAAGATACGAAAAGTTTCCGAAATATGTGTCAAGGGACATTATGTGTCAAGGGACAGGTTCCTGACACAGACAACCCGGCCAACAGACTGGTGAGTCTTGCGAAACCACTTGTCAAACTCTTCATAGGGTACACCATTCTTTTCACAGAATGAATTAATGGACTCCTCCTCAGGGACTCCCTCTGTCTGGTAAAGGCGCTCGAGCTTGCTCGCTTTTACAAAGCGTAGCGACTAAAAGAACCAGAGTTTTTCAAAGTCTTTATCTATGATGAATCATATCACGACTCGGCATAACTCAAACATTATTGATTCTGCTCTCGCTGTTCTATGATTTGTCTACTGAACATAATCGAAAAATTCAAATTCAGTGCAAAGGTAAATTTTTA